>ERZ773276.2291-NODE-2291-length-12089-cov-2.934353_pt1 | contig 12089 bp, 10 predicted proteins | sample MGYA00511386_ERZ773276 | MGnify/ENA primary metagenome ERZ773276 (study PRJEB29015, sample SAMEA2737778) | human gut metagenome | biome: human gut; feature: human-associated habitat; material: faeces | place: China | collected 2012 ...
ATCCTCGATCACTGCCAGTTGCTGCTCAAAGAATTCTTCGCCATATACAGGAACCTTTTTCCAATCGTCGGGCGTCTTGATCTCCAAGCGGGGAACGACCACTTCGTATTGAACCTTTACGATGTCCATATTTGTGGCACGGAAGAAATTGATATGATCTTGTACAGCCTTGGCACCCAGCTTGTGTTCAAAATGCAGGAAGAAGGCTGCCGGAACATACTGGTTCGGTTTGGACTGGTCCAATACGGAGAGAATCAATTCACGTTTGTTACTGTCGTTTGTTGTCGGATTCGTTGCATCTACAGCCGATGTCAACAGGGTCAGGGCCAATGCCAACAGACCACTTTTTAATACATTCTTTTTCATATCCATATAATTTATTATTCAATTATTCATACTTATTTATATCCTGCGTAAGGACTGCCGGATGTTTCACCGTCATAGCCCCAGTTCTGTTTCAGATTCGGATTCAGTGTAATCTGACTGGCCGGTATCGGAAAGAGGTAGTTCTTCTCGGTAATGCCAGTCTTCTCCTGAGAAACAGTTGATACCAGGATGCGCCACCGCACAAGATCGAACCAACGCTGTCCCTCTAAAATAAACTCATTGAAACGCTCCTGCTGCAACCGTTTGCGGAATTCCTCTTGGTTTAGTCCGGCCGGCAGATCGTGGACAGAGAGAGCCGTAATCGGAAAATGCCTGTAGGCACGTCTGCGTACTTGGTTGATTGCCTCGTATGCGGTTTGCGTCGGTCCGTTCAGCTCATTCTCCGCCTCTGCCTTGATCAACAGCACCTCGGCATAACGGATGTAGACATTATTGGTATTGCGTCCGGCATATTGGTTCTTGGCATAGTTGATCGTATCAATGTATTTCCGGAACAACGGCACCTTGAAGGTAAAGTACTCTCCAGTGTTGGGATTGTAGAGACGTTTCGCCCAACTGCTCTCTTTGCGTTGGTCGGCATCATCCATCTCTTCATAAAAACGGACGTTGTTCGTTATGAGTACCGGCTCCGAATCACTCCATCCGGTTGCGAACGTACAGTGTCCTGTCACATTATTCAGATCAGCATGTTGGATAGAAAAGATGTGCTCAGGACCATTCTTCTTGTCTGTCGCAAAAAGATCAAAGGTATTTTCCACTAACCGGTATTTATTCAGAGCTATCACACGATCTGCATACTCTATTGCCTTTTTATAGAATTCGTTCCGACGGCTGTTACCCGCTTCCGAATCGGTCTGTGCCCATGTCAGGTAGACTTTACTCAAAGTAGCCAATGCAGCTCCAGCCGTCGCACGTCCTTCGGTACTACCGGAAAAAGTTTCAGGCAGATGCGAAGCTGCTTCCAGATCATCCACAATCTGTGCATAGACAGAATCACGCGGTGTACGGGGAATTCCTTCCCCATCTCCATCATGCAGCACCAGTGGCACGTCGCCCCACCAACGTACAATATTAAAATAGAATAGGGCACGGAGGAACTTGGATTCGTTCACATAGCGATCGCGGATCGATTCGTCCAACCGGTCATTGGCTTCAGTCTTGTCGATCACGATGTTGGCACGATTGATGCCGATGTACGACTCTTCCCAAGCATTTTCGATAAACTGGTTGGCAGGTTGCACGGCATTGTTGCTCAGCTCACGGATGTGTGCACTGTTGGTATTCGCACCAGCCTTCACATATTCGGTGGTAATATCTCCCAGATAAATCGTCAGGTTGTTATACATCCCATGGAAATCCGAAGGCCAGTTTGTAAAGATGGCATAAATGCCATTCACTGCACTTTCCACATCTTCCGCAGACCGGTAAAACTCATCCTTGTCAATGGAGCTCGCCGGCGTGATGTCCAGATCGGCACAACTGTTCAGTCCCAGAAGTGATCCGACTACATAATATATATAGAATATCTTTTTCATACTTGAACTGTTTTTAAATTAGTGAATCAAAAGTCTCCTTCATTACAATGTCAGGTTGAGACCGAACTGAATGTTTTTTGCAGAGGGATATGTACCAAAGTCCACCCCTTGATAAAGTCCGCTACTCTCGTCCACGCCGTTCCGGTTGGATTCCGGATCATATCCCGAATAGCCCGTCAGTGTGAAAAAGTTCTGCAAAGATACGAAGATGCGCAATTTACTATTTTGGGTAATCTGTTTCAAAGGCAATGTATATCCCAACGTGATGTTGCGAACCTTCAAGAAGGAGGCATCTTCCACGTAGCGGTCGTCGGAGACGATTGAAGTAGAGTTGCTTGCCTTGCCAATGGTATTGGATGGATTATCCTCTGTCCAGCGATCGGCTACAGATTTCAAGGAGTTGTACGATGTACTCGTCTTCTCGAAACGGGCACGCAACGTATTGAAGAGCTTATTGCCATAACTACCGTGCAAGGCGATGAACAAGTCCCAGTTATGATAGTTCAATGTCGTATTGAATCCGCCTGTGAACTTCGGTTGGCTGTTGCCTAAGACGGTACGGTCTTGTTCATTCACGACACCATCGTTATTCACATCCTGGTATTTCACAACACCCGGAGCCAAAGTCTCCGTAGTTTGTGCCGGCAGCTTGCTGATGTCTTCATCCTTTTGGACTATGCCTGCAAACTTGTAGCCATAGAAAGTGCCTAAAGGTTCTCCCCGTTTCACGATCAACGGAGTCATATACTGCAATGTACCGACTCCTTCAAAGGAGGGCAGGAAGTAGTCGGCATTTCCCAGACTCTCGACCCGGTTCTTATTAGTAGCCAGGTTCAATGAAGCATTCCATTTCCACTGCTTATTTTCGATCAACGTGCTGCTTATCTCTAGCTCCAATCCCTTGTTGGAGACACTACCTACATTACGGAGTGCGGAGCTGAATCCTGTGACACCTTCGATCGGCACATTCAGCAACAGGTCATTGGTCTTTTTATAGTAAGCATCAAAGGTGACATTGATACGTCCATCCAGAAATCCGGTATTGAGGCCGACATTGTAAGAGGAGGTCGTTTCCCACTTCAAGTCCGGATTTGGGGGATTGTTCACCACGTAAGCTGTCACAGGCTGATCATTGAAGTAATAAAGTTCAGGGATGACATTGGCGATATATTGATGATCACCGATCTCCTGATTGCCCACCACTCCGGCACTGAAGCGAAGCTTAAGATAGGATATCCCCTTCCCGAAATGGATATACGGTTCGCGGTCGAGGTTCCAAGAGAACCCGACAGAGGGGAAATATCCCCATTTATGACCTTCGGCAAAGCGGGACGAACCATCAGCGCGTAATGTCACTGTCGCATTATAACGTTGGTCAAATGAATAATTGATACGTCCCAATACCGAACTTAGGGTCGATGTATAACTTTCACTGGTAGGAGGATTGGCCGTCTCTCCACCGGCAAGGTCATTATATCCCGTAGCATCATTGGCAAATCCGTATGAAGAGGCGGAAGAGCCACGCTTGTCAGTACGTTGTGCCGTATATCCTGCCAAAGCTGACAAAGAGTGCACTTCGTTAAATACATGGTTATAGTTGACAGTATATTCCGTCTGCCACGTGTACACCGACTTGTGCCCGATTGAGGCAACACCTTTCTTATCCGCACCCAGTGAAGTGTACGACGGTGCGTAGTTACTCTGACGGGTATTGCTCAAATCCAATCCGATATCTGCTTTCAATGTCAGATCATTCAACAACAAATATTCGACATAGACAATGGAGAGCAGGCGGGTATTTTCAGTCAGGGTCTTTACATTTTTCAGATCCGAAATGGCATTGAGCACCTTTCCGTTGTAAGAGACAGTCGTCAGTTCATTCGGTTCGTAGTTAAATCCACCATCTGCATCATAGATCGATATGATGGGGGCAGTCGTAATGGCAGAGATCCAAGTATTGGGATTGTTATTGCCATTCACATTGCGCAGGCCATTCAGTTGGGAATAAGCACCTGAAGCTGTAATTCCCACCCGCAATTTCTCAAACAGGTCACGGTCGTAGCTGAATCGTCCGCCGTAGCGTTTCAAATCCGTACCGATAATAATACCATCCTGCTTCTTATAATTACCGGACAGGGAGTAGCGCGAACGTTCATCTCCTCCGATAATTGAGAGCTGATGTTCCTGGGTAAATCCCGTGCGCAAGGCGGCATCCTGCCAATCATATCCGAGTCCATTCTCCGGAGAGGCGAGTTGTAATTCAGGAGTCCCTTCGTCACGACGAATCTCATTGTACAGATCCGTCCATTCGTCTGCATTCAGGAATTCCATTTTCTTATGGATGCTTTGCCAGCCGAAGGTTGCACGATAATTGATCTGGTCCTTACCTCTTTTGCCCTTCTTCGTGGTAATGATAATGACACCATTGGCACCTCTTGTTCCATAAATAGCAGTCGCACTCACATCTTTCAATACTTCAATACTTTCGATATCAGCAGGATTGACAAAGGAGAGCGGGTCCAACGTAGCGTCGCTGCCTCCGGCATCTGTACGGTTGGCCGTCACATCATTATAGACAATGAAGCCGTCAATCACATAGAGTGGTTCGTTTCCTCCCGTAATGGAATTCCCACCACGAATACGAATGGTTGACGAGGCTCCCGGCTGTCCCGAAGTGACAGAGACATTCAATCCGGCTACAGATCCGGCCAGCGCTCCTTCCACCGAAGGTGGCGTCTGTTGTAGAATCTCTTTGTTTACCGTAGAGATGGCACTTGTCAACTCCCTACGTTTCTGTACGCCATAACCCACCACAACGACCTCTTGCAGCACGTCTGTTGCTTCACTCAATGCAACGACAACCGGCTCGCTGCTGTCATACACATCAATCTGTTGTTCGCGATAACCGATGAAGTTCACTTGAAGAGTGGTGGGTAACTCTTTTACTTCGAGTACGAAATTTCCATCCGCATCGGTTAAAGTACCTGTTTTCTCATTGACCACGGATATGGACGCACCTATTACAGGTTCATTGTTGAGTGCGTCCACTACTTTGCCACTAACCCGGGTTTGGGCAAAAGCCCCTCCGGCTATCCCGCCAACCAGCAGCAGAACAGCCCATAAACGATATATGATTTGCATATTGAATTTCTTTTTTAATTCATACTTGGGCTACGATATTCTTTCCGAGAGCATATTGTCATCAGTCAGTTAACAAATTACCATCCAACTGCCTCTGCTCCTTACGGAGCGACTTCTCATCCAGGGTAAGGAAGCCGAATCTATGGTTAAATTGCTGTCCCTCACTGACAATCCACCGCAGGAAATCAACAACTGAGGTCCTGTCGTTATAAGTAAATCCTACTTTGGGCAGGGGGATCAAAGCTACGTCATTGTTTTCCAGCAGTTGCAATGTTTCATCCAGATTGCCGTTATCCAGTACATCCCTTTGTTCCCTTTTGATGTCTAGCGGAATCAGGAACAAGCGGGGCTTCAGACTGCGATTTTGAAGGTCAAATATGTAAGCCAGATTATTGAAGGTAATTCCGGTATGGTCCTTGTTGATGGCGGTGAGAAGATAAAGGTCGTCTCCCGCAATACGCTTGCCGCGGAACTGGGAAGTCTGACAACCGAAATAGGAGGCGAAAGCATTCGCCCCTGAGATACGGCTTGTACCGGAATAAACCGTCAGTCCCTCATACGGGGAAATCCCCTCACGTTCATTCTCTACTTTCTGCAAGATATCCTTCTGAAAAAACAAATCCTTCAAATCCTTCTCATCAAGGCGCTTACGGGAAAGTCTCTCATACAGGGGATTTTCGGTGGTAGTAACGGGAAGCAGCGCATAACGTCCCACGTAGGTGATATGCTCTCCGCTATCACCCTCAGGAGTTTCGGAAACGAATTCCAAATCGGCTTGCCCCTTGTTCTTTTCAACAATGCGAACATGCACATCCGGATATGCCTCTGTATATTTCTTGATCCAAGTTTCCACCAGCCCGCGACCAAACTTGGGGATGGTGACGGTGATCACTTTTTGAGGTTTGTCTGCCGCATAAGATGAAGAGAAAACAGTCAACAGAACCATAATGAATATTTGTCTGAAATAATATCGTATTGTAGTCATATCAATTATTATTTTTAAAGTTTGTAATTCACTTCTTTCCACAAGACTTCCATCTTTCTTTCCATGGAATGACTGTAAGCCAATTGCATAACAGTACGGAAAGGGGGATCATCCTTCCCGGTTCATTATTGTATTATTGTGCCAGGTGGCACATTCGCATGTCTCTATGGCAACAGACATAGACTGTCGACCATCGAAAACGATTTAACTTTCTGTTTTTTACCATCTCTTTTCCTTTTACCTTAAACTCACAAACTATTATCTTCTTTTATGATGTATTAAAAACATGGTGCAAAGATAAATCGGAACCGAAAGCCACACAATACCATTCTAATGGCATTTTTACATACCGCATCTGCGGTATTTTACAATATCGGTATGTCCAGGATGCTGGAGCATGTTTTTCTTATTTTTCTATTGTAACTTTATAAGTGCCCCCTCCATAATGTTTTATGGAAAGCACCCTATAACCTTGCTCTTGCAGGCTGCGGGGTATGTTATCCAACGGTTCTCCTTTGCACAAAAGGACTTCCAGCGTATCGCCTTCGGCCATTTGTGCAAGTCGCAGTTTGGTGCGGACGAGGGTCATGGGGCAGTGTTCCCGGGTAATGTCAAGTATATGGTTCATCTTTTTGTTTTTGGCGTTGTTATACAAATAAGGTCTGCCCCCCTTGGGAAAGTTTCAGAAAAGTGGCCACTCCCAGGACATCCTCCACTCCATGGATGAAGTCGCCTTTTTCCAGTCCGAGAATGTGCATCGCCATCTCACAGGCATATAGGTGGATGCCAAGCGCCTTGGCAGCATCCAGCAGTTCTTCCAGTGTGGCGACGTTGTTCCTGCGCATCATGTAACGGAATATTTTCGGTCCCAGCCCCATGAAATTGAAACGGCTGGCCGGCGCTGTTCCCAGTCCCCCCATCATGAAACCGAATACCCTGGACAGGAATCCCCTGCCTGTAAAAGAGCGTCCCTGTTTCCGCTTGATGGCATCCAGTCCCCAAAAGGTAAAGAATATGTTTACTTCGTAACCGACGGCAGCGGCGCCGGTAGCCAGCGTGAAAACGGCAGTCAGCCTGTCGAAATCTCCGCTGAAGGCGATGAGTGAAAGTTTCCTCACGCCAGTTGTACTTTGATAATAAATTGCGTTTTCTATGATTCCCATTTTATTGTGTTTTTTAACGTCAGTACCAAAGGACCTGCTATGGATTCCGGTGTGGTTTCAAATCGCACACTGGCTGTCCATAACTGACAAGCTCTTCTATCATGGGGTGTATTCCGCACAAGGGACAATCGTTTTGTCGGCAAGACTCTATCCGGTGGAATTCCATGGTCCTGGCATCGAATGTCAGCAGACGGTCGGTCAGAAGTTCTCCCGTTCCGGTCAGATATTTTAAGGTCTCTGCCGCCTGAATGCTACCCACTATGCCGGCTATGGCTCCCAGTACGCCCGCTTGCGAGCAGGAAGGCGAGCCGCCTGCAGGAGGCTCACCGAACAGGCACCGGTAACAGGCCGTGCCCGGAAGATGGGTGAAGATCTGTCCTTCGAAACGCAGGATTCCCCCCTGGGTAAAAGGTTTGCTTGCCAGGACGCAGGCGTCGTTGATAAGATACTTGGTGGGGAAATTGTCCGTACCGTCCACGATAAAGTCATATTCTCTGACGATATCCAAAATATTCTCCACTGTAAGGCTCTCATGATAGGTGTTGATGCGGACATGGGGATTTATCTTCCGCAGTTTCTCTCCGGCGGAATCCACCTTGTTGCGCCCCACGTCCGGCGTGAAGTGTATCACCTGGCGTTGCAGGTTGGAAAGCTCCACCGTGTCACCGTCCGCAATGCCGATTGTCCCCACTCCGGCAGCTGCCAGATAGAGGGCGACAGGTGATCCTAACCCACCGACACCGATAACGAGCACACGCCCCCGTCGTATCCTTTCCTGTCCCTCCGCTCCGACTTCTTGCAACAGGATATGCCGGCTGTAACGTTGAAGTTCCTCTTCCGTGAAATCAATCATTCCTCCTCCTTTTCGTTTCAGATTCCTCGTTACAACCAGACGTGATAGCCGGCTTCGGTGGTCAACGCCTTATCTTCGTCTATGCAGGAACCGGTCGTAGTCAGCAAGTCGCCTACCACAGCGGCATTGATGCCGATTTCGAGTGCTTCCAATTGTACTTCACGTGAGAGCCTGCCCCTTCCCCCCGCAAAGCGCAATTCCGCCCCGGGATGAAGGAAACGGAAAACAGCTACGGTCAGCAATATCTCCTCATCGTCAATGGAAGCCGTATCGGACAGGGGAGTGCCCTTGACAGGCGACAGAATATTAATAGGAATAGACTCCGGCCGCACCTCTCGCAATGCGATGGCCAGCTCGATACGTTGGGTACGTGTTTCCCCCATGCCTATGATCCCACCACTGCATATCTCAAAACCAATCTCCCTGGCCCATTTCAGAGTCTGTATCTTCTCCTCAATGGTATGGGTCGTGCACAATTGTGGGAAAAAGGAAGGTGCCGCTTCCAGATTGCAATGATAGCGTCTCACGCCTGCATCCCAGAGCTGTTGCAGCTCTCCTTTCCCTAACAGTCCCAGCGAGCCACACAGGAAAAGACGGGTATTTTTTCCCAGTTCACGATAGTTCTCGCAAATCTTTTCCAAGTCATCCCCTTTTACGGACCGGCCGCTCGTCACCTGGCAGAAGCGCCTCACACCTTTCTTCTCGTCCCGCTTGGCCTGTGCCACCACCTTGTCAGCCGGAGCAATCCCATGGACTTCGGAACCGGTATAGTAGTGTCCGGATTGGGCACACCATTTACAGTTCTCGGGGCATTTGCCGGCACGGGCATTGATAATGCTGCACGGGTTGAAAGACGGCTTCCCGAAGTGGCGTGTAATTTCTCCGGCAGCCTTGTAGAGGGCTTCCCTCCCTTTTGTTTCGGCCAGCTCCATGATTTCTGTCCGGGTCAATGACTCTCCCCGGAGTACCCGTTGTTTCAATTTTTCTATTATTTCCATTGCTACTTTCTTTGATTGACAGATACCTAAATCTCCGTACAGGAACTGTCCATGCAAAGGTAGTATGGATTTACACGGCGGAAAATACCACCAGTGCGGTATATTTTACCCCACAAATATGGTATCCGTGATAAAGGGGGGGGCGGTCAGGCGTGTCGGAGGCCGGTTGGCGTAGCTTATACGGAAGATCAGATATGGATACCGTAAACATGCTTCACTTCATCCATGACAAACATACTTTCAATGGAGCCGAGGCTTTCAACCGTCCCCAATACATTGAGGATGAACTCCTGGTAATATTTCATATCCGGGGCATGGATTTTCAGCAGATAGTCGAAGCCGCCCGATATGTTGTAGCATTCGGTCACCTCCGAGATATCTTGCACGATACGTGCAAATTCCCCGGCGATATCCCGGTTCATCCGCCGGAGTTTCACATTACAGAACACCACGAATCCCCGGTCAAGTTTTCCCGCGTCCGTACCGCCATATATTTTTTTATATATCCTCCTTCCTCCAGCCTCTTGAGCCGTTCGAATACGGGAGTGGATGAAAGGCGGACTTTCGCCGCGAGCTCTTTGACTGTCAGCCGGGCATTCTCCTGTAATGTGCGGAGCATCTGTATGTCCACATGGTCCAATTTTCTTGAAGTATCCATCGTTTTCTGCTAATATAAAAAGTGTTCATAATGCCTCTACCGCTTGCCGGAGCTGTTCCATTGCCTGCCGGAGCACCGCTCTGGGAGTGCCCACATTCATCCGCATGAATCCCTCGCCGCCAGGACCAAACATCTCGCCGTCATTCAATGCCAGGCGGGCCTTGTTTACAAAAAGATGTAACAATCGGTCGTGATTCAGCTTCAAGGCACGGCAGTCCAGCCATATAAGGAATGAAGCCTGCGGACGCAGAGGCTTGACAGCTGGCAAATACTTCTTGCAGTAGTCCATTACAAAATCGATGTTGCCTTCCACATAGAGGAGCATCTCCCTGCGCCAGGGCTCACCTTTCCTGAAGGCGGCAATGGTGGCTATGGGGGCGAAAAGCGGTGCCTCGTTTAGTTCGTTCGCCTTCATCCATCCGAAGAAACGATGGCGTATATTTCTGTCAGGAACGATGGCATAGGAACTGACGATACCGGCGATATTGAATGTCTTGGAAGGCGCCCCGAAAGTAATGCTGCATGCGGAAGCCTCCTCGGAGACCGTGGCGAACGGAATGTGCCTGTTGCCCCACAACGCCATATCGCAATGTATCTCGTCGGAGATGACAAGGATGCCACGGCGGTAACAAAAATCTGCCAAGCGGATAAGTGTTTCCCTGTCCCATACGACACCGCCGGGGTTATGAGGATTGGAGAGAATCAGCATCCGGCATTTCCCGTCAGCCACGGTTTCAAGATTCTCAAAATCCATGCTGTAGGAGCCGTCTTCATTCTCCCGTAACGGGTTATATACCACTTCACGCCCGTTCTCCTGAGGGGTTATGCGGAAGGGATGGTAGACGGGAGGCTGTATGATGACTTTCTCATCCTCCTTCACAAATACATTGACGGCCATTCCGATACCTTTCATTATTCCGGGGATGTATGACAGCCACTCTGGTTCCACCCTCCATCCGTGGTGTGAAGCGATCCATTCGATGACAGCCGTTCTGTACTCTTCCGGTTCCACCGTATAACCGAACAGCGGATGTTCCAGTCGTTGACGTAACGCTCTGATGATGAAGGACGGAGTCTCAAAATCCATATCCGCCACCCATAAGGGAAGCAGCCCGGCGTTACCGTAACGTTCTTGCAGTGCGTCTATTTTCAGGGCGCCTGTGCCCCTTCTGTCCACAATTTTGCCAAAATCGTATCTTTCCATACTTGCTTCTGTCTTTAATGATTATTCCTATATGATCGTTAGCCCAGCGCTTGTTCGATGTCCTCCAGCAGATCGTCCGTATCCTCCAGTCCGATGGAAAGACGGATAGTCGTATCCCTTACATCCATCTCACGCCTCTGTGCTTCGGTAAATAGCCCGAAAATAGTGCTTGCAGGATGGATGGCGAGTGTCTTGTTGTCGAACAGGTTGGTGGCGCGTCGTATCAGTCTCAAACGGTTGATGAAACTGACGCACGCCTCGCGGCTTTCAAGTTCCATCGTTATCATGGCACCGGCGGTGGAGCCGAACTGCCTCTGTGCCAGCGCATGGTACGGGTTATCCTCCAGCCCTATATAATTTACGTGCCGGACATCAGGCTGGGTACGGAGCTGTTCCGCAATTACGGCGGCATTGCCGGACTGTACCCGGTAACGTGCATCCAGCGTCTCCAGTCCGATGGTCTGCATGTAGGCTACATGCGGGGTCATATAAGCACCCAAGTTGAAAAGCATTTCCGTACGCATGCGTCTGCCGAATTCGGGACAGGTCCCATAATCCATGACTAGTCCGCCGATGGAAGTAGCTCCACCGGACAAATATTTGGTACTGGAAACCACCTCTATGTCCACTCCAAGGCTATGCGAACTGAATTCCGTGAAAGGAATGAGCGTGGTGTCGACTATGAGGGGGATTCCCTTTCTGTAAGCAATCAGGGAGAGCGCCTGCAGATCTGCAACCTCCATCTGCGGATTGGAGATGATTTCCAGATAGATGCAACAAGTATCACGATCCACAGCACTCTCCACGGACCGGATGTCAGTCAGGTCGCACAGTCTGGGGGACACTCCGAAACGAGGCAACGTTCCGGTAATGAGCGCATAGGTGTTACCAAACAGGTGGCGTGATGTGACGATATTCCTGCCGGCGGCTGCCACCGAGAACAGGGTGTTGCTGATGGCCGCCATACCGGAACTCAGGGCGATAACGTCCGCAGCACCGGTGAGGGACCTCACCTTGTTCTCAAGAAAAGTTACCGTAGGATTCATCACCCGGGAATAGTCAGGAGAGTCCGTCCGACCGCAAAATACGTCCGACATGCTGTCGGCATCGTCAAACTCGTAGGCAGCCGTATGGTACACCGGCATGCTCAAGGCATCATAGGCAT
>ERZ773276.2299-NODE-2299-length-12036-cov-3.824055_pt1 | contig 12036 bp, 6 predicted proteins | sample MGYA00511386_ERZ773276 | MGnify/ENA primary metagenome ERZ773276 (study PRJEB29015, sample SAMEA2737778) | human gut metagenome | biome: human gut; feature: human-associated habitat; material: faeces | place: China | collected 2012 ...
CAGATATCGGTGAGTTCCCCGATCTCCGACTCCTTGAAGGCCGGAGCGAATACATGGTTCTCCTTTCCCATTTTTTCATATCCAAGCTTTGCCTCGAAAAGACCGCTGGCTGTGGTTCCGTCCAGATACTGCCCGATCAGGGGGTACTCAAAGAAGTTCGAGAATGCCTTCTGTGCAAGGAGGATCTTGCAGCCGGTGTCGTCTTTGACTTTCTTTAAGATTTCCAGATTCTTCCGAAGCTTTTTTTCATCAATTACATAACATGGAGTGGGTAATTCATTAATCTTCATCTTGTTCTCCAATTGCTGACTCGTTCCTGATACACATTTCAGTCCTACCAGAAAACGAAGTTCATTTTTACTGCCGTATCACAATACAGCAACACCCCTGACAACTCGTTCCTGCCAGAGGTGTTTTCTGTACTTGAAACTGTTCCACATTCCGCATTTTTTCCCACGGACAGCACGAATCTGCCGAACAGTCATTCATTTTCAATTTTTATTTCACGATCTCCGGATTTTCATCCACAACCCACGGAAGTCCCCACTTGTTCAGTGCTTCCATATACGGATCCGGATCGAACTCCTCGACGTTGAATACGCCTGCGCCCTTCCAGGTTCCGTCGACTACCATCATGGAACCGATCATTGCCGGTACGCCTGTCGTGTAGGAGATGGCCTGGGAGCCGACTTCCTTGTAACACTCCTGATGGTCACATACGTTATAAATATAGATCGTCTTCTCTTTTCCGTCCTTCACACCGGTAAAGATACAGCCGATGTTTGTCTTTCCGACGGTTCTCGGACCTAAGGATGCCGGATCCGGAAGAAGAGCCTTTAAGAACTGGATCGGAACGATCTCCTGTCCGTTAAAGTTTATCGGGGAGGTGGAAAGCATTCCAACGTTCTCTAAGCATTTCATATGGGTCAGGTAGCTCTGGCCGAAGGTCATAAAGAAGCGGATGCGCTTTACGCCCGGAATATTCTTTGCAAGGGATTCGATCTCCTCATGATGTAAAAGGTACATGTCCTTCTCGCCGACCTGCGGGAAGTTGTACTCACGCTTGATCTCCATCGGCTTTGTCTCTACCCAGTGGCCGTTCTCCCAGTAGGAGCCGTTTGCGGATACCTCACGGAGGTTGATCTCCGGGTTGAAGTTTGTAGCGAACGGATAACCATGGTCGCCGCCGTTGCAGTCTAAGATGTCGATGGTGTGGATCTCATCGAAATAGTGCTTTAACGCATACGCGGAGAAGACGCTTGTGACGCCCGGGTCAAAACCTGTTCCTAAGAGTGCCATAAGTCCAGCCTCTTTGAATTTCTCCTGATATGCCCACTGCCAGGAATAATCGAAGTATGCGGTGAAGCCCTCTTCCTTGCAGCGTTTCTCATAGATCGCGCGCCATGTCGGATCGTCGGTGTCCTCCGGCTCGAAGTTTGCGGTATCGATATAGTTCACGCCGGCCTTTAAGCATGCATCCATGATCGTCAGGTCCTGATACGGGAGTGCAACGTTTAATACTGCATCCGGCTTATAGCTTTCCATTAAAGCCACCAGCTCGTCCACGTTGTCAGCATCCACTTTCGCGGTCGTGATCTTCGTCTTTGTAGTTCCCTGAAGTTTCTCCTTTAAGGCATCGCACTTGGATACGGTACGGCTTGCGATCATGATTTCTGTGAATACATCACTGTTCTGACAGCACTTGTGGATCGCTACGGACGCAACACCTCCGCAGCCGATGATCATTAATCTGCTCATGTTTATTTTTCCTCCTCTTTTAAAAGATCCTCAACATACTTCGGCAGCATGAACGCGCCCATGTGAAGATGTGTCGTGTAATACCAGGTTTCGATATTTAATGCATCCCATTCCCGGGGCTTGAAATCCTTGATGGGATGATATTTCTTTGAAGCGAAGCCGAAGAGCCAGTATCCGGACGGACAGGTTGGAATATGCGCCTGATACACACGGCTGATCGGGAAGGAGCGGAATGCCTTTCGGTGCATACTGCGGCAGGCCAGCTCGTCCTCATCGTAGAATGGGCTTCCATGCTGGTAGACCATGATCCCATCTTCCTTTAAGGCGCTGTAACAGCTACCGTAAAATTCCTTCGTGAACAGTCCCTCAGTATGGCCGAAGGGGTCTGTGGAATCGTTGATGATAAGGTCATATTTTGCCTTCTTGTTTCTTAAAAATCTCAGACCGTCATCATAGTGGACCTCGACGCGCGGATCATCCAAGGCACAGGCTACCTCCGGGAAAAATTTTCTTGAAACCTCCACAAACATCTCATCCGTCTCCACGACATCGATATGTTCCACGCAGTCATACTGCAAAAGCTCTTTCGCGACACCGCCGTCGCCGCCGCCGATGATCAGTACGTCCTTCACACACGGATGGACCGCCATCGGCACATGGGTCACCATCTCGTCATAAATAAACTCGTCCTTCTCGGAGAATACGATCTCCCCGTCCAGAGAGATAAATTTTCCAAATTCCTCGGAATCGAACACGTCGATCCGCTGATATTCACTCTCCCCGGAAAACAGCTGCTTTTCGATCTTGATGGACAGCTTGACGTTTCCGGTGTGCAGTTCTGAAAACCAGAATTCCATATCTCGTGACTCCTTGTATCGTATTGGCCAAAGCCTGTATGCGGGCAGACAGCCTGTTTGCCTGCAGCCAGCTCCGGCGCCTTGAAAAATTCATGCTATATGTTTGCCAGCACCATCAGATGATCCACCGCCGGATCTTCTGTTCCCTGCATGGAGCATCCTTTTTTCTTCGCATACAGGATATACTGGACCACGTCGTCCGTGATCATCTCCCCCGGCGCCAGGATCGGGATTCCCGGCGGATAACACATCACAAACTCCGCACAGACTCTTCCTGAAGACGCTTCCACCGGAACGGAGACCTTCTCGGAGTAGAACGCTTTCTGCGGGGACATCACGACCTTCGGGGAGATATACTCACCGGAGAGAAGTCCCGCGCTGTCCTTTTTGTAGAGACGTTCCACATCATCGAGAGCCCCCACAAGGCGCTCGATGTCCTGGATACGATCTCCGATGGAGATGTAAGCCAGAATGTTGCTGATGTCACCGAATTCGATCTGGATATCATACTCGTCGCGCAGAAGATCATAGACCTCGATTCCCGCAAGTCCGATGTCTCTTGTATACACGGAGAGCTTCGTCACATCGTAATCGAAGATGCTGTCGCCGTTCACCAGTTCTTTTCCGTAAGCATAGTAGCCACCGATGGAGTTGATCTCCCGTCTCGCGTATTCTGCCATCTCAACAACCTTCGCGAAGGATTCCTCACCGCGGAGAGCCAGATTTCGTCTTGAGATATCAAGGCTGGAAAGAAGCAGGTAGGATGCGCTTGTAGTCTGGGTCAGATTGATGATCTGGCGCACATAGTCGGTGTTCACTCCCTTATTTAAAAGAAGAAGCGAGCTCTGGGTCAGGCTTCCGCCGGACTTGTGCATGGATACTGCCGCCATATCAGCTCCCGCTGCCATTGCGGAGATCGGAAGATTCTTTCCGAAATACAGGTGGGTTCCATGAGCCTCGTCCGCGAGAACCTTCATGCCTCTCGCATGGGCAAGCTGTACGATCGTTTTTATATCAGAGCAGATGCCGTAATAGGTCGGGTTGTTGACGAACACCGCAACCGCGTCCGGATTATCCTCGATGGCCTGTTTTACTTTTTCGACCTGCATTCCCAGCGAAATACCGAGTCTCTGGTTCATCTCCGGATTTACGTAGATCGGGATTCCGCCGCAGAGCACCAGCGCGTTGATGACGCTCTTATGTACGTTTCGCGGCAGGATGATCTTATCTCCGGCTTTTACCACCGAGAGGATCATGCTCTGGACCGCGGATGTCGTTCCGCCGACCATCAGATAGGCGCTGGCCGCTCCGAATGCCTCCGCCGCAAGCTCTTCCGCCTCACGGATCACGGAGACCGGATGACAGAGGTTGTCAAGCGGCTTCATGGAGTTTACGTCCAAAGATACACATTTTTCGCCTAAAAGCTGTACCAGTTCCGGATTTCCGCGTCCTCTCTTATGTCCCGGTACATCAAACGGGACAACTCTCTTCTTTTTAAATGCCTCGAGCGCTTCATAGATCGGGGCTTTCTTTTGTCTCTCTCTGTCCATGGTTTTGTTCCTCACGCATTTTATTGATTGCGCATCATCTGAATAATAAAAAAGCAGATGACGCCAAAACCATCATCTGCTCAAAACGATTCTATTCCATTGGAGTCTGGGGCGCGTCACTCCGCTCCCGTCTGCCTCTGACCTTTATCGTTTTTTCCTCCAAGTCTGCAATCGCAAATATATTGTCCCTGCACTTATTGACCGATTCACAAGATGATGTGTTTTTCAAACACTGATTATAAAGTAATCAACTTATAAATTTGAGCTTTTAACTCAATCAATAATGTGGGCTTAACCCCACGCGGCGCTTGACCCGCCTGTCCGATGGGCTTAACTTCCGTAGTCTGTTCTGCGGGAGTGGTCATTACATACATTTGCATGAAAACGATAAATGTCTCTTCACACTATTTCTATCATACATGAAAAAACATAGAACTGTCAAGTAAAAATTTCCATTTGTCCTATGAGAAGATAAAAGCAGGGATCCATCAACCACAAAAGTTGATGGATCCCCTTGAAACAGGATCACACGTTATCGTTCTGTACGTTTCCGGTCACCATTGCACCGGTCTTTGGATCCAGATAATAGAGATGTCCATCCTGCGGATCTGTAAACCAGCCGGTCTTCATCGCTCCCTGGGTACCGTCAGATACCGGATTCAGGTAATACCAGTTTCCATCCACATCCTTCAGCCAGCCAGTCTTCATCGCTCCCCGCGTACCGTCAGATACCGGATTCAGATAATACCAGTTCCCGTCTGTGTCCTTCAGCCAGCCGGTCTTCATGGTTCCCTGCGCGCCGTCAGATACCGGATCCAGGTAATACCAGTTTCCATCCGCATCTTTAAACCAGCCGGTATCCATGTACCCGTCCGCACCAAAGTGATACCAGTTCATCATTCCATTGTCCGTTATCTGCTTCCATGCATTGGATACACGACGTCCATCGCTATCATAGTATCTCCATCTGACTACGCCATTGACTTTCTTTGTTTCCCATGCATTTCTGGTCACATTCCAGTCGGTATCCTCTCTGTCACTGTCAGAACCGGTGTTCCTGTCACCTTTCGAATCATCAGGAGTTTCAGGACTGCTGCTTTCCAGAACTGCCTGCGCCGTCACACGATGTCCTTCTGCCTGATCCAGCGCATCCAGGAGTGCTTCGTTCACAGTTGTATACAACGTGCCGTTGATCTTCCAGCCCTTGAACACAGCTCCATCCTTGCTGACTGTCGGAAGCGCTTCATCCATCTGCTCCAGGCTATAGCTCCGTTCTCCGACTCCATGATCAAATGCAACCGTTCCCTTTCGGCTGTCTGAGAGCAGCTCAAAGGTACTAAAGCCATCCTTGTTTACAAACTCTGCCATCACACTTCCCTGCGTTTTCTTTACTGTTACCGGATAATAAGCAATTTTTCCGCTATGTAACAGATGCCGGATAAAGAGATCTTCGGTCGGATAATCTGCCGGGAGCGGCAGGGTGATCGTAACCGGGATTCCAACCTTCTGCGGGATTGCTGTGCCGATCAGAACGGTATTTCTACCGGTTCCTTCCTCCTGCATGGTCTCATTCTTTCCGGCTGTTGTGGCTTTTACATTGTATAATGCAGTGATTTCAAAAGTGATCACATTCACTCCCTGTTTTTCGGCCACACCCTTTACTTCCACCGACATATACGGCTCAACCACCAGTCTTACCTTCTTTCCTGCGGTATCGACTCCTTCCTTCTTAAGTTTTTCCTTCGCTTCCGCTCCGGAAATCGTCTGATCTTCTCCTGTTTTTACGATCACATCCCCGTTTTCCGTTTCCCGGATCAGATCTGCTGTGACAGTATCCAGTCCGGTAATCTTCGGGGCGTTCTTCTCTAAGAGGTTAGCGATCGCTTTTACTTCCTCCGGTGCATCTGCCGGAACCGGTGCAATCTTCGGCGCTGCCACCGAAACCTCCGGGGTCTGTGCCTTTCCAATGGTAATCTCTCTTGTTACCGTTGTTCCATTGTAGCCAGTATCCTCGGCAACCTCAGCTGTCACGAGGACCGTTCCGGCTCCGATGATCTTCGCCTCTGTTTTTCCGTTCACTCCGGATAACTCCAGAACTCCATTGTCAGCAGGAACGGAGAATTTCACAGCTCCTTTTCCCTTCTGTCCGGTAAGTTCCAGTTCGAATGGATCATCACCGTAGAGCTTCCCGTCCACTTCTTTGATCTGAATCTGATCCTCGTCTGCTTTTCCTACCTCGAAGCTGCAGCTTACCGGTGCAGGCTTATTGTAATTCTCCTTCTCTGCGCCGTCAGCCGGAAGCACATATTCTGCCGAAATTTCATGCGTACCAGCAGAAGAAACCGAATATTCCATGGACGCGGTTCCATTGGTCAATGCGATCGGCGTCTGATTGAGCGGCTGTCCGTTTTCATAAAATATTACCGTTCCGGCCAGCACATCCTGATAAGCTCCCTTCGCTTCCAGAGTCAGAACATAAGTATCTTCCACATTTCCAAGAACTTCCAGGAGTCTCTGCATCAGACCTGTTTTCTTTCCGGCTTTCAGATTCAGAGAAATGGTTCCCTTCTGAACGGTGATCGGTCTGGAATCATCATTTGCTGTGTAATTGGTACCATTTTCCATACGAATCGTTACATTTGCCGTACCTGCGCCATGGATCGTTGCCTGACCATCTGCATCGACCGTCAGTACATTCTCAGAGTCGCTTGTCTTGGTCACCGCTCCGTCTCCAACGGTGGTAACTCCGGTCAATGGAAAATCAGGATCGCCATATGTTTTCGTTCCCGGCCACTCTGCATCATTGATCGTGATCGAAGATGCTGCTTTTTTGATCGTTGCGGTTGCACTGGAAGGAATGTTGACCTGGTAGTTATCCGGATCGGCTGTTGCTCCGCCACTGATCACTGCTCCTGTTATCACTGCATTCGAAGCATCGATCACAACCTTTTTATTGGTTCCGGCATTTACATCCAAAAAAGCTGCTGTTAAGCCTGTGATCTGCAGCTGCTCCTCTCCTGAACCTGTATACACGCCAGTCTTTACAATCAGCGGTTCATGCACAGTTGCTGTTTTCGTGCCATCATAGGTCTTATCTTCTACCGCAACTGATGATAATTGCAGTTGGTACTTAGAAATTTCCGGTACCACGGAATCTGTTAATGTCCTATCGTATGAAGCACTTGAATCTGTCGGTGTAAATTTCACGGTATAAGCCTTGTTATCTTTTACCTTCGGATAAATACCAGATGCTGGACTACTATTTTCCGGTTCCCAGCTCCAGGTTCCGGCTACCGGTTGATTTGCACCATTATACACACCATAACCAGAAGCCAGGGAAACCGGAATCTGAGCAAGTGAAACCCCATAAGTCCCCTTCGCATCCCACTTTTGTGTTCCGTTTCCTACAATTCTCAGTGTATCCCTGGTAGACACATGAAGCGGTTCCGTTCTCTCAGAAGCAAATGCATTCTCTTTCGCCTTTATTCTGCTGGTTACCTGATATCCATGTGCCGGATATAATCCCTGAATTTCCGTACCGTCAATCCATGTAAATGCTCCGTCTGAATCTGCATCACGGTATCCATACTCAATGTCATTTTCCGGATTTGTTCTGTTTATGGTAATCGTCGTACCGGTTATATCCACCTCATCCTTAGTTATTGCAGCCGGTGCTGCCGTTCTTTTAGGAATCGTGATACTTTCAGGTTTTCCGGCAAATTTCTTATCCGTGTTGCTTGCAGCATACCGATAATAAACCGTACTCTCATGATCGGAAGAAATGATGTCTGTAATCGAAATTCCTGATCCACTGCCCATTTTTGCAGATGTCCAGCTTGGAGAGGTATTGGTTCCGTTTACAATCACATACTGTAAAGATGAGGAAATTGTGATTTCTTCCTTCCGATAATCAATATTCGGCTTGTTCGATTCTCCCGGAATCGCCTGTGTTTGCAAATTCGCCACCAAAACCGCTTCACTGGCTGACATGGACGAGGATGCTTTCTTGCGAATATAGACTGGTACAGACCCACCATTTTCACGAATGTTATCCAGCAGCCCTGTCAGACGAACCTTACCACCCTGTCTTATAGTTGTCCATGACTGTGCATCCTTAGAAGCAGCATACTCCAGATCGCAGGAAGCTTTATTCTCTAAAGTCTCCTGTTCGTAATTGATAGAAACATCAGCAGCATTAGGTGCCTCCTGCTGCACTTTTTCTGTCTGAAAATTTACATAGGTTACATCAAGAGATAACGTACCATCCTTTTTAATCATCAGTCTGACATGATATTCTGTGTCCGGAGCTAAATCCGTAATAGTACACTCATAGTTTCCGGAAGAACTTTCCTTAAGTAACGTTCCATTCAAGAACATATTTTCTAATGTTGATGTCTGCTCACCCTCGCCGGAGGTTAATAAAAACTTAACCTCTGCTCCGGGAGTTCCTGTTGCCTTAAGTGTAGCAGTCGCTTTTTTTTCAGAAATCGTCCTAATATCCGTGACAGCTGCGGAAGTGATACTTGCCGCCTTATTATTAGAATATGTCTGAGTAGCTGGATCATAATATACCGTCTTACTGTACTTGCGGAAATGCGGGTAATCCTCCCTTCCGATCACCTGTCCCCATATACCCTCTGATTTTTCACCGTTTAATTTATAGGCAATTTCGCCGGATTTCAGTTTTTCTTCGCTTATAGTAGTAATTCCACCCCAAGAACTAAAATCACCCCTTGTTGTCTCATAACAGTTCGTAAAACTAGCCCTATCATTCATCGAGGACGTAGTTCCTTCCAGTTTTCCTGATACAGCCAAGCAATTAGTCACCGTTCCGTTTGAAGAATTATTTAAAAAATTTGTTCCTACTACAAAACAATTCTGAATATTGGTACCAACAGCGGTATGACACAACCCGAAAGTCCAACCATCTTCCAACACCAGCCCTATATTTTGTACTTTCCCATCTTGAATCCTTGCCACCAGTCCCCGCTTACGACTTGTACCGTCAGCAGCAGGTCGCAGTCCGGAGATTACATGATAATTTCCCTCAATAGTCCCCCTGAAATACTTATCAGTTATGTTTCCAATGCTTGTCCAGTCACGTCCGCCCGGGATCTTAATATCCTTCATCAGCTTCAGATTGCTGTTATCAGGGATTTTACTATCATTAAACTGCTTTGCAAACCAGAAAAGCTGACCGGCATTATAAATCTCATAATATTCCCCCGACTTTATTGCCTTCTGATATGCACCACATGCTTCACAAAATCCATCTGCATTATAGTGCTCATGACTACAAAAGGTATCACCATAAAACATCGCAATTTCATTTGGTGGTGTTGTCGAAATCGTCTCACCTGATTTTGTGATCGGTTTGCCGTCATTTAAGCCCGGTACCGTCACCGAAATCTCTGTGTTATTCTTATTTTTCGGCAGATATACCGTCAGATGTCCCGTGTTCGCTTCATCATACGAAATCTGCATGGAAGGAATGACCATAGCTGCACTTTGACCTTCTTGATTGATCAACGGTTCACCATCCTGCTTGATCGTGATATCGGTTGCCTGTAATATCTGATCGCTCGTGATCGCCGTGGAAACAAATTTTAATCTTGTCTCATAAAGAGGAATTCCGGTCTTCAAAGTGATCGTTGCATTCTCATCATCAACGTCAGCCGTCATCTGATAAACATAGTTTTCTCCAACCGTCACCTTTACCATTACCGGTGTCCCTGCCGTTAATGGTTTCAGATAATTGGATGCCGTAAGTGTACCTTGATAAGCGCTCACCTTCATCATTCCTGCGTCCCAGGTAATCTCTCCCACGCTGATCGTCACCGGATAAGTGCTTTCGGTGAATCGTACATCCGCAATCGTGCCCTGAATGGTATAGTTTTTCAGTCCGGGATTTTCACTTTTCGGGAAATAATCACCACCATTTAAGTTGACTACTGCCTGATCACTGATGGAAATGGAGCCATCCAAGGTACCCTCCGGCAGCACTTGACCGGGCTTCACTGCGATACCGATCGCATATACTTCATTATTATACGCAATGGCTGAAACCGTTCCGCCCTTGATCACAATCTCACCATACTTGTATCCACCTTCTACCGGTTTTGCTCCACCGCCGCCAGTGCCGATTGCGGCTCCGGGGTGTCTTCCTGCGTTCGTAGCATATCCTCCATAGGCTGTCACATTGCCACCATTGATCTCAATCCTATCCACGCAGCCGTACGGTCCACCGCCAATTCCTGCTCCGCCGTATACATTTTTAATATCCTTGTAGTAGCTTCCATGTCCGCCCATGGCGTACACAGTTCCGTCGTTGATGATAATGGCACCGCTGCCACCCTCTGCACTGCCGCCAATACCTGCTGCCATCTCGCCGCCATAAGCTTTGATATCGCCTCCGTCGATCACAATCGTCCCCAAGGAACCCTTTCTCCTGCTCGACGCACCAATTCCGGCGCCTTCTCCACCGGTTGCTTTTAAGCTTCCCTCTCCGCTGATCGTCAGGGTGCAGCCTTCCGACACCTCAATAGCCGCACACATATCACCGCCCTTGAGCGTGTTTGTTCCCTCCAGAATCAGATTCAGTTTTGCACCATTCACCAGTCGGATCGCCGGTACCCAGGTACTCGCTGTCTCATCGTTCTTAACAAGCGGTATCTGGATATCCAGATTTGAAATCGTGATTGTAGCCTCCACACCATTAACCAGAATAACATTGGTCGTACTGCTTCCCGTGATAGTCGCATCATTATACTGTTCCAATGTGTTGCTGTTGATGTTGATACCGCCATTCGCAATATTATAAGTATCTGTTGATGCCAGCAAAGCGATCCCGCCATCCATGCTGACTTCGATCTCCGGAAGCTCCACGCCCGCTGCCAAAATATACTCACTCGGAAGAACCGGAAGATAATAATAGAAACCACTTTCATCTTCCCGGTTCTCATCCGGCTCCCAAGTAACGCTGATATCCGTCAGCACCGGGATATCTTCTGAGATTTCCTCATCTTCAAACTCATCATCCTCGAGAAAATCCCCGGCATTGCTGTCGGCAGCAATTTCCGAGTCTTCTTTCTCATCACTGTCGTCTGCTGCCGCTTTCGCATCTTCCGCGCCCTTATCGCGATCCGCATTATTTTTCTGATGATCCACGTTCTTATATTCCACCACCGAAGCCTCGATCGTCTCCGGGAAATTCAGATAATCCTCAAAGTTTTCTCCGGCATCCGCAGGGATCTGAATATGCGCAACCTCCTCCGGTAATTCCGTAAATCCCGTGATCACTTTCAACTTTTTTGTAGGAACTGCAGCAAACGTTGCAGCCGGTATGCACAGCTGTGTCACCATCGCCGCGATCAATGTTGCTGACAGGATCCGTTTTTTCTCCCTTTTGTCTCTCATCGCCATTTCCTCCCTATTATCATCCATTTCTGTTTTTAATCAATTCCACATGACATATCACCGGCAGAAAACGTCTCCACCGGCAGGAATTTTCCGGAATGAATCTTCCAAAATTTCTGTATGCTGCAGTCTCAGGCATGGTTCTTCCGGTTCAAAATGCAAAGCAATGTCTCCATATACTCCCTTTATAGCAATTTTTATAGCAGTTTTTCTCCTTCCTTTCAAGCTTTCCTGCACAAGATGTAAAAAATCGACACAAGATGTAAATTTCTCATTTTTCCGCAAAGGCACAATAAAAAAAAGGGCTGCCGCCCAGCAAAAATATTTGCTAATGCGACAGCCCCATTTTTCAATATAGGATATAAGTGAAAAAAATACCAGCATACTCCTGCGCAGGTGTGCGGATTTCACATGATCAAACATTGCAGAATCATGGGTTAGGTGCTATACTGTAA
>ERZ773276.2312-NODE-2312-length-11972-cov-2.919023_pt1 | contig 11972 bp, 9 predicted proteins | sample MGYA00511386_ERZ773276 | MGnify/ENA primary metagenome ERZ773276 (study PRJEB29015, sample SAMEA2737778) | human gut metagenome | biome: human gut; feature: human-associated habitat; material: faeces | place: China | collected 2012 ...
TTGGGACTTGCGATGAGGGGGCGTAACCTGGTAAGCGGTGAATTCCAGACGGAGGACGCTGTGAAAAAAGGTTCTGCCATGTTGGTGATCGTTGCAGAGGATGCATCGGCCAATACGAAAAAGTTGTTTCACGACAAATGTTCCTATTATGAAGTCCCGGTATATGAATATGGCACGAAGGAAGAACTCGGCTGGGCCATCGGCCGGGATCTGAGATCTTCGGTAGGTGTGTGTGATGCGGGACTGGCAGATGCACTCATCAAGCAATTGGAAGCGAATTTGCCCGGTTAGGCAGAATGGAGGAAAGCATGGCGAAAATCAAAGTACATGAACTCGCAAAAGAATTGGAACTACAGAGTAAGGATATATTAAGTTTTTTACAGGAAAAAGGAATTGAGGCAAAGGCAGCACAGAGCTCGCTGGAAGAGGATGCGGCAGCACTGGTACGCAACAGCCTCGGAAAGAAAAAAGCAGCTGCACCCGCAGCACAGAAAGCTCCGGTAAATACCGAAAACGCAAAGCCTGCTGAGGAAAAGGCTCAGGCACCCGCAGGGGAAGCAAAGGCTCAGGAAACGAAAGTTTCCGAGGAGACCAAATCTACTGAGGAGACGAAAAAGAAGAAAAAGATTATTTTCGTTAGCAACCCTCAGAATTCCAAGATGCCCGGACAGCGTCAGGGTGGTCAGAGTGGACAGGGACAGAGAAATGCAGGCGGACAGCGTCCGAATCAGGGAGGCAGATACCAGAACAATGGTTACCAGAATAATTCCTACGGCAACCGTGTTCAGGCACAGGCTCCCGTACGTCCCATCAAGCCGCTGACCCCTCCGTCTCCCACTCCCAGCGTGGCAATGGTACCCGGCAACCGTGGACAGCAGCCTGCGAAAAAGCCTCAGACACAGGCACCGGTAAAGGAGCACGCAGTACAGAATACTGCAGCCGCACAGGCACCTCAGGCAGCACAGCCTGCACAGAATGTGGCACAGACCAGACCGGCAGACAGACCTCAGAACGGTAACCGTGACAACCGCGATAACCGTCAGGGCGGTTACGGTCAGAATAATCGTGACAACCGTGGACAGAACGAGCGTGGCCAGGGCGGTTACAACCGTGACAACAGAGACGGCAATCGTGACAATCGTCAGGGTGGCTACGGACAGGGTAACCGTCAGGGCGGACAGAATGGTAACAGAGGAGGTATGGGCAATGGCAGACCTCAGGGAGGCGGATTTAACAGACAGGGTCGTCCGGGTATGGAAGGCGGTCAGGGTGATCGCCGCGGTAACGGCAATGGTGAGCGCGGTTACGGCAATAACGGCCGCGACGGAAGAGGCAATGGCGGATCGGGTAATCGATTCGGAGATAACAGACAGAATAAGGGCTTCGCTCCGGAACCTGCAGGCAAGGATCTTGAGAAGAAGCGCGAAGATGAAAAGAGACGTTTCAGCCAGGAGAAGGACAACAAGCGTTCCAAGAAGGACCATATCTACGAGGACGAGGACGCGCTGAAGAACAAGCCCGGACGTTTCATCAAGCCGGAAAAGAAAAAGGAAGAGGTACAGGAAGAGCAGATCAAGGTGATCGTGCTGCCGGAATCCATTACCATCAAAGAACTGGCTGAGAAGATGAAGTTACAGCCCGCAGCCATCATCAAGAAGCTGTTCCTGGAAGGTAAGATTGTAACCGTGAACCAGGAGATCTCCTATGAAGATGCAGAGAACATTGCCATGGAATATGACATTCTCTGTGAAAAAGAGGTCAAGGTAGATGTCATCGAAGAGCTGTTGAAGGAAGATGAAGAGGACGAGGCAGATCTGGTGGAGAGACCTCCCGTAATCTGTGTTATGGGTCACGTTGACCATGGTAAGACTTCCCTGTTAGACGCTATCCGGAAGACCAACGTAACCGATCGTGAGGCAGGTGGTATCACCCAGCACATCGGTGCTTATACTGTAAATGTGGGAGACCGTAAGATCACCTTCTTAGATACTCCCGGACACGAAGCATTTACCGCCATGCGTATGCGTGGTGCCAATGCGACCGATATCGCTATCCTGGTAGTAGCAGCGGACGACGGCGTAATGCCCCAGACCGTAGAGGCAATCAACCATGCAAAGGCAGCAGGTGTGGAGATCATCGTAGCAGTGAACAAGATCGATAAGCCCTCAGCCAACATTGACCGTGTAAAACAGGAGCTGGCAGAGTACGAGCTGATCCCCGAGGATTGGGGCGGAAGTACCGTATTTGCACCGGTATCTGCGAAGAGCGGAGAAGGTATCGACCAGCTGCTTGACATGATCCTGCTGACCGCAGATATCATGGAACTCAAGGCCAACCCCAAGAGAAAAGCAAGAGGTCTGGTCATCGAGGCAGAGCTGGATAAGGGACGCGGTCCCGTGGCTACCGTACTGGTACAGAAAGGTACCCTGCATGTGGGAGATTTCATTTCCGCAGGCGTGGCACACGGTAAGGTAAGAGCCATGATCGATGATAAGGGACGCAGAGTAAAAGAAGCAGGACCGTCTACCCCTGTAGAAATCCTGGGCCTCTCCGATGTTCCCAGTGCAGGTGAAGTATTCCTGGCTCATGATAATGATAAGACAGCAAAATCCTATGCGGAGACCTATCTGGCACAGAACAAGGAAAAGATGCTGGAAGAGACCAAGGGCAGAATGTCCCTGGATGATCTGTTCAGCCAGATCCAGGAGGGTAATCTGAAGGAACTGAACCTGATCGTCAAGGCTGACGTACAGGGTAGTGTCGAGGCTGTAAAACAGTCCCTGATGAAGCTGTCCAACGAAGAAGTAGTAGTTAAATGTATCCACGGCGGCGTAGGTGCCATCAATGAGTCCGACGTATCTTTAGCAAGTGCGTCCAACGCGATCATCATCGGATTCAACGTTCGTCCCGATGCGACTGCCAAGGCAACCGCAGAGAGAGAGGGCGTGGATGTACGTCTGTACAAGGTCATCTACCAGGCTATCGAAGATGTGGAAGCTGCCATGAAGGGTATGCTGGATCCTGTATTCGAGGAGAAGGTGATCGGTCATGCAGTGATCCGTCAGCTGTTCAAGGCTTCCGGTGTTGGCACCATCGCGGGTTCCTATGTACTGGATGGCAAGTTCCAGAGAGGCTGCAGCTGCCGTATTACAAGAGAAGGCGAGCAGATCTACGATGGACCTTTAGCTTCCTTAAAGCGTTTCAAGGACGATGTAAAGGAAGTTGCTGCAGGATATGAGTGTGGTCTTGTATTCGAGAAGTTCAATGATCTTCAGGAAGATGACCAGATCGAAGCTTATATGATGGTAGAGGTTCCTAGATAGTCTGCTGCATAGAATATAGTTTCGTTTTTGAAAGAAAGGGATCATAATGCGTAAAAACAGCATTAAAAATACAAGGATCAATATGGAGGTCCAGAGGGAATTAAGTCAGATCATCCGTTCTGAGATCAAAGACCCGAGGATCCATCCGCTGACCAGTGTTGTAGCCGTAGAGGTAACTCCGGACTTAAAATACTGTAAGGCATATATCAGTGTGTTAGGTGATGAAGAAGCCGGCAAGGCAACCATCGAAGGACTGCGCAGCGCAGCTTCCTTCGTGCGCCGGGAACTGGCTCACAGAGTCAATTTACGTAACACTCCTGAAATTAAATTTATACTGGATCAGTCTATTGAATATGGCGTAAACATGTCAAAACTGATCGATGAAGTGACAAAAGATCTTCATGATGATGAGGAGGAGGGACTGGAATGACGGTTCTTGAACAGGCGTTAGAAGGAACAAAGTCTGTAGCGATTTTGGGTCATGTAAGGCCGGATGGCGATTGCCTCGGCTCTACTCTGGGTCTGTATAATTTTCTTCTTGCTTCCTATCCGGATATACAGGCAGCTGTATATCTGGAGGAAGCTTCCTCAAAATTTGCCTATTTAAAGGGCTATGATGAGATCCACCATGAAACAGATGACAAAGAATATGAGCTTTGCATCTGCCTTGACAGCAGTGATGAAGAACGTCTGGGGGATTTTAACGTGTATCTGAAGCGGGCGAAAAAAAGCCTTTGCATCGATCATCACGTAACCAACACCCGTTACTGCCAGGTCAATTTAGTGGCAGCTGATGCAAGTTCTGCCAGCGAAGTCCTTTTTGAACAGTTAAATCCGGATAACGTGGATAAAAATGTGGCAGAATGCCTGTATACAGGGATCGTACATGATACCGGTGTGTTCAAGTATTCCTGCACTTCTGCAAAGACGATGGAGATTGCCGGTTTCCTGATGGGAAAAGGCGTTGACTTTGGAAGCATCATTGACAACAGCTTCTACAAAAAGACTTATGTGCAGAACCAGATCATGGGAAGAGCGCTTCTTGAAAGCATTACCTTCCTTGATGGAAAGGCCATTTTCAGTGCTCTGCGCCAGTCTGATCTGGACTTTTACGGTGTGACCGGAAAAGACCTTGACGGTATCATCGACCAGCTGCGTCTTACAGAGGGAGTGGAGGTTGCTATTTTCCTGTATGAGACAGGACCTCAGCAGTATAAGGTAAGTCTGCGTTCCCAGAAAATCGTAGATGTAAGCCAGGTAGCGTTCTATTTTGGCGGCGGTGGTCATGTGCGTGCAGCAGGCTGTACCATGTCCGGAAGTATTCATGATGTGATCAATAATCTGTCCCTTCACATTGCCAAGCAGTTAGATGCTGCGGCAGCCGGGGAGGTTTAAATGTATCACGGAATCATTAATGTGTATAAAGAGCCGGGCTATACATCCCATGATGTTGTAGCCCGGCTTCGAGGGATTTTAAGACAGAAAAAGATCGGCCATACGGGAACCCTTGATCCGGCGGCCAAGGGCGTCCTTCCGGTGTGTCTGGGAAATGGGACAAGGCTTTGTGACATGCTTACAGACCGGTCCAAAACCTATGAGGCAGTGCTTCTTTTAGGACAGACTACGGACACCCAGGATACCACAGGAACGGTGCTTACGGAAGATCATGAAAAGGCGTTAGAACTGGATGAAGAACAGGTGCGCCAGGTGATCCTGGATTTTAAGGGAGATTATGACCAGATCCCTCCTATGTACTCTGCTTTAAAAGTAGATGGAAAGAAGCTTTGCGACCTTGCAAGAGCAGGAAAAGAAGTAGAGCGCAAGGCAAGAAGAGTACAGATCTTAGATATTTCTGTTGAAAAAATAGAACTGCCAAGAGTCTGGATGACAGTCAGCTGTTCCAAAGGGACCTACATAAGAACTCTCTGTGAAGATATTGGAGCTAAATTAGGAGTCGGGGGCTGCATGGAGTCTCTCCTGCGTACCCGTGTAGACCGTTTTCAGGTAAAAGACAGTTTGAAACTGGATGAGATCGAAGTTTTAAGAGATGAAGGAAAAGTAGGAGAATATATCTGTTCTCTGGAAGAAGCCTTAGAAGGTTATCTGCCTGTATACACAACAGCAGAAGGGGACAAGGCTTTGAAAAATGGAAATCCCTGCTTTAAACAGCAGTTAGACCTGGAAAAAAGTACATCTTTAGAAGAAAGAAAAAGCGGAGACAGATACCGTATGTACAACAGCCAGGGGATCTTTATGGGTGTATATGAATACCAGGAAGAAAAACACTGGTGGAAACCATGGAAAATGTTCATGCCGGATGGAGAAGGAAACTGATGAAATATATAGCAGATACAGTGGATTTTCAGCTGGAAGAGCCCACTGTGGTAACTCTTGGAAAATTTGACGGAAGACACAGAGGACATCAGAAGCTTCTGCATACAATGGAAGAACTGAAAGAAACACTGGGCTATGCAACTGCTATTTTTACCTTCAGCACAGCCCCATTAAGCCTTGTTACAGGTGAAGCTGCCACTGTGATCACAACCAGTGAAGAACGACGTCATAATATGGAAAAAATGGGGATCGATTACCTGGTGGAGTATCCTTTTACAGATGATGTGCGTAAAATGGACCCTTCTGTATTTGTAAAGGATATCTTGGTAAAACGGATGCGGGCAAAAGCCATGGTAGTGGGGCCGGACTGCAGTTTTGGCTACAAAGGCGCCGGAAATGTAGAACTTCTCAGATCTTTAAGCAAAGAGCTGGGATTTGAACTTTATGTGATCCAAAAAGAAAAAGATCACAGAAGAGACATCAGCAGCACCTATATCCGGGAAGAACTTTCCCTGGGAAATGTGGCAAAAGCAAATGAATTGTTAGGAGAACCATATGCCATCCACGGCATTGTAGTCCACGGCAACCATATCGGAGGACCGAGACTGGGCTTTCCAACAGCCAATATCATCCCGCCGGCAAACAAACGTCTGCCCAAATTCGGGGTCTATGTATCCAGAGTCCTTGCACAGGGAAAATATTATAAGGGAGTTACTAATATCGGCAGGAAACCTACGATCCATGGGGATAATCCGGTAGGCGTAGAGACATTTATCTTTGATTTTGACGGAGACATTTACGGAAAAATGATCGAGGTCCAGCTTTTGGAGTTTGACAGGGGAGAACAGAAATTTGCTTCTTTAGAAGAGTTAAAAGAACGGATCGAAAAAGACAAAGAATTTGCTCTTAAGTATTTTGCGGAAAATCCCCTTTACAACCCGGTTAAAATATGATACAGTAACCAAGTATAAAAGAACGCCGAAGCCCCGTTGCCTGGTGACTCCAGCCGGCAGCCTGGTTTAAGGTGAGAAAATTAAATTATTTTAGGAGGAATTACCATGATTTCTAAGGAAAAGAAAGCAGAGATTATCGCACAGTACGGACGTAAGGCAGGAGATACCGGTTCACCAGAAGTTCAGATCGCTATTCTGACAGAGAGAATTGCTGAACTGACCGCTCATCTTCAGCAGAATCCAAAGGATCATCACTCCAGAAGAGGACTTCTGATGATGGTTGGACACAGAAGAGGACTTCTTGATTACCTGAAGAAGACCGATCTGGAAGGCTACCGTGCTCTGATCGAAAAGCTGGGAATCAGAAAGTAATTATCATGAAAGTGTTGCCGGGCGGCTATGTGGATTGCGTGCTTGTACGCAAGGCCGCATAGACATTTGGCAGCGGGCTTTCATTCATGTTAGGGTGGAGTTTACTCCACCCTATATTTGCATGAAGACAGGTGCAAAAGGAACACTCCGGGACCGCTGATGTGTCCCAAACAGATCGTTTGGGATAGATCAGTAGTTTCGGCGTCTTTTGCCCTGTAAAAAACTTGTATATTTACAGAACGTTACATTAAAAGAGAAAAGGAGACACCCCATGTTTAAGAGTTTCAGTATGGACCTGGCTGGCCGTAAGCTGACTGTAGAAGTTGGCCGCGTAGCAGCTCAGGCAAACGGTGCAGCATTTATGCATTACGGCGATACTGTAGTACTTTCTACAGCAACCGCATCTGCAAAGCCAAGAGAAGGCATTGATTTCTTCCCTTTAAGTGTAGAATATGAGGAGAAGTTCTACTCTGTAGGAAAGATCCCAGGCGGCTTCAATAAGAGAGAAGGAAAAGCATCTGAAAATGCCATCCTTACCTCCCGTGTTATCGACCGCCCTATGCGTCCTTTATTCCCAAAGGATTACCGCAATGACGTAACCTTAGACAACGTAGTTATGTCTGTAGATCCAGACTGCAGCCCAGAGCTGACTGCTATGCTTGGTTCTGCTATCGCTACCAGCATTTCTGATATCCCATTTGACGGACCTTGCGCTACTACCCAGGTTGGTCTTATTGATGGTGAATTTGTTATCAACCCAACTTCCGCTCAGAGACAGGTATCTGAGATGGCTCTGACTGTAGCTTCTACCAGAGAGAAAGTTATCATGATCGAAGCTGGTGCCAAGGAAGTTCCTGAGCAGAAGATGATCGAGGCTATTTTCAAAGCTCACGAAGTAAACCAGGAGATCATCCGCTTTATCGATACCATCGTAGCTGAGTGCGGAAAAGAAAAGCACACCTACGAAAGCTGCGCAGTTCCGGAAGAATTATTTGCAGCGATCAAGGAGATCGTTCCTTCTGAAGAGATGGAAACAGCTGTATTTACCGATGACAAGCAGACCCGAGAGGCAAATATTGCAGCTATTACTGAGCGTCTGGAAGAGGCATTTGCTGAGAACGAAGAGTGGCTGGCTATCTTAGGTGAGGCAGTATACCAGTATGAGAAGAAGACCGTTCGTAAGATGATCCTGAAAGACCACAAGCGTCCCGATGGACGTGCAATCACCCAGATCCGTCCTCTGGCAGCAGAAGTAGACATCATCCCCCGTGTACATGGTTCCGCTATGTTCACCCGTGGACAGACCCAGATCTGTAACGTATGTACTCTGGCACCTCTGTCCGAGCAGCAGAAGATCGATGGCCTGGATGAGAACGAAGTAAGCAAGAGATATATGCATCACTATAACTTCCCTTCCTATTCCGTAGGTGAGACCAAGCCTTCCCGCGGACCCGGAAGACGTGAGATCGGTCACGGCGCTCTGGCTGAGAGAGCCCTGATCCCCGTACTGCCCAGTGAGGACGAGTTCCCTTATGCAATTCGTACCGTATCTGAGACTTTTGAATCCAACGGATCTACCTCCATGGCATCCACCTGTGCTTCCTGCATGTCCCTGATGGCAGCAGGCGTACCCATCAAGAAGATGGTAGCAGGTATTTCCTGTGGTCTGGTAACCGGCGAGACCGATGACGATTTCGTACTGTTGACCGATATCCAGGGACTGGAAGACTTCTTCGGAGATATGGACTTTAAGGTAACCGGTACTACCGAAGGTATTACTGCTATCCAGATGGATATTAAGATCCACGGTCTGACCAGACCTATCGTAGAAGGCGCTATTGCGAGATGCCGTGATGCAAGACTGTTCATCATGGATACCTGCATGAAGCCCGCTATCTCTGCTCCCAGAACAGAGGTTGGCAAGTACGCTCCCAAGATCATCTCCATTCAGATCGATCCCGACAGAATCGGTGATGTAGTAGGACAGCGTGGTAAGACCATCAATGAGATCATTGCCCGTACCGGTGTGAAGATCGATATCACCGATGATGGTAAGGTATCTATCTGCGGTACTGACAAGGAAATGATGGATAAGGCTCTGGAGATGGTGAAGATCATCACCACCGATTTCGAAGAGGGCCAGATCTTCAAGGGTAAGGTAGTCAGCATCAAGGAGTTCGGTGCATTCATCGAGTTCGCACCCGGCAAGGAAGGCATGGTACACATCTCCAAGATCGCCAAGGAGAGAATCAACCGTGTAGAAGATGTTCTGACTCTGGGCGATGTAGTGACTGTAGTATGCCTGGGTAAGGATAAGATGGGCAGAATCAGCTTCTCCATGAAGGATGTAGCACAGCAGTAAGCTGTAAGAACGCAAGGCATAAGAATATAAGATATAAAATAAGAAAGGATCGCTGCATAGTGTACTGTGCAGAGGTCCTTTTTTGTGTATACGATGAGCCAAGTACAGATTTGTGCTTGCACAAGAATCTGTATTTGGCGAATGTACATCATCGAGCTGCTAAGCGAGATGGTGTACGTTTGCCGGGGGTTCGTGTTCACACGAAACCTTGGCTTATTACTAACGTAAAAAAGACTGGCATCGCGCCAGTCTTTCATCATAACTATTCTTTTTTATTTCAGGAAGAACCAGTATCCTGCAAATGCAGCAGCTGCGATGATCAGGAAGATAAGGATTACAACAAGCGCAACAGGAAAATGTCTCTCATCATCGTCATCTTCTTCGTCTAACATATTCTGATAGTTCTCACGCATTTCCTGTTCACGTTTTTCACGGACATGTTTTGGTGGAATATTAGAATAGGTCTGTTCTTTTTCCTCCTCTGGAATGGAAAAATCAGGTGCTGCAATTTTAAGTTCATCCTCTTCATCAGAAATGATACGTGTGCTGGAATTGTCAATTGCGTGTACCGGTTTGGCTTCTTCCGGACGTTTCTTTTTCGGACGTGGACGAACTTCTTCCCGGCTTCCTTCCTGACCTTCTGCATATTTGAGAAGTGGACGGTCTGAAGTAACAGGGCGTTTCTTTGGATGCGGTCTGGATGGCTGTTCTTCGGAAGAACCTTCTGTCTTCGGACGAGGTTTTCTTACCGGTCTTTCTCCTTCAGTAGCCGGGTTCGGACGTTTTTTATTCGGATGAGCCGGTACTTCTGGATTAGCAGAAGAAGCGGTCCGCTTTTCGGCGTTTTCCGGAGATACCGGACGTTTTTTCTTTTTCTTTGGCTGGGCTGGACGTTCGGCAGAAGTTCTTTCTCCTTCGGCAGCCGGACGCTTTTTGCGTGGCTTTTCTGCAGCCTTATCGGCTCCAACTGTTTTTTCAGCCAATGCTTCTTTTACAAGCTTTTTCTTCTTTTCACGCTGTTTATCTAAATTCCACTGCTTTTTACAGTCGCGGCAGATTGCGAATTCATTGTAGATTGCTTCACCGGCTTCATTTTCGCCTACTTTTTTGTTCTTGATCTCAAGATCCTTTTTACAAATCGGGCACTGCATGATTTATCTCTCCTCTTTGGTTTTTTAATATGTATCTACTCCCTTATTAAATGATGTAAATGTTAAAATTTATGTTTGACATTCACGTCCTTAAATACATAGAATCATACATTTATAATGTTATCACGTCCCCAAAAGATGTCAAGAAAGTTCTTTGAATATTCACAAAAAAGTGCTAGAATAAAATGGATTTACTATAGAGATTAGGAGGACGCGAAGATATGACAGATACAAAGACGATCAAAGTAGGATTACTTGGACTTGGAACAGTCGGAACAGGTATTTATAAATTGATTGGACGTCGCAGTGAAGAGATGCAGCAGAAGACCGGCGCCACTCTTGAAATAAAGAAAATTCTGGTGCACAACATGAAAAAAGTAAGACAGGGTGTAGATCAGAATCTGCTGACAGATCAGTGGAAAGAGATTATAGAAGATGATGAAATCCAGATCGTGATCGAGGTGATGGGTGGAATTGAGCCTGCGAAAACGATGATCACAGAAGCGCTGAAAGCAGGAAAAAATGTAGTAAGTGCAAATAAGGATCTGATTGCAGAATATGGAAAGGAACTATACGAGGCAGCAAAAGAAGGAGGCGCGGATTTCCTGTTTGAAGCAGCGGTAGCAGGAGGAATCCCGATCATCCGTCCACTTAAGCAGTGCCTGGAAGGCAACCAGATCGATGAGATCATGGGAATTGTCAACGGAACGACTAACTATATCCTGACAAAGATGTTTGAAGATGGAATGGATTTCACAGAAGCACTTGCAAAGGCGACAGAGCTTGGCTATGCAGAAGCGGATCCGACGGCGGATGTGGAAGGCCTGGACGCAGGACGTAAGGTGGCGATCATGGCTACGTCAGCATTCCATTCGCAGGTGAAATTTTCGGATGTCTATACGGAGGGAATCACAAAGATCACAGCAGCAGATGTAAATTATGCAAAAGAGATGGGAAATGTGATCAAACTGATCGGTATTGCGAGAAATACATCTGATGGAATTGAAGCAGGTGTTTATCCGATGATGATCGATAAGAAACATCCGCTTGCTACCGTAAGAGATTCCTTTAATGCTGTTTTTGTACACGGAGATGCAGTTGGGGATACCATGTTCTATGGAAGAGGAGCAGGAGAACTGCCGACCGCAAGTGCAGTTGTCGGAGATGTGATGGATGTTGCAAGAAATATTTTATGGAACTGTACCGGAAGAATCGGATGGAGCGCATACAAAGAGCTTCCGATCAAGGAATTTGCGGACGTCAAGAATCGTTTCTTTATCCGTATGCAGGTGAGTAATGAACCGGGAGTACTGGCAGCAATCGCGAAAGTATTCGGAGATCATAAGGTAAGTATCGAACGTGTGATCCAGGAACAGGCAAAAGCGGCAAAGGCAGAACTTGTCATCGGAACATCCGCAGTCAAGGAATACCATCTTCAGGATGCACTGGAGGAATTAAAAGAAATGCCGATCGTAAG
>ERZ773276.2321-NODE-2321-length-11924-cov-16.037661_pt1 | contig 11924 bp, 9 predicted proteins | sample MGYA00511386_ERZ773276 | MGnify/ENA primary metagenome ERZ773276 (study PRJEB29015, sample SAMEA2737778) | human gut metagenome | biome: human gut; feature: human-associated habitat; material: faeces | place: China | collected 2012 ...
ATAGACATACCACTGAATATATGATCGTTTGTATAGCGGAGAAACCGAGCGTAGCAAAAGACATCGCACGTATCTTGGGTGCCAACGTGCCCAAGAATGGCTATATGGAGGGAAACGGCTACCAAGTGACCTGGACGTTTGGACATTTGTGCGAGCTCAAGGAGCCCAATGACTATCAGGTGAACTGGCGTTATTGGACGCTGGCTGCGCTGCCGATGATCCCGTTGCGCTTTGGCATCAAACTCATCCCGGAGGAAACGATCAAACGTCAGTTTGCCGTGATTGCCGATCTCTACAGCAAGGCTGACGAGATTGTCAACTGCGGTGATGCCGGCCAGGAGGGTGAGCTCATCCAGCGCTGGGTGATGCAGCTTGCGGGGGTGAAGTGTCCTGTTAAGCGCTTATGGATTTCATCGATGACTGATGAGGCCATCCGCGAAGGATTTCAAAACCTAAAAGAGCAGAAGGACTACGAGAGCCTTTATATGGCAGGACTGAGCCGTGCCATCGGCGACTGGCTGTTGGGCATGAACTGTACGCGCCTCTATACCTGCATGTACGGCCGCAACCATCAGGTGCTTTCCATCGGTCGTGTACAGACTCCTACCTTGGCGTTGATTGTCAATCGCCAAAAGGAAATTGACAACTTCAAGCCCGAACCTTACTGGGTACTCTCTACCCTCTATCGCGACACGTTGTTCACTGCTACGGCTGGCAAATATACCAGTAAAGAGGAAGGAGAAAAGGCTTTCTCGCTCATTCAGGATAAGCCTTTCGTGGTCACTGATGTGCAGAAAAAACAAGGTAAGGAGGCGCCGCGACAGCTCTATGACCTTACTTCGCTGCAGGTTGACTGCAACCGTAAGTTCAGTTTTTCCGCTGAGATGACGCTCAATCTCATACAGGCACTTTACGAGAAGAAGTTGACCACTTATCCGCGTGTCGACACACAATATTTGTCTGATGACATCTATCCCAAGTGCCCGGGTATCCTTAATGGCGTTAGTCAGATGACAAAAGCCGGACAGAAACCTTATCTGCAAATCATCAAGGATTTGGCTGCTGTCAGCAAGAAACTGCCGAAGTCGAAGCGCGTTTTCGACACTTCCAAGGTCACCGATCACCATGCCATCATCCCTACAGGTCAGGTGCCAAGCGGGCTGAGCGATGCCGAGATGAAAGTCTATGACCTCATCGCGCGCCGTTTCATTGCTGTGTTCTATCCCGACTGCAAGTTTGCTACGACCACGGTCAAGGGAAAAGTCGATAAGGTGGAGTTCAAAACCAGCGGCAAGGAAATCCTTTCACCGGGATGGCGCGCTGTGTATGCCAAGGATGAACTGGTACAGACGGCAGAAGACAGTAAGTCGACGGACGAGGAGAAGACGTTGCCAACCTTTGTCAAAGGAGAGTCGGGACCGCATAAGCCCACGTTGACAGAAAAGATGACGCAACCACCGAAACACTATACCGAAGCCTCGCTCCTGCGTGCCATGGAGACCGCCGGCAAGTTTGTCGACGACGATGAATTGCGTGCGGCGATGAAGGAAAACGGAATCGGACGCCCTTCGTCACGTGCCAGCATCATTGAGACGCTGTTCAAGCGCCACTACATCCGTCGGGAACGCAAGAACCTCGTGGCTACTCCCACGGGCATACAACTCATCGACACCATCCACGAAAAGCTCCTCACCAGTTGTGAACTCACTGGTATTTGGGAGAAGAAGCTCCGCGACATAGAGCATCACAAATATTCGCCACAACTCTTCATCGACGGATTGAAAGAGCAGGTAACAAAGATTGTGCAGGATGTACTCCACGATAACAGTAACAGACAGATAGAGAGCGGTGAGCCTGAGCCCGCTCCGAAGCCGTCCGGTCCAAAGAAGGGTGGGGCGGGATCAGCCAGACAAAGCACCAAACGGTCAGCCGCTTCGCGCAAAAAAGCCACGTCATCAGCTTCGGCAGCGGCGTTCGCCGCTTCGCCGTCTTCTGCTCCCGTGCTCACCAAGGGCAAACTCAAAGTCGGTGACCCATGTCCCAAATGCCATCAGGGCCATATCATCCAGGGCAAGACTGCTCTCGGCTGCTCGCGGTGGCGTGAGGGCTGTGACTTCCGTCAGCTGTTGTGAATAGTGAATAAATGATTGGAGAATGTGGCAAGGATGTGATTTTTCCTTGAGAATATAATAGTTAGTAAGAATTATCTTTGAGGCCAGGCTCCTGCTACTTAGCCTGGCTGCTCAACTTCTTTTGTTTTGCCAATTCTATCTTGTCTCTCATCGCTTGCATGTGGTCGAAGGCACGCTTGCGGGTGGCCGCAATCTGGTAGCGATAGACCATGCACGTAGTGAGGAAATAAACAAATGTCTGGATCCACAGTGCATGATACTCCACGCTGATGTCCTGTAGCGAGGCTCCCATCGACGAGATACGCAGAAAGCCTCTCACGCCAAAGGTTGAGGGGATGAGGCACGCCACACCCTGCCAAAAGCTTGGGATGTTGGACTGTGGCCAGCTCACACCGGTCATAAACAAGAAAGGCACAGAGGTGAAGACTACCAATAGCATCACATTTTCTCGGTAGCGTACCATACACGACAGCGTCATTCCGAAGAAGATACACGACAGCAGGTAGGGTACCATTAGACCGAGTATTGTCCACGGTGTCACCAGAGAGATGTAGTGAAACATACGTGGCACGACCAGACTGATATAGGCCGCCATAACCATATACACCATGAAGTAGCACCAAGACTTACCGAGTACGATACGGAAGATGCCATTGTAGTGTTTCGAGATAGGTACGAGATCCTGATAGCGGTTGTTTTCGCGGGCTGTACCGGCAGCGAGTCCAATACCCAGTAGCAGTGTCTGCTGCAGAATGAGCATCAGCACGCCAGGGATGATGGCGTTGCCGTAGCCGTCAGTGACATTGAATATAGGCACCTCATCAAAATCCAGTGGCTTGGTGGTAGTCTCATCGTCGCGGTTGGTGAAACTGTTGCTCTGACTGAGCTGTATGCGGCTGTTCATCTCTCCGGCCACTGCCATGGCGGTCTGATAGATTGCCTTGTAGTGGAGCATCAGACTCATGTCGCAATACAAGCCTACCGTGGCTTGCTCGCCACGCCCCAGTCGGCGTTCGAAATCCTCTGGGAAATAGAGTGCGCCATGCACTTGTTGCTTGCCGATGAGCTCTTTCGCATCGTCAAGCGAGTTGCACATATAAGCAACCTTCACGTCAGAGCCTGCGTCGTAGTGGCGGATAAATTCGCGTGAGGCCTCGGAATGGGATAAATCCACGACAGCCACCGGTACGTCTCTGACTACTTCGTTGTTGTAGATCCAAGAGTAGAGCAGGGGATAGAACAGCGGCACGAGGACGCAGAAGATCAGCACACCCTCGTCGGTGACGAGGCCGCGCATCTCTTTCACGCAGATATAGCAAGTGTCAAGGAGTCCTTGCTTGACTTGGCTGAAAAAGTTCTCGTTTTGCATGGCTTAGGGAATATATACATATACCAGCATTGCCCTCTTGATATTTCTTAACGTGAAGATGGGCAGTACTGCTATCATCAACAGGAACATGATGTTGAACCAGGCGTAAGACAGCGGGTAGCCATTGAACTCACACATTTGGTACAACATGAAATAATGGCGCAGGGGGAACAACTGTGCCAGGGACTGTATCTCAGGATCCATGGCCGACAGCGGATAGGTGGCACCGGCTACGGAGAAACTCAGTACCGACCACAATGCGCTGATAGAGATTGACATGCGCAGGGAGGGCATCAGTCCGAAGGCAAAGATGCCGAATCCCTGACAGGCCAGCACGCTGAGGAGTCCCATCAACAGTAAAGGTATGACACCACCCGGATGCGGGAAGTCGAGTGTGTGGAAGATGTAGAACTCAAAGCCATACATCATTGTAAGGAAGAGCAGCGTCATTGGCAGTATCTTGCCCGCAATGGCAATGTAGATATTGTTGCCCGCCATCTTCATCAGTTGGCGTGAGCGTTTGAACTTCAACTCTGTGCCGATGGAGTAAGGGGTGAGCAGGAAGATGAAGACCATGAGCACGCCAGGTGCCATGCTGGTGGTCAGATAGATGTTGTAGCTCACCCATGGGTTCTGGATCAGATGGGTATCCACGGCGATGGGCTGGAGAAAGGTGCGCACCTCATCGTCGGTCTTTCCTATTGCTTGTAGTTTGGTCTTTCCGACAGCCGCCGAGCCCAGCGTGCAGATGGTCTTCAAATCCTTGAAGAGCATATTACCTGCCACAAGTGTCACATTGCTATAATAGAACGACACCTTAGGCTGGGTACTCGTCATCAGTCCGCTTGTTGTGCCTTTGGGGATGTAAAGAAAGGCAAAGATCTCGTTGCGCTGAATGGCCTCGCGGGCTGCGTTGACATTGGGATAATAGCCTGCGACCTTCGACGACTGGAAGGCGTCGAGTTGGCGTACCATTGCGCGGGTGGTCGTGGTGTTGTCCTGATCAACAATGCCGATAGGCATCTCGGTAGGCTGTCCGCCTGCCATGAGTGTGGTGAAAAAGATGATGACGACAATGGGAAAAATCACCGTGCAGAATCCGTAGATTGGATTTTGGCGCATGATCCCCACCTCCCGCAGCGAGATGTGATAGATGCGGGAGAGGACCTCGTGGAGTGTCATGCTCTTGGGGCGATAGGTGTAGAGGTTATTCTCTTTCAATCTTTTGTGCTATTTCTTAGTGTTCTTGATAATCAGCGACATGCCAGGACGCAGTCCGTCGAACTTGTTGACAAAGTGAGCCTTCACCTCGAAGGTCTTCAAGTCATACTGTCCGTTGCTTTTTGTGGCTTTCCATACGGCATAGGAGCCTTCGTCTTTGATGTCGTAGACTTTCATCTTTACGTTTTTGTTGAAAGCTGGAGAGAAAGCGGTAAACTCGTCGCCGACCTTCAAACCTTTCAGTTGGTCTTCACGCACGTTGAAGGTTCCCCACATGTCCGACATGATGTTGATGTTCATGATCGGTGAGCCCATGCCCACCAGTTCGCCAACCTTTGGGTAGACATCGCTGACCTCGCCCTCCACGGGAGAGATCTGCACGGTCTCTCTCAGAATTGACTTGACGACATCAACGGCACTTTTGGCTGCCTGAGTATTTTTGGCGGCAGCAATCTTCTCTTGCTTGCGTGCACCGCTCTTGGCCAGCTGATACTGGCTTTGCGTCACTTTCACTTGTGCTTCAGCGGCTTTGAAGGCTGCCAGAGCCTCGTCGCGTTTTTGTGCACTCATCACGCCCTCGTTGTAGAGGTTTTGCATACGTGTGTAAGTCTTCCGTGCGATGTCCTCAGCGGCTATAGCCTGCTGCATCAGGTCGTAGGCACTCTGGATCTGTTCCTTGCGTGCGCCCTCATCGGTCAGATCGCTGATAGCCTGAGTGGCTCCCTCAGTGGCTTCCGCCACTTTCTGTTGTGCGTTGGCCTCAGGAATCTGCAGGATGGCAAGCGTGTCGCCTACATGCACGTAGTCGCCTTCTTTGACACGTATTTCCTCGATACGCGCCGGCAGTTTGCAGCTGACGCGATAGTCGCCGACTTCCACTTCGCCCTGAATAATCTCGTCGGTCTTGCCGAAGGCGAAGAAACCGATGACACCTACGATCGCCACTGCTACAGTGAATCCGAGCACGGCAAGCAGTATGTTGTTATGTTGTGATTTTGCTGACATCTCTATATGTTTTTTCTAAAATGGTTCGTTGATAGTTTATTCGAGTATACCCAATGCTTTTTCCAGGTTCACCTCGCTGACACGCAGGTCCACCTCTGCGTCGATCTTGTCGCTGTGGGCTTTCTGCCATGCCGTCTGTGCGGCCATGACATCGGTAGAGGGGATGACGCCTTCGCGGAATCCCACTTGTGCGCATCGGAGGTTTTCTTCTGCACTTTTGACATTGTTGTTGGCCATGGTCAGACGCTTACGGGCTTCTTTCACCTTGAAGCGGCTTTGGGTCACCTGCAGGTTGATCTTCTCCTGCACGTCGCTCAGTTCCATGCGTGCCATGCTGGTAGCAGCCTGCGAGGCTCTGACTTTGTAGCGTCCCTCAAACCAGTTCCATACCGGCATCTGCACGGTGATGCCTACGTTCCACACGCCGGAGAAGCGTTTCTGAAATCCGTTGTAGACATTGGGGTTGGTGATCATATATCCGCCTGTCAGTGCAACGTGAGGCAGATATTCGGCTTGTATGACTTTAGTGCCTTGCTCACTCAGATCCACCGCATTTTGAAGCAGGCGTACCTCAGGGCGACTTGAGAAGGTGGAGTCGGGCTGATAATCGGTGTATCGGACGTTGCTCTTTTCCAATCCGTTGCTGTCCTCGTCTGCCAGTGTGATCTTGTCGGTCATTGGGATGCCACAAAGCTGGCAAAGCAACATCTTGGCCAGTGTTACACCATCGTCGACACGGGTGATGTCCATTTCTGCCTCGTTGACCTTTACGTCTACTTTCAGACCGTCGGCCTTTGTGGCTACACCCTGGCGGATCATCTTCTTGACGTCGTCATCGAGCTTTTTCACCAGATCGCGATAGCTGTATGCCAACTTTTGTTTATGTTTGAGGGATACGACAGTCCAGTAGGCCTTGTCGATGTCATAGATTGTTCCCTGAGTCTTTAGGCTCTCGTCGTTGCCTGCCATTTCTTCCATTATGTCGGCAATGGCGTTGGCGGCCTTGATGGCTCCACCCATAAAGATAGGCTGGCGCAGGATGACGGCACCGCCGAAAACGTTTTTTGTGTCGGTGCGGAAAGCATCGACAATCTGTTGGCCTATCGTGTTGCCGAGCCCGGCAGCATACTGTCCGACGGGTGCGCCTGCCTGTTGCATCATAGCCCCAATCTGCTGGGCTTGTTCCATGCTGATGGCTCCTTGCTTGACAAGTTCGGTCATCTTCTCGGAAATGCCTTTTTGCAGATCTCCATTGACCTGTGTGCCGAGGTTGGTGCCCATGTTGTTGAGCAGGTTCTTTTGCTTATTGCTCAGCAAGTTGATGTCGCGGCTGGTAAACTCATAACCGGCCAGAACATCCACTTTTGGCAAGTATTTCGTACGTGCTGCCTTGCGGGTGTTCATTGCCACCTCTTTTCCCAGCCGTGAGACATTGATCTGTTTGTTGTTGCGGAGGGCCAAAGCCCGGCAACTGTCCAGTGTCAGCACGGTCTGTCCGTGGGCGGCCAGTACGCATCCTGAAAGTAAAATGGCGAAAGTGAACTTTCTCATATCTGTTTACTGACGTTTATCCGTGTCTTTGTTCGGACCGTGAGGTCCTTATTCCAGCGTGAAGCTGCGCGAGCCGATCATGTTGCCGTCGGCAAAGATACTCACGCGGTAGGTGCCGCCTTCCAGTGCCTGCCCGATATTGTAGAAGAGGGTGACGGGTGTCTCGTTGCCGTTGTATTCCACTGTGCGTTTCATGGTGCAGGGAATTGTACGGTTTTCGTAGTTAAACGAGCCGCCGCCCGAAAGCAGTGCTCCTGTAGGTGTGTTGATGCAGACATATACGGTCTTCATGCCGCTGGCAGCCGTGACGTTCTTTGCGATAGAGAAGGAGACTTGCAGAGCCTTGGCTTTCTTGATTTTCTTCGTTGCCTTGCCACGTTTGCTCATGGCCGAGAGGTTGATGCCGGTTGCATCAAGCTGTGCGGCGATGGCTACTTTCTCGGCCAGTCCGGCTTTCTCGCTGTTGAGTCCGGCAATCTGCTGAGTGGCCTGATCGTATTGTCCTCTTATTCGTGTGTTTTCTGCTGTGAGATGCTCATTGGCGCGGTTAAGCGAGTCGATCTGGATGACATAGCTGCGCAGTACGGCTCTCACCGTAGCCAGTTCGCGTTTGAGTCGTGCGATCTCACGGGCATCCGTGCTCTTGGTGTTGCGCAGCTCCTGCAACAGCTTTTGGGTACGCTCCTGCTCTTGGGTCAGTTGGGCGATGATGGAGTCGTTATTGATCTGGGTTTTCATCTCGCCGTACTGATTGGCGAACTGCTGGTATTCGTTTTCCATCTCCTTCTTGTCCAAGTCGGCAAGCTGTACCATTTCCTTGTTCTCCTCCTTCTGTTTGTTCAGGCTGGTATAGAGCCAGGCAATGCCTCCCAATAGCAATAATACGACTATGACGAGCGGAATGATGATCTTCTTCATGATTTTTGTTGTCCTTTTAATAGTGAGTTGTAAAGAAGTGGATGATGGTATCTTCTCCACGCCTTATGGATTATATTATCACATGCAAATTTAGGCTATTTATCTTAAACGGCAAAGTCTTTTCAACCGCTTAAGCCTTTTAAATCTTAAAATTTAGTATTTTTGGGGAAAAAACGACCAAAATTAAACAAGGATTGTGTAATTTTACCACATGTTATCAGAATTCTAATCAGTGACTATGAAAAAAATTGCATTGTTATTGACGCTCATGCTCTTCGCTGTGTCGGCAACATGGGCACAGGGAGAGACAAAGGCCGACACCGTGCGCCATCAGGTAATGTTGCAGACGACAAAAGGTAATATCGTTGTGGAACTGTACAACGAGACACCACGCCATCGCGACAATTTCCTCAAGGTGGTGCGTTCGGGCTATTACAATGGCATTCTCTTCCACCGGGTCATCGCTGACTTCATGATTCAGGCGGGCGACTCTACCTCGCGCCACGCTAAGCCAGGCGCGCAGTTGGGCGATTATGACCTGGGGTATACCGTGCCTGCTGAGTTCCGCTACCCTCTGTATTTTCACAAGCGGGGAGCTTTGGCTGCTGCAAGAGAGCCCGACAGCGTCAATCCGCAGCGGGCTTCCGGAGGTGCGCATTTCTATATTGTATGGGGACGGACCTATTCCGACAAGTCGCTCGACCGCATTCAGCACAAGACGGATTCATTGACGCATGGTGCCGTGAAGTTTACGCCGGAGATTCGCGAGTATTACAAGACCATCGGCGGTACGCCCCATCTCGATGGCATGTACACGGTCTTCGGACAGGTGATCCAAGGACTGGATGTGGTGGATGCCATCGATCATGTGGCTACCGATGAGAACGACCGTCCGCTGGAGGATGTGAGAATCATCAAAGCGTCGGTCATTAAGTGATCGGTTCTTGCCTTTTGGTGTGGTCGGCTGTCACAACAGTGGCAGAGACAACAGCTGCCATACCAGTGTCTTAGCCAACCTTATGTGTCCGTTATCATTGGGGTGGAGCAGGTCGTGTGGGTTGTGGTAATAGGTGGTGCCGTTGATGAGTGGATAAAGGCCACTGACGGCATTGAGGTCGATGACGGGTACGCCCCACACGTTGCCGGCTTCCTTGACGCTCGAAACGTAGGCGTCGATATATTCGCCACAGCTGTTTTGTATGCGTTCATCGGGTTGCACATTCTTGTCGTTGGGGTCGAAGATGGCGCGATGAATGGGAGTGAGCAACACGATCTGTTTGGTGGTGAAGCTGTCCTTCAGCATTTTCATCGCAATGTTGATGCGGCCGCGGTAGGTTTGGGCATCGTAGCTCATCGTGCGGTAGCGGCGCTTGACGAGCGTCTTGGGTTGTCCTACGGCAGCATAGACGGTGGTGTCCTTCTCGTCGTACCATTGTCCGATTTTTACTCCATGGTTATAGTCGTTGGTACCCATGAGGATGACAATGGCATCGAAGTCGCGACCGTGGTCTGACAGCAATGCTTGGATCTGGCGTGGAATGTCATTCCATTGCCGTCCGCTGACACCATATATATAAGGTGTTATGCCAAGCATTTCTTGCAGATAGTTCCAGTATTTCTTCTTCGAACCATTGTTGCGCGGATCGGTCAGTGAGTCACCGAAGAATGCTACACGTGCGCCCCACCATGGATGGATGCCCTTGAGGCTGGTCAGTGGAGTGAGGGTAGGGGGTGTGAGGGATCTTTGCTGTGCCTGCGTGGTGAGCATCGTGGCTGACAGTGCCGCGGTGAGGGCTAAAGTCTTGAGGGATTGTCGCCATGAAACGTTTGTCATGGACTTCATGATTTTGGTCATAGATGGTGTTTTTTAGAGATGTTTCGTAGATGATTTCTGTGCAAAGATAATCAAATTTTCATGATTGCTGTCTTTTTCCTTTCTAAAACTATGATTACTTATGAAAAGTTGTTATTATTTGTTGCGATTGTCCTTGCTCTTCATCGAAATTCATTATATTTGCAGTAATCATACGCTAAAAGGCTCAAAATGGCATGAAACAGCTTCGTCAAAGTTTCTTTGTGCAAATGATCGTCATCTTGTTTTGGCTCTTTGCCCAACCTGTCTCGGCTAAGGTGTGGACAGCTGATGACGTACCGATGGTGCACTTGCAGGATCGCAACCGCTATGTCTGCGACCCAGAGGGGCTCATGTCGTCCTCCATGCGCGACTCTGCTGATGTCTGTTTCCGCCGCTTGCAGACCGAATGCGGCATTCAGACGGTCTTCGTAGTCGTGGGGCATGTCAAAGACGCTGATTGTTTCCGTATGGCTGAAGACATCGGCAACCATTATGGAGTGGGGACGAAGAAGGACCGGCGCGGGTTGGTCATCGTCCTGGCTGTGGGTGACCGGCGCTATTTCATTGCACCGGGTAAGGGCCTTGAAGCTGATCTGACCGACGTAGAGTGCGACGACATTGCACGGCAGTGCATCGTCAAGAATATGAAGGTCAACGACATCGATGCCTCTGTCTGCTCTACGGCACAGGCGCTCTACTCTAAGTTCAAAACGGGAAAGGCCGTCGTCGATGGCGAGGAAATCGGTTCCGAAGACGATGAAGTCTCGTGGCTTACGATCCTTTTTGTTCTTTTGGTTTGCTTTGGCTTTCCGATTTATCAACTCATCATGCTGCTGCTGGTCAAACTGGGATGGTATCATCCTAAGAAGAAACGCCGGCACCGTCGTGATGATGACGACTGGTTCCCGCCCTTCATCTTTGGTGGCGGAGGAGGCTTCGGTGGTGGATCCGGTGGAGGCTTCAGCGGTGGCAGCTTCGGAGGTGGCAGCTTTGGCGGCGGCGGAGCCGGTGGTGGATGGTAATATCATCATGAAAATTATAACTAAATCGTATCAATATGAAGAAAAGTACTTTGATCATGCTCATCATCGTCGCGGTGATAGTATTGTTTGGTATTGGTGCTTGCAGTACCTATAACGGTATGGTTGAAAAACAGGAGACTGCCACAACGGCGTTGGCCGACGTGCAGGCTACTTATCAGCGGCGTGCCGATCTCATTCCTAATCTCGCCAAAACGGTGCAGGCCTATGCCAAGCATGAACGACAGACCTTTGAGGAAGTCACCAAGGCAAGAGCTTCTGTGGGGCAGATAAAACTTGATGCCAGCAATCTCACACCCGAGAAAATCAAACAGTTTGAGGCTGCACAAGGGCAGCTCTCGCAGGCGCTCGGCAAACTCATGGTAGTCGCGGAGCGCTATCCCGAACTGAAGGCTAATCAAAACTTCCATAGCCTGCAGATACAACTGGAGGGTACGGAGAACCGCATCAACGAGGCTCGACAAAAATACAACATGGCTGTGCAAGACTACAATCAGGATGTGCGCACTTTCCCCAACGTAGTCTTTGCCGGCATGTTCGGTTTCAATCGCATGGAGAAGTTCGAGGCTGCTGCGGGTGCGGAAAAGGCACCGGAGCTCAACTTCAATGAGTGATCATTTCTCCTTTTCCTGAAATATTCATACAAAAGCTTGTCCGCTTCAACTCTCAATCTAGAGTTGAGCGGACTATTTTTTTGTTTCTTTCCTGCAAAAAACAAAGCTTTTTCGCCCCCAAAAGTGCACGTTTGCTGTCATCTCAGTTGTTTGTGCGTGTCATCTCAGTTGTTTGTGCAGGTCATCTCAGTTGTTTGTGCGTGTCATCTCAGTTGTTTG
>ERZ773276.2322-NODE-2322-length-11923-cov-14.343276_pt1 | contig 11923 bp, 8 predicted proteins | sample MGYA00511386_ERZ773276 | MGnify/ENA primary metagenome ERZ773276 (study PRJEB29015, sample SAMEA2737778) | human gut metagenome | biome: human gut; feature: human-associated habitat; material: faeces | place: China | collected 2012 ...
CCAAGGGCAAGGTGGTCAACAGCGTGGGCGCAGGCGACAGCATGGTGGCCGGTTTTGTGGCCGGGTATCTGCAAAGCCGCAGCTACGCGCAGGCGCTGCGTCTGGGCACTGCCTGCGGCAGCGCCACGGCCTTCAGCCTTGGGCTTACCACAAAGGAAAAGATCGACGAGCTGCTGGCGCAGCTTTGATAGGATAAAAGGAACAAAGGAGGAACGTTTATGCGCATTACCGAGTTATTTACCGCACAGTCCATTGCGCTGGACGAGGCGCTGCAGACGCAGGAGCAGATCCTGAGCCGGCTGGTGGAATTGCAGGCCACCCACGGCAACATCACCGACAAAGAGGCTTACAAAAAGGCACTCTACGCCCGCGAGGCCGAGGGCTCTACCTATGTGGACAACGGTATTACCGTGCCCCACGCCAAGACCAATGTGGTCACCCGTCCCAGTCTGGCCGCCCTGCGGCTGAGCACCCCGGTGCAGTACAACGCTGAGGATGACGGCACCACCGATCTGCTGTTTGCCATTGCCGCCCCGGAAAACGGCAGCCTGCATGTGGATATGCTGGCGCGTATGATGCAGATGCTGATGAACGAGGACTTTGTGGAAAAGCTTAAAGCCGCCAAGACCCCCAAGGAGTTCTTGGAGTGCATCGACGCGCAGGAAGAAGCACAGTTCGGTGCAGAGAGCTTTACCCAGCAGGCTATCCCGCAGGACGGCTACCGCATTCTGGCTGTGACTGCCTGCGTCAACGGTATCGCCCACACCTACATGGCCGCCGAGGCACTGACCAAGGCCGGTGACAAGCTGGGTCTGCCCACCAAGGTGGAGACCAACGGCTCGGACGGTGCAAAGAACATCCTGACCCGCGCCGAGATCGCCGCCTGCGATGGCATCATCGTAGCAGCGGAGAAAAAGGTGGACACCGCCCGCTTTGACGGCAAGCCGGTGCTGTTCACCCGTGTAGATGACGGCATCCATAAGCCGGAGGAACTCATTAAGAAAATCGCCCACGGCGAGGTGCCTGTGTACCATGCCGAGGGCGGTGCAGCAGCCGAGGACGACACCGCCGGTAAGGACAGCTTTGGCCGCAGCCTGTACAAGAACCTGATGAACGGCGTTTCCCACATGCTGCCCTTCGTGGTGGGCGGCGGCATCATGATTGCGCTGGCCTTCCTGCTGGATGATTACAGCATCAACCCCGCAAACTTCGGCATGAACACCCCCGTTGCCGCCTTCTTCAAGACGGTGGGCGGCGCAGCCTTCGGCTATATGCTGCCCATTCTGGCAGGCTTCATTGCCATGTCCATCGCCGACCGTCCGGGCCTGGCCGTAGGCTTTGCAGGCGGCGTGCTGGCTATGAACGGCACAAACTTCACCGACCTTGCCGCAGGCAGCACCACCGGCATCTCCGGCGGCTTCCTTGCAGCGCTGCTGGCCGGTTTTGCAGCGGGCTACATCGTGCAGTTCCTCAAAAAGATCACCGAAAAGCTGCCCGCCAGCCTGAACGGTATCCGCCCCATGCTCATCTACCCGCTGGGCGGCATTCTTATCGTAGGTGCGATGATGTGCGCCGTGAACCCGGTCATGGGCATGATCAACACCGCCATGACCGACTGGCTGAACGCACTGGGCGGCAGCTCCAAGGTGCTGCTGGGCGCCATCGTGGCCGGTATGATGAGCGTGGATATGGGCGGCCCGGTCAACAAGGCAGCCTACGTCTTTGGCACCGCAGCTCTTGCCTCCGGTAACTACGAGGTGATGGCCGCCGTCATGGTGGGCGGCATGGTTCCTCCCATCGCTATTGCCCTGTCCACCACCTTCTGCCCCCGCAAGTGGACGTTGGACGAGCGCCGCAACGGCATTGTGAACTACGTCATGGGCCTGTGCTTCGTGTCTGAGGGCGCTATCCCCTATGCAGCAGCCGACCCGCTGCGCGTCCTGCCCAGCTGCGTTGTCGGCTCTGCGGTCGCCGGTGCGCTCTCCATGACCTTCGGCTGTGCACTGCGTGCACCCCACGGCGGCATCTTCGTATTCCCGGTGGTGGATCACGCTGCGCTGTACTGCGTGGCGCTGGCTGTGGGCAGTGTGCTGGGTGCAGTGATCCTGAGCCTTGTCAAAAAGACCCAGCCCGCCGAGGCGAAGTAACAAGCCATTTTCTTTCTCCATACGGATAGTTCTTCATAAGAGCAAAGGGGACTGCCGCACACCGCGGCAGTCCCCTTTGCGTTTTGCGCAGGCACCATTTTCACAAAAAACAGGACAATATACCGCCCAAAACGGCCTATCCTGCCGGAATTGCGTTCAGCGCTTTGTTTTGCATTGCACCCCACCCCGGGCTGTGGTATACTTATATTTGTGATTTTAAAGCCCGGGTATGGTGTGCCGGGCCACCAGAGAGGAAACGAACGATGAAAATAGGATTTGACAACGACAAATATCTTGCGATGCAGTCCGAGCATATCCGCGAGCGCATCAAGAAGTTTGACAATAAGCTGTATCTGGAATTCGGCGGCAAGCTGTTCGACGATTACCACGCCTCCCGCGTGCTGCCCGGCTTTCAGCCGGACTCCAAGCTGCAAATGCTTTTGCAGCTCAAGGAGCAGGCCGAGATCGTCATCGTCATCAGCGCCGAGGACATCATCAGCAGCAAGGTGCGCGGCGACTACGGCATCACCTACGATCTGGACGTGCTGCGTCTCATCGACGCTTTTCAGGAGATGGGGCTGTATGTGGGCAGTGTGTGCGTGACCAAGTACACCGCCGCCGCCGAGGTGGAAGCCTTTGAAAAGCGGCTGAGCAGTCTGGGCATCCGCACCTTCCGCCACTACAAGATTCCCGGCTACCCCAACGATGTGGCCCGCATTGTCAGCGACGAGGGCTACGGCCGCAACGAGTACATTGAGACCGAGCGCCCGCTGGTGGTCATCACTGCGCCCGGCCCCGGCAGCGGAAAAATGGCCGTCTGCCTGTCCCAGCTGTATCATGAATATAAGCGGGGCGTCAAGGCCGGTTACGCCAAGTTCGAGACCTTCCCCATCTGGAACATTCCCCTGAAGCATCCGGTCAATCTGGCCTACGAGGCCGCCACCGCCGACCTGAACGATGTGAACATGATCGACCCCTTCCATCTGGAAGCCTACGGCGTGACCACCGTGAACTACAACCGCGACATCGAGATCTTCCCGGTGGTGAATGCGATGTTCGAGTTGATCGCAGGCCAGAGCCCCTATAAGTCCCCCACGGATATGGGCGTGAACATGGCCGGCAACTGCATCGTGGACGACGCAGTCTGCTGCGAGGCCTCCCGCAAGGAGATCGTGCGCCGGTACTACAAGTGCCTGTGCGAGCAGAAGATCACCGGCACCGCCAAGGAGAGCGAGCGCTACAAGCTGGAGCTGCTGATGAATCAGGCCGGGCTGACCATGGGTGCACGTGAGGTGGAAAAGCAGGCACACGCCCGCAGCGAGGCCACCGGCGGCGCACCGGCTGCTGCCATTGAGCTGAGCGACGGCACTGTCATCACCGGCAAGACCGGCCCGCTGCTGGGCGCTACCGCAAGCGCCCTGATCAATGCGCTCAAGTATCTGGCGGGCATCCCGCAGGAGACGGATCTGGTCAGCGCCGCTGCCATCGAGCCTATCCAGACCCTCAAGACCAACTATCTGGGTGGCAAGAACCCCCGTCTGCATACCGACGAGATCCTGATCGCCCTGTCCAGCTCTGCCGCTTCCAGCGAGCTTGCCGCAGCAGCCATGCACCAGCTGCCCAACCTCAAGGGCTGCGATGTGCACTCCACCGTGCTGCTTTCCAGCGTGGACAGCAGCACCCTGAACCGTCTGGGCATGTACCTGACCTGCGACCCCGTCTACGAGGAAGAGGATCGCAAGTACCATAAGCTGTAAAAATAAAAAGAAACTGGTAAACACCCCGGTCAGCGCCGTCAGGAGCTGACCGGGGTGTTATTGCTTGCCAGTTGTACGCAGTTGTGGTACACTTGTTCTGCTTAATTTTTATAGCAGATAGGAAAAGAGGAACAACAACATGGAACAACAACACAAGCGCAGCGCATTCTCCGGTAAGATCGGGTTCGTGCTGTCTGCCGCAGGCGCTTCGGTGGGTCTGGGCAACATCTGGCGCTTCCCGTATCTGGCAGCCAAATACGGCGGCGGCATTTTTCTGCTGGTATACATTCTGCTGGCAGTCACCTTTGGCTATACCATGATCGTGGCCGAGACCGCGCTGGGCCGCATGACCCACAAAAGCCCGGTCAGTGCCTACGCCCACTTTGGCAAGGGGAAAGGCATCCGGTTCGGTGGTTGGATCAACGCCATCATCCCCATTTTGATCGTGCCGTATTATTCGGTCATCGGCGGCTGGGTCATCCACTATCTGGCCGAGTATCTGTGCGGCCGCGGCAGTAATCTGGCAGTGGACGGCTACTTCTCCGCCTTTATCACCAACGGCTTGCAGGCCGAACTGGCCTTTTTGCTGTTCAGCCTGTTCACGCTGGGCATTATCTTTGCCGGTGTGCGCAACGGCGTAGAGCGCGTCTCCAAGGTGATGATGCCGGTGCTGGTGGTGCTGTCGCTGGTCATTGCGGGCTACTCTGTCACCCGTCCCGGTGCACTGGCGGGTGTGAAGTACTTTCTGGTGCCCAACCCCAAAAACTTCTCTTGGATGACCGTGGTCACCGCCATGGGGCAGATGTTCTATTCTCTGTCCATTGCCATGGGCATTCTGGTCACCTTCGGCTCCTATATGAAGAAGGACGTCTCTATCGAGGAGTCCACCGAGAACGTGGAGGTGTTTGATACCGCCATTGCCATCATGGCGGGTCTGATGATCATCCCGGCGGTGTTCGCCTTCTCCGGCGGCGACCCGGACACCCTGCAGGCCGGTCCTGCGCTGATGTTCATCACCATCCCCAAGGTGTTTGCCAGCATGGGTCTGGGCACCGCTGTGGGTGTGCTGTTCTTTGTGCTGGTGCTGTTTGCTGCCATTACCAGCTCCATCGCCCTGACCGAGAGCGCCGTCTCCACCTTTGAGGACGAGCTGGGCTGGGACCGCACCCGCTCCACCGTGCTCATCGGTGCCATTATGGTGGCGCTGGGCAGCCTGTCGGCATTGGGCTACGGCCCGCTGGCCGGGGTGACCGTGTTCGGAATGCAGTTCTTGGACTTCTTCGACTTTTTGACCAACTCGGTCATGATGCCTATTGCAGCCATTGCCACCTGCCTGCTGGTGTCCCGCGTCATCGGCGTGGAGCAGATCGCACAGGAGGTGGAGCAGGACGGTCAGCGCTTCCGCCGCAAGCCTGTGTTCAATTTTATGATCCGCTGGCTGTGCCCCATTTTTGCAGCCATCATTCTGGCAAGCTCGGTGGCAAATGCCTTTGGCTGGATCACCATGTAAACTCAAAACAGTATTTCCGGCAGCAGAACGCAAGTTTTTGACAGTAAAAGCAGGACAAGGGGGCCCTTATGAAAATGGAAACCTTGAAGCAGCAGATCCTGACAGCAAAGGGTGACGTGCGGGCAGAGCTGGTGCTGAAAAACGCCCGGGTCATCAACGTGTTCACAAACGAGATCGAGCAGGCCGATGTAGCCATCCGTCAAGGCATCATCCTTGGCGTGGGGCACTATACCGGCGAGACTGAGCTGGACTTGCAGGGCAGGTATGTCTGCCCGGGGCTTGTGGATGGGCACATCCACATTGAAAGCTCCATGCTCTGCGGCCCGGCCTTTGAACAGGCGGTGCTGCCCCACGGCACCACGGCGGTGGTCACCGACCCGCACGAGATCTCCAATGTGGCCGGTACGGCGGGGCTGGACTTTATGCTGGAGACTACAAAAAATCTGGCGCTTTCGGTCTACTTTATGCTGCCCTCCTGCGTGCCTGCCACCGGGCTGGACGAGTCCGGCGCGGTGCTGGAAGCGGAGCAGCTGCGCCCCTACTATCAGCAGCCCCGGGTGCTGGGGCTGGCTGAGCTGATGAACTCCTACGGCACAGTGCGCGCGGACGAAAAGATCCTGCAGAAGATCTGCGACTGCACCGCTGCGGGTAAACGCATCGACGGGCACGCCCCCTTCCTCAGCGGAGAGGAGCTGAACGCTTATATCGCCGCCGGGGTGCAGTCCGACCATGAGTGCTCGGAACTCCACGAGGCCATGGAAAAGCTGCGGCGCGGACAGTACATCATGGTGCGGGAGGGTACCGCAGCCCAGAACATGGACAGCCTGCTGCCTCTGTTCCGGGAGCCCTATTGCAGCCGCTGTATGCTGGTGACCGACGATAAGCACCCCGGAGACCTGTTGCAGGGCGGGCATATCGACTATATCATCCGCAAGGCCATTACTGCCGGGGTAGACCCGGTGGTGGCGGTGCGGATGGGCACCCTTGTCCCGTGCCAGTACTTCGGTCTTGCGCACAGCGGCGCAGTAGCCCCGGGCTATACCGCCGATTTGATCGTGCTGTCGGATCTGGAAAAGTTCACGGTGGAGCAGGTGTACAAAAAGGGCAAACTGGTGGCGCAGCAGGGCAGAATGCTGCACCCCGCCGCCCTTACTGTGGACAAGGCACGCTTTGCGAGGGTGTTCGATTCCTTCAACATGGATGAGATCACCCCGGAGCAATTGCAGCTGAAGCAGACCGGCACCCGGCAGCGCGTGATCTGCCTGACCCCGCACGCCCTGCTGACCACGGAAAAAATCGTTCCGTTCTGCCAGCATCCGGGCACAGCGCCCGGCGTGGATGTGGCGCAGAAAATCGTCAAATTGGCGGTGTTCGAGCGGCATCACCGCTCCGGCCATGTGGGCTTGGGCTTTTTGGGCAACTACGGGCTGCAATGCGGCGCGGTGGCTTCCAGCATCGCCCACGACTCCCACAACCTCATCGTGGCGGGCACCAACGATGCCGACATGGTGCTGGCGGGCAACACGGTGCGCAAAAATAAGGGCGGCCTTGCCTTTGCACTGAACGGACAGGTGGTAGGGGAGCTGCCGCTGCCGGTGGCAGGGCTTATGAGCACCGAGAGCGCCGAATCCGTGGAGGAAAAGCTGCAGGCGCTCAAGGCGGCACTGAAAGCCCACGGCATCTCGGAGGACATCGACGCTTTTATGACCCTTGCTTTTGTAAGCCTGCCGGTCATCCCGAAGCTGCGGCTGAACACCTACGGCATCGTGGATGTGGATGCCCAGCGGATCGTCCCGGCCGTGTTCTGAGAACATGGTCTGAGAGGAACGGCCTTTAAACCTGACGTTTTGATCGCAATGCCGGACAGTCTGCGGGCTGTCCGGCATTGCGTTTTACGGCAAGAGGACTCTTGACTTTTTGCCACAGAACCGGTATGTTGATACTGTCCGTTTGACACACAGCATTGCATTTATAATACAAGGAAACTTTATGGAAAAACACAGTATACCCTCTTTGCAGATCACCGACCGCTTTGGCGCGCAGACGGCCTTTGCCAGCCTGCGTCTGCCGGACGGCACCGAAGCCACCGTACCGGCAGAGCACGCCGCCGCTATCTATGTAAACGAGCAGCCTGCCTTCCGGGTGGTATGCACCCCGGCGCTGCTGCCGCAGCTGGCTTTGGGGCGGCTGCTCACCGAAGGATGGATCGCGTCTGCAGACGAGGTGGAGCAGATCGCTGTCTGTGCCGAGGGCGCAAAGGTGCAGGTATATCTGCGCCACCCGCTGCCCACTCGCCGCGCCGCCGCGCAGGAGGTTGCCAGTTGCTGCACCGATAATATTGTGCTGGGCAGCCCGGTGGAACTGCAGCCCCTGCACCCCGTGCCCGGGCTGGATTTGCAGCCGGAATGGGTGGAGCGCCTGACCGCCGCCATGCACGCCGGTCTGCCGCTGTACCGCGCCACCCGGGCGGTGCACAGCTGCTTTGTGCTGCACAAAGGGGAAATTGTTTTTGCCTGTGAGGATCTGGGACGGCACAACGCGCTGGATAAGGCGGTGGGCTGCGCGGTGCTGGCAGGGCTGCCGCTGGCAGAATGCGTGCTGTACACCAGCGGCCGGGTGCCGCTGGATATGGTGCGCAAGGCCATCCGCGCCGGGGTGCCGGTGCTGGTAAGCAAAAGCATGCCCACCGTGCAATCCGCAGAGCTTGCTGCGGAATACGGCCTGCAGCTGGTGTGCGGACGTAAAATCCCTAAAGTTTAAGCAAATATTACAAAAACAATAGTTACAAAACGGAAAAGCCTGTCTGTTTCTGTTGACATACTCCGCGCACGCATGTTAATATATTATCGAAGAGACCGCTCCGCTGTTGCAGCAGCCAGAGCGGCCTCAATTGTTGTCCGGGAGTACCCGGCGAAATAAAAAACAGGCAGGTGATAACATGAAGCAGGCAACCAACCCGTTTGCGCCCGTACCGCTGTGGCGCAAGCGGCTGCCGGGCTATGCAGCCATGGGCGTTGCGACCATCGCCTTGGCGGTCGGTCTGACCACCTTGCAAAGCGCACGCACCACGGTTGCCGGTACCCTGCTGCCGGTGTCGGAGGCGGATGCAGCCGCCTACGGCATCAGCGCAGTGTACCAGCTCGACGATGGCAGCTACCGCGTGGAGGGCTCTCAGAAGGGCTTCCAAAGCGATGTGCAGGCTGCCGTGACCATTGACGCCGAGGGCAATGTTTCCGCAGTAGAGATCCTCTCTCAGGACGAAACGGAAAACCTTGGCGGCCAGTGCGTCAACCCGGAGTTCACGTCCCAGTATCAGGGCGCAGCTCCCTTCACGCTGGCGGGCAAAAGCTACACCGTAACGGACCCCGTTACCGGTGCCGCCTATGCCGCTGCCGGTGCAGCGGAGGAGCAGCCCGCTGCTGCCGGGGATTTTGACCCCGCACAGTGGCGCACCTCCGATACCTCTCCCGAGGCCGAGGCTACCCGCAAGATGTATGCTGCGGGGCTTACCCTCTCGGCGCTGAATGGAGAACCCTTGGACGATGAGCTGGCTCCGCCGCTGGATTCCAGCGCAGAGGCCGTAGCACGGCGCAAGCTGTACGCAGCCATGCTCAGCAAGAGTGCACTGGACGGCGAGCCGATGGCGATCCCCTTTGCGGATCTCTCGGCAGAAGAGCAGTCCAAGGCGCGTCTGGAACAGGCCAGCTTGACCACCACCGGCAATGCGTCCGGTGCCGTCAGCGCAGACCTGACCGAGGTGGACGCCCTTTCCGGCGCGACCATCACCTCTTCGGCTGTGACGACCATCGTCAACAACTCGTATTTCTATGTGACCGGGGTACTCTGCGCAGAGTGACCTCAACGGAGGAATGGAACCTATGGCAAAAACTGATTTCCTGACGGCTGACATGACCCGCCGTCAATTCATGAAGATCTCGGGCAAGAGCCTTGCAGGGCTCACCCTGTCCGCTTCCATGCTGTCCCTGTTCGGCTGCTCTCAGCAGCAGGTGGATTCCGGCGCAGTGGCCACTTGGGCACTGCCGCAGGGCCTGCTGGTGGTCAACGCAGACCTGTGCACCGGCTGCCAGCGCTGCGAGATCAACTGCACCCTGACCAACGATGGCGTGTGCTCCTCTTACATCAGCCGCGTCAAGATCCAGCGCCGTCTGAATCTGGACGGCGCAGGCAACGGTCTGCTGTCCGGCACGGATAACTGCTTTGTCTACTTCCCGGATACCTGCCGCCAGTGCGAGGACCCCGCCTGCGGCAATGCCTGCCCGCAGAAGGCTATCACCACCGACGACCGCGGCATCCGCGTAGTGGATACCGACAAGTGCATCGGCTGCGGTGCCTGCCATGATGCCTGCCCGTGGCATATGCCCACCGTCAACCCCGAGACCGGCAAGTCCTCCAAGTGCATCGCCTGCGGTGCCTGCGTGGCAGGCTGCCCGTCCGGCGCTCTGTCCATCGTGGACTGGGATGCCGTCACCAGCGCAGCACAGGCTGCCTACATGGACCTGTAAGGAGGAGGAACAACAATGGCTGAAAGTTATGGCTGGGCAGGCAAGATCCTGCGCGTCAACCTGACCACCGGTGAGATCAGGGTGGAGCCCCTGGATCTGGAGCTGGCTCACAAATTCATTGGCGGTCGTGGCCTGGGCACCAAGATGCTCTATGACGAGGGCATCGCTGCCGTTGATCCCCTGTCCCCGGAGAACAAGCTGATCTACATCACCGGCCCCATGACCGGTGCAGCAGCTCCCTCCACCGGTCGGTACATGGTCTGTACCAAATCCCCCCTGACCGGTATGATCGCCTGCTCCAACTCCGGCGGCATCTGGGGTGCCAAGTTGAAGTACGCCGGCTGGGATGCCATCATCGTAGAGGGTGAAGCTCCCGACTGGACCTACATCAACATTGTGGACGACAAGATCGAGCTGCTGGATGCCCGGGAATACTGCGGCGTTATGAGCGAGGAAATGGACGAAAAGCTTCGTGCCAAGCACGGTGCAGAGGCTTCTGTTCTGAACATCGGCCCCGCCGGCGAAAAGAAGGTCCTGCTGGCTGCCATTATGAACGACAAGGATCGTGCCGCAGGCCGCTCCGGTGTCGGTGCGGTTATGGGCAGCAAAAAGTTGAAGGCCATCGTTGTAAAGGCTACCCGCAAGGCTCTGGACAATATCGCTGATCTGGATGCGCTGAAGGTCGCCACCAAAAATGCCATGGAGGTCATCAGGGCCAATCCCGTCACCGGTTCCGGTCTGCGTCAGCTGGGTACCGCCGTTCTGGTGAACATCATCAACAACATCGGCGCATTCCCCACCAAGAACTGGCAGGAAAGCTATTATGAAAAGGGCGAGGACATCTCCGGCGAGACCCTTGCGGAAACCTATCTGGTGAAACCCAGCGCCTGCCACCGCTGCCCCATCGCCTGCGGCCGTGTGGTCAATGTAAACGGCAAGGTTGTCGGCGGTCCCGAATACGAGCCTCTGTGGGCTTACGGCGGCAACTGCGGCAACAACGACCTGAACGTGATCGACGAATGCAATATGCTCTGCAACGAATACGGTCTGGATGCCATCTCCGTCCCCTGCACCATTGCCGCTGCCATGGAGCTGTATCAGAGAGGCTATATCAAGGAAGAAGAATGTGCCGGCGTTCCTCTGGAATGGGGCTCCACCAAGGCACTGGTAGAATGGACCAAGCGTATGGGGGATCCAAAAACGGAGCTGGACTGGCTGATGAGCTCCGGCTCTGCCCGCCTGTGTGAGCATTACGGTCATCCCGAGATCTCCATGAGCGGCAAAAAACAGGAAATGCCCGCCTATGACGCCCGTGCCATTCAGGGCATTGGCATCACCTATGCTACATCCAACCGCGGCGGCTGCCATGTCCGTGGCTACATGATCTCTCCCGAAGTTCTGGGTCTGCCCCAGCAGCTGGATCGAACCGTTACCAACGAAAAGGCCGCCTGGGTGAAAACCTTCCAGGATCTGACCGCAGTGATCGACTCCATGGGCCACTGCCTGTTTACCTCCTTCGCCATGGGTGCCAAGGAATATACGGATCTGCTGAATGCCGCCACCGGAACCAGCTGGAGCGTGGATGAGGTGCTGGAGATCGGTGACCGGATCTATAACATTGAGAGAATGTTCAACAAGGCTGCGGGCATGAAGCCCGAGGATGACCGGCTGCCCAAGCGGCTGCTGGAGGAGCCTGTGGTCAACGGTCCTTCCACCGGCATGACCTCTCAGCTTCCTCTGACGCTGCCCCAATACTACGAGGCCCGGGGCTGGGTCGATGCCTTCCCCACTGATGAGACTCTGAAAAAGCTGGGGCTGGACGAGTGCATCGGAAAATAAATCATTCTTGACAAATCATTTTTCCTGGGATATTTTTGAAGTAAGGAGGGGGATGCACTTCCCCCTCCTTATTCACAATTCACAATCACAAATAAGGAGGCGGAAGCTGTGATCGCAGAGGGGATTGCCGATGCCGTGATGTGCGGC
>ERZ773276.2333-NODE-2333-length-11879-cov-7.525795_pt1 | contig 11879 bp, 9 predicted proteins | sample MGYA00511386_ERZ773276 | MGnify/ENA primary metagenome ERZ773276 (study PRJEB29015, sample SAMEA2737778) | human gut metagenome | biome: human gut; feature: human-associated habitat; material: faeces | place: China | collected 2012 ...
CTGCCGCACCTCGCTCGCCGTATCGGCACTTAGAATTATGCGGTATTGCCATAACCATTATACAGGCCCGCTCCCGCGCCTGACAATGGGCAGTTGGGGGAAAATGTGCCGCAGGGCAAAGTTTTTCGGTTTTGTGCTGCTAACTGGCCGAACAGCCGCCGGGTGTGCTATAATAAACCATGAATAAAAACCGCCGCCCCGGCGGAAAGGAGAACTCAATGAAAGATTCCATCAAAGCTCTGCGCGAGCTGGAGAAAAGACTGTATGCCTACCAGTACGCAATGGCCGTTGCCGATTATGACAGTGAGACGGTAGCCCCGCCGGAAAGCAGCGCGGGCCGCGCCGAAGCCATGGAGGTGCTGAGCCGCGCCTACTTTGACCAGCTGGTCAGCGCTGACACCGCCGCCCTGCTGCAGCGTGCTGCCGCTGATGCCGAAACCGAACAGGAAAAGGCAGAAGTGCGGGAGTTGCAGCGCAGCTATGACGAGATTGGCAAGATCCCGGCAGAAGAGTACGCCGCGTTCACCAAGCTGACGCAGGAAAGCATGCCCGCATGGGGCAAGGCAAAGCGCGGCAATGACTTTGCCAGTTTTGCCCCGTATCTGGAAAAAATTGTGGAATCCCTGCGCGCGCAGGCCCACTATTTTGCCCCTGACCGCGACCCGTATGAAGTCTGGCTGGACCGCTATGAACACGGCCTGACCATTGCCCAGTGCGATACTTTCTTTGCCGCCCTGCGCGAGACCATTGTGCCGCTGCTGGCTGCCATAAAAGAACGCGGCAGCGCCATCCGCACCGACTTTTTGTATCAGGATTGGCCCATTGAGCAGCAGCGCAAGCTTTCCAAAAAGATCATGGAAGTGTGGGGGCTGGACCCGGACCACTGCGTTCTGGGCGAAACGGAACACCCCTTTACCTCCGGATTCTGGCACGGCGATGTGCGCATTACCACCCATTATATGCCGCAGGATATGTTCTCCAACCTGTACAGCGTGGCGCACGAGGGCGGCCATGCCCTGTATGAGCTGAACGTTGACCCTAAGTATGATTATACCACCCTGGCGGGCGGCGCAACCACCGGCCTGCACGAAAGCCAGAGCCGCCTGTTTGAAAACTATGTGGGCCGCAGCCGTGCGTTCATCCACTATTTGTATCCCACTTTGCTGGAGCTGTTCCCCCAGCAGCTGAACGGCGTGACCGAGGAAGAGATCTACCGCGCCGTCAACCGCGCCGAGCCGAGCCTGATCCGCACCGAGGCGGACGAGCTGACCTACTCTTTGCACATTATGGTGCGGTATGAGCTGGAAAAGGCCCTGATGCAGGGCACCCTGACCGTGGCCGACCTGCCCGCCGCCTGGAACGCCAAGTATAAGGAATACCTTGGCGTGGATGTGCCGGACGATACCCACGGCTGTTTGCAGGATATCCACTGGGCAATGGGCGATATGGGCTACTTCCCCAGCTATGCGCTGGGCAGTGCTTACAGCGCACAGGCGGTGGATGACCTGCGCAAAACCATGGACCTGGACGCCCAGTGGGCCGAAGGCAACATGCAGCCGCTGAAAGACGCTCTGCGCAGCCGCGTGTGGCAGTATGGCCGCGCCAAGGAACCGCAGTGGCTGGTGCAAAGCCTGTGCGGCGGCGCATTTGATGCCGCCCACTACACCAACTACCTGAAAAACAAATATACCGAGCTGTACGGCCTGTAAGCACAGCCGGTAAAAATAAAACAAAGCGGGCGCACCGTTATGCAATAGACGGCGCGCCCGCTTTGCTATAAGCAGGAAAGAGAGAATCAAATTTATTTTGCGGTCTCATCCGGCTTAGTGGGTTCTGTTGGCTGCGCCTGCACAGCAGCAGCCTTTGCAGCGAGCTTGGCCTGCTTTTTCTCCGCCCGGCGGGCCTTGCGGCACTTGAAGGCGGGCCGTGCCACCAGCAGGATGGCAAGCACGATCAGTACCACCGGCCACAGGTAAACCACCACCAGGATGAGATCTTCGGCCCCATCCACAAAGCCGCGCCAGCCGCTGGTAACGGCTTCCACAAACTTTTCGCCAAAGGTGGTGGCGGTGGGGGTCAGAACCCGCACTTCCTGCAGGGAAATATCCACAGTGGAATAGCGCACCTGGTTATCCATCAGCCGCATCTGGCCGGTGTAGCTTTCCAGCTGATACTGCACGTCCGAAAGCTGGCTTTCAATTTCCAGCAGATCGGCGGTGGTTTCAGCTTTGTCGGCCAGGGCGTTCAGCCGGTCGCGCTGGTCGTTCAGGGCTTTCAGGCGGGCTTCCACATCTACATACTCAGCGGTAATGTCCTGCGCGCTCTCGTTCAGCGAGGTCACGTTCCCGGCTTCCCCGGCGGCGGTCAAAAAGCTGCGGTAGTTTTCGGCGGGGATGCGCGCGGTGTAATAAGTATAGCGGCTGCCGGAATCCTTGCTGCCGCCCTGGTCAGTGCTTTCCAGGTAGCCGTTCGCGGCGGTTACGGCCTCCTGCAAGGCGGCGCGGGTGGTATCATAGTCGGTGGTTTCCATCCGCACGCTGGCGTTATACACGATCTTGCGGCTGCTTTCCACCGTGGAAGGATCCAGCATCGAGCTGGTCAGATCGTCTGAAGAAAAACTGCTGCCTTCCCCGGCTTCGGCGCTTTCGGCGCTGTAATATTCATAGTCTCCGGCATCCTGGCTGCTAAAGGCGGCGGTATCGTTAGAAGGAGCGGCGGAGTAGGTGCTGCGGCTGGTGGAACCGCAGGCAGCAAGGCTGAGCGCCAGCGCGGCGGATGCGGCAAGGCTGGCAAAGCGGGATAGTGTTGTATGTTTCATAGGGCACTCTCCTTATTGTGTTGTGTGGTAAGGGGTAAGCCAAAAGCAATATCTGCTTCCTTTACCAGTATAACACGGAAGTGGCACCGGAATGTTACAGCTTGATGTCAAAAAAAGCGGGGTGCGCCGCAAAACCGGCACACCCCACAAAAATAATTCTAATTATTCGGCTTTTTGACCAAGAACCTTGATATCATCGTTGTCCGCAAAGGCAACAGCGTTGTAACCAGCGGTTTCCAATGTGCCGAACTGCTTGCCCAGCTTTTTGGCCTGGGGCAGAACCGTCACATCATAGGCTGCGCGCAGGGCATCGGCCTTGGCCAGCACGGCGGCGAAATCGGCATCCTTCAGATACAGCAGGGCCAGCTTCTGCTTGGCACCGGGGATCTGGTAATCCTGCTCCAGCAGAATGCCGCAGACACGCTCGAACCCGATGGAGAAGCCAACGGCGGGCACCTGCTGGCCAATGAACTTGCCAACCATATTGTCGTAGCGGCCGCCGCCTGCAACAGCGCCGCTGAACTGCGGGCAGGTCACTTCAAACACCATGCCGGTATAGTATCCCTGGCCGCGCACCAGGCTGGGGGCATAGGCAATGCCGTAACGGCCGTTGGCAATCTTTTCGGCGGTGGCGATGACATAGCGCAGGTCGGCGGTCAGGGTCTCGTCCCCAACGCGGGCGGTCACGGCGTCCAGGCTGAAATCCCCGGCGCGCAGGAACTCATCCAGCGCTTCCACAGCGGCGGCGTCAAACTCTTTTTCCAGCAGCTCTTTCTTTACGCCGTCTGCACCGATCTTATCCAGCTTGTCAAAGCTGATGCAGACGGAATCCAGCTGGTCAGCGGCAAAGCCCATCTTTTCCAGCATGGCGCGCAGGATGCGGCGGTCGTTGATGTTGACAGTGAAATCTTTGAAACCGATGCGCAGCAGAGCGCGAGTGGTCACATCGATCAGCTCCACCTCGGCATTGGGGGAAGAATCGCCCAGAATGTCGATATCACACTGCACAAACTCGCGCAGGCGGCCCTTCTGCGGGCGCTCGGCACGGTAAACGCGGTCGGTCTGGATCACCTTGAAGGGGTTGGGCAGCTCGTTGCGGTTGGCAGCGTAGTAACGGGAAAGCGGCAGGGTCAGGTCATAGCGCAGGCCCATATCGGAAAGCTGCTTTTCATCGCCGGAGCGCAGGGCAGCGGCCAGCTTTTCGCCGCGCTTGAGAACCTTGAAGATCAGGTTCAGGTTGTCGCCGCCATCGGATTTGTCCAGATTTTCCATATCCTCCAGGATGGGGGTGGAAATACGCTGGAACCCGGCGGCGCGGTAAGTATCCAAAATCTGGCCCTGAATGTAATCACGCAATGCCTGCTCGCGCGGCAAAAGGTCGCGCATGCCCTTCAACGGCTGTGTTTTCATGGTTGTTCCTCCCTATTATCTGCGCGGGCAGCGGCCCGCGGAAAAATCAAAAGATATACCTCTTTATCATATCTGTCCCGGCGTTTTTTGTCAACAAAAACGGGGCATACTGAAGCTGTATCAAACTGTGTGGAACGGGAAGGATAAGGAGGAAGAACACCATGCCAAAACAAAACGGCAACCCCAAAATTCTGGCTGCCGGTGCGGCCGTACAGCTGCTGACCGGCATTCCGGCGGCGTGGGGCGTGTTCCAAAAGCCGGTCATGGCGCAGTACGGCTTTTCCCGCGGGCAGGCCATGCTCAGCTTTGCCATTCTGGTGGCAGGGTATGGCATCGGCTGCGCCATCGGCGGTTTTGTGCAGGATCAGCACGGCCCGCGCTATGCAGCCCTGTGGGGTACCGCGCTGCTGGGCGGCGGCAGCATGGGGGCAGCGCTGGTGCCGCAGGGCAATGCGGCGTTGTTCTTTTTGGTGTACAGCATCCCGGCGGGGGTAGGCAGCGCCTTTTTGGCCCCGGCGGTGCTGGCCTGCGCCCAAAAGTGGTATGCCAGCCGCAAAGGACTGGCAACGGGGGTCAGCGGTGCGGCTATGGGGCTTTCCGGTGCGTTTTTAACCGTTTTTGTGGGTTTTGTGGAAAACCGCTGGGGGATGCGTGTCTGTTTTGCCGCGCTCGGTGTGGTGGTGCTGGCGGTGTGCGGGGCATCCGCCGCCGTGCTGCAAAATCCACCCCAGCCCGCCGGCCAGCCAAACGCAAAAGCGGCAAACGACCTGCCGCCCCACCAGATGGTGCGCACCACGCAGTACCGCCTGTGTGTTGCGGGGGTGGCGCTGGCAGCCCCGCCCATGCTGCTGTTCAGCCCGGAGATTCTGACCATTGCAGCGGACCGCGGCCTGCCGGAGCAGTGGGCGCCCTTGTGCGTGGCAGTGGGCAGTGCGGCCAGCGCAGCAGGGCGGTTGCTTTGCCCCGCTGCCAGTGACCACTGGGGCCGCAAACCAGTTTTGTACGGGGTGTATGCGGCCCTGGCGGCGGGCAGCATCGGGTTTGCCTTTGCGCAGGGGTGGTGGGTGCTGGCGGCTTACTGTGTGCTGACCTGCTTTTACTCCGGCGGCGCGGCGGTGCAGCCCGCCTTAAATACGGACCTGTTCGGCCTTGCCCATGCGGGGGTCAACTATGGCTTGATCGCCCTTGGCATGAGCGCCGGCAGCCTGCTGAGTTATGCGGGCAGCCAGCTGCTGGATCTGCCTGCCCGGCATATGCTGGCGGTAGCCAGCGCCGTGGCGGGCGGGATATGTTTCCTATTTGTAAAACCTGTAGCAACGGTTGAAAAGCAGCAGGGGAACGGGTAAAATAATACAATACAGTTGCCCGCACGCCGCAAAGCCTGCGGGAAAAAGACCCGGAGGTAATTTGAACCATGCGTTCTGACCAACAGCAAGCGATCAACCGCTTGGCGGGCACCTCGGCAACCGCTTTTTTGTGCGCGGTGCTGTGCGTGTACCCGCTGTACATTGATAAATTTTCCAACCTTGGTGTGACCAAGTTCACCGGCTGTTTTACCCTGTTTCTCTTGTTCCTGCTCTGGCTGGTGGCCTGTACGGCCATTGGGGCCCGTGCGCCCCGCCCGCGCAACGCCAACGGCGGACGAGATGTAACCCTGTGGGGTGTGCTGGCCTTTGCAGGCACTAGCCTGATTTCCACCTTTACATCGCTTTCGCCCACGGCGTCCACCTGGGGGCTGGGGGGCTATTACGGCGGGCTGATGCTGGTGCTGTTTACCGCCGCCGGGTACTGGGCTGTGCGCAGCTACCTGGACCTTGAAAACCTGGATTTTGTTTTCTGGGTGCTGGGCATTACCACAAGCATTGTGGCAGTTTTGTATGTGCTCAACATCTTTAACATTGACCTTATCGGCGCGTATGCAGACACCGCCGTGGTGGAGCGCGCACAGTTTTTCTCAACCTTGGGGCAGAAGGACTTTAACGGCTGCTTTTTCTCGGTAGCGCTGCCCATTGTGTTTTACCAGTTCCTGAACGCCAAAGATACCAGAAACGCTGTCTGGACCGGCATTCCGGCAGCGTTTGGCGCGTTGGCGCTGGCCGTTGTGGATTCAGAGGCGCTTGCCCTGGGCATCGGCGCGGCGGTGATGGTGCTGGTCTGCCATAAAAACTTTACCACCCGCCACCTGCGCCGTGCGGCGCTCATCAGTGCGGCGTTCTTCGGCTGGGCTGCCTGGATGCATTACATGCGTGCCAGCGTTTACACCCAGGGCGGCACCGCCCTGCTGGCCAAACTGGGCGCGTGGCAGGTGGCACTGCCCTGCATGGCGGCAAGCCTGCTGCTGTGGCTGGTGCTGTTTGGGCTGGCCCGCAAAGGCATTGCAGCGCAGGCCCCACTGTACCTGCCGGGGCGGGTCATCACCATTGCTGTGCTGGCGGTGGGGGCGTTGGCCTTTGTGCTGGCCAATGCAATGCCAAACCTGCCCCTGCCGGAAAGCCTGCATAACCTGCTGGTGTTCAACGATGACTGGGGTACCTACCGCGGCGTGGCCTGGCGCGCTGCGTTTGGCACCTGGGCGGACGGCAGCCTGCTGCGCAAGATTGTGGGCATTGGCCCCGGCATGATGCATACCGCCGTGGCCGCCTGGGCAGGCGACGCCATGACAGCCCGCATGGCGACGTTCTATGCCGCGCATAACGAATATCTGGAACAGCTGCTGACGACCGGCATCCTTGGCTTGGCCGCCTGGCTGCTGCTGGTGGCGGCCCACCTGCGGCGCGGGGAACGGAGCTGGAACACTCCCGGCGTGGCCCCAGTCATGCTGGCGCTGTGCAGCTATCTGGCACAGGCGGTGGTATCCATCCGGGTATCCATGGTGTTTCCGCTGGTTATGCTGCTGTTCGGTGCGCTGGCGGCCCTGACGGCCCCGGAGCTGCCGCAGCCCGCCGCCCCCGCGCCCCGCGGCAAAAAACAGCAAAAGCCGGAACCGCTGCCGCCTAAGAATGCCTGGTATTTTGCCAAAACCGTGCTGGCTGCTGTGTTGTGCATGGCAGCGGCAAGCGGCATTGCGCCGCTGCTGTTCGGCTTTCTGATGGGATAAAGCAAAGGAGGGGGGCACTGTGGCTGTGCTGCGCTCCTGCACCCCGCTTTCGTTTCCAATCTGCCGATTGGAATAGATTTTAGAATTCTTTTGACTGGTGAAAACGCCACCCCGCAGGCAAAACGGGGCGGCGTTTTGCTGAATATGCAGAAAATAGCAAGAAAAATTTATCAAAAACAGACGGTTAGAAAAGACTAACATCTTGAAAAAAGGCCACTACCCTCGTATAATAAAATTAGCTGTGAAAAGCTTGACAATGGACGGCCGGAACGCACAGCCCCCGCGCAGGCTTGCTGATGTTTGTGCGGTGCAAATGGCACCGGCTTCCGACAATAATGCAAAGGAGAGAATATTATGATCGAATACTCCGCACAGGTCAACAATATGTGCCCGATCACGAAGGGGCCGAAGCATGGTCCCGCTCCCATCCCTGAAGAGGGCGAATGGGTCAAGGCCTATAAAATTGAGGACATCAGCGGCTATACCCACGGTGTGGGCTGGTGCGCACCCCAGCAGGGTACCTGCAAGCTGAGCCTGAACATCAAGAACGGCATCATTGAGGAAGCTTTGGTTGAAACCATCGGCTGCTCCGGCATGACCCATTCTGCTGCTATGGCTGGCGAGATCCTGCCCGGCAAGACCATCCTGGAAGCACTGAACACCGACCTCGTCTGCGACGCTATCAACGTTGCAATGCGTGAGCTGTTCCTGCAGATCGTTTACGGCCGCAGCCAGACCGCTTTCTCTGAGAACGGCCTGCCTGTCGGCGCTGGTCTGGATGACCTGGGCAAGGGCCTGCGTTCCATGACCGGTACCATCTTCTCCACCAAGGCCAAGGGCGTTCGCTACCTGGAGCTGACCGAGGGCTACATCCTCAAGACCGCTCTGGATAAAGACAACCAGGTCATCGGCTATCAGTTCGTCCGTCTGGGCAAAATGCTGGAAGCAATCCGCCATGGCATGGACCCGAAGGAAGCTTACGAGAAGAACATCGGCACTTACGGCCGCTTCTCTGCTGAGCAGGGCGCTGTCAAGTACATCGACCCGCGTGAAGAATAAGAGAGGGAGGAACATAGATTATGGCAACTTTTGAATCCCAGAATCGCCGTATGCCCAAGATCGAGGCCTGCCTGAAGGCCAACGGTCTGGAGAGCCTCGACGCCTGCAACGAGATGCTGCTGGCCAAGGGCATTGACTGCGATAAGATCATCCGCGGCATCCAGCCCATCTGCTTCGATAACGCCGTCTGGGCTTACACCCTGGGCACTGCCATTGCTGTCAAGCGCGGCCTGAAGAGCGCTGCTGACTGCGCTGCTGCCATCGGCGAAGGCCTGGAAGCTTTCACCATCCCCGGCTCTGTTGCTGAACAGCGTAAGGTTGGCCTGGGCCACGGCAATCTGGGTGCCATGCTGCTGCATGAGGACACCCATTGCTTCGCTTTCCTGGCTGGCCACGAATCCTTTGCTGCTGCTGAAGGCGCAATCGGCATTGCCCGTACCGCCAACAAGGTCCGCAAGGAACCCCTGCGTGTTATCCTGAACGGCCTGGGCAAGGATGCTGCCCAGATCATCAGCCGTATCAACGGTTTCACCTATGTCAAGACCGATTACGACTTCAAGACCGGCGAACTGAAGGTTGTTGAGACCATCCCGTACTCTGACGGCGAGCGCGCTGCTGTTAAGTGCTACGGCGCTAACGACGTTCTGGAAGGCGTTGCTATCATGAAGGCTGAGGGTGTTGAAGTTTCCATCACCGGTAACTCCACCAACCCGACCCGTTTCCAGCACCTGGTTGCAGGCACCTACAAGAAGTGGGCCCTGGAAAACGGCAAGAAGTACTTCTCCGTTGCTTCCGGCGGCGGCACGGGCCGTACCCTGCACCCGGATAACGTGGCAGCTGGCCCGGCTTCTTACGGCCTGACCGACTCCATGGGCCGTATGCACGGCGATGCCCAGTTTGCTGGTTCCTCCTCTGTGCCCGCTCACGTTGAGATGATGGGCCTGATCGGTGCCGGCAACAACCCGATGGTTGGCATGACCGTTGCCTGCGCTGTTGCAGCTTCCCAGGTAAACGCCTGAGTCAACAGCAATAACTTAATTAGCGATTGAAAAAGCGCCCGATGCGGATTTTCTGCATCGGGCGCTTTTGTTGAATTAGAAATTAGGAATGAGAAGTAGGAATTGGAGATGGGGCGGAGGGATTCTTAATGAATAAAGAATAAATAATAAAGAATAATTGTGGTGGACCGCAGCGCAGAAGCGCCGCTCAGAAAATTTTAGGTTTGATGGTACTTGAAAATGTGCGGCAAACGCAACGCCTAAAACAAACGTAAAACGATGCCCGGAAAGCGCACAACCCCAAATTACAGCTCAATCTCCTGCAGACGCAGCAACGCCAGAATATAAATCTTCAACGCTTCAATTAGCTTTTCAAACGGGGTGCCCTCGTTGGCACCGTGCATGGGACCGGCGAATTCCGGCAGCTCAATGTCGGTATGCTCCGGGCCAAAGCTGACGGCATACGGGAAGTGACGCGCATAGGTACCGCCGCCCATGGTAAAGGGCTTTTTGTTTTCGCCGGTCACATCGTTGTAGGTGGTGATCAGCGTTTGGATGGCCGGGCTGTCCGCTGCAATGTAGAACGGCACGCGGGAAGATACATTCTCCAGCGTGGCAGCGGTGCCACACACCTGGGTCATCATTTCGGTCAGGTGCTCCGCGGTGGTGGAAGTCGGGTAGCGGCAGTCAAAGCTCTGGCGCAGGCGGCCATCCTTCATCTCGATGGTGCCGCCAATGATGGTCAGCGGGTCAAACACATCGTCGCTGGCGGCAATGCCCAAGGCGCTGCCGTCCGTGGTGGCGTGCAGGGTGTGCAGCACATGCAGATAAGAGGTCTCGGCCGGGGAGCAGACCTTGCTTTCCAGCAGGCAGGTAACGATCAGCCCAATGGCGTTTACGGTGCCTTGCGGCATGGCGGCGTGGCCGCTTTTGCCCCAGCCGCGGATGATGGTGGTGCCGTTCTCACCAGCTTCAAAGGTCACGCCCTCGGTCTGTTTCAGGGCACTTTCCGGCAGGCGGACGGTGCAGGCTGCGCGGTCGGGCACAGCGTTGTGGGCAACGCCGCCCACAAAATCAACGATTACACCGTTTTCCAGCACGGGGCTGACCAGCTCGCCGCCAAAACCGCCTTTTTCGCCGTTGCATACCGGGAACTCGGCGTCCGGGGTAAAGCAGAAAGCGGGCTGCTCAAAGTGGGCGGCAAAATAGTCTACGTCGTGCATGTTGGTTTCCTCGTTGGCACCCAGCAGGGCTCGCACGGGGTACTTGAGGGTAACGCCGTTGTCTTTCAGGTATTTCAGGGCATACAGGCACAAAATGCTGGGGCCTTTGTCGTCGGCCACGCCGCGGCCCAGCAGCCAGCCATCCCGCACGCGCACGGTGTAGGGGTCAGCATCCCAGCCGTTGCCCTCGGGCACAACGTCGGTGTGGGTGATGGTAGCCAGATACTTCTGGCCGTCTGCAATGGGGCCGGTCTGCGCCCAGCCGATGTAACCTTCGGCGTTGTGGGTGTCCAGGCCAAGCTCTGCGGCAATTTCCAGGGCTTTGTCCAGCGCAGCCTTGGGGCCTTTGCCAAACGGTGCGCCCGGCTCCGGCGTGCCCTCAACGCTCGGCACAGCCACAAGGCGGGTAATATCACGTAGAATGTTATCACGGTTATTTTCTGCAAATGCGTCAATCGACGCCCAGCGGGAATCTAGCATGGGGTTATCCTCCTGATTCAGCTGCCGGTACGGCAGACAAATTTGTATACAGCTATTATAACACGAACAGGCCAAACTGCAAGCAGCAGGCTGGCCGGGGACAAAATGGCAGTTATTTGTCCTTTGATTTGCCAAACACAAGGCAGAGCCCAGCGATGCCAACGCACAGTCCGACAAATGCAAACGGAATATCTGACATGCTGGCAAAAATCGTATCATTCAGTCCATCCTGCGCGCAGCTGAGCAGAATGCCGAACAATAGCAATGCGATACCTTTGATTTTGTCTTCCATTGGGAACCTCCTAAATTTGATTGTGGTAAAAAAGTTATGATATGGCAGTACGTTTGATATGGGCAGGTTTTATGTTCTCATCTCAAAGCGCTCTTTTCATCATTTTGGGGTGGACGGACATAACGCAGCATGCCTTCTTCGCAGGCACCGAATCGTAAATAGTTGAATTTTGCTTCATTCAGTGTTATTCCATGGTTAGAGTCGCTGGGTTCATCATTAGAAGCAATGAATGGGTCATTCTCCCAAAAACAGACAGGGCAAATATACCCGCAGTCTTCGCCTGGTGAAACGTTATAGGTGAAATATCCACAACAAGGACATTGATATTTTTTCAAGATATGATTACCTCTGCAAACTGGAATTTGCACAATTCTTGAACTCAACACAAACTGCCATCAGTGTTGTTCCGTTGCTCGTTCTTTGCTGGTATCATAGAACCATCAAATAAAGGAGGCAACAAGCCATGAATACAGATAAAATCTATGCAGAACAACTCGCAAAC
>ERZ773276.2341-NODE-2341-length-11862-cov-34.427289_pt1 | contig 11862 bp, 9 predicted proteins | sample MGYA00511386_ERZ773276 | MGnify/ENA primary metagenome ERZ773276 (study PRJEB29015, sample SAMEA2737778) | human gut metagenome | biome: human gut; feature: human-associated habitat; material: faeces | place: China | collected 2012 ...
TTGATCCTCCGTCTTTCACTATATACTCTATGTCCTGATATGTTTGTCGAAGCACCGAATCAATGGTCATTGCCAGCGTTTGGGCACTGTTGTATGTGACGGTGATAATGGAAACTTTCATTTCTTCAATCATAAACTATTCCTGTTCCTTCAAACATTATTATTGAAGAAAAGGATCCTAAATTACAATTTTAATAAGTCCGACAAAATGGTCCATCTAAACATTAATCGATTCCATATTCTGTATCCACTTTTACTTGCTGTTGTAGATACATTATCGCCGTGGCGACAAAAACGAATTAATTTTTCAGGAATAAATTTCACATTATACTTAAAAGCCGCCACATTTCCTATCCATATATCATGCATTGGTATATTGGAAGGAAATGGCAGAGAGGCTTCAAGGACTTTGCGTTTAAAAGCCATACAACAACCTAAATATCCGTTCTTAATTAAAAGATTATAGTATTTTCCACTTTTCGTTTTGTTTAATTTGTAAAAAGAGGAAGAAATAATGGTACCGTCACCATTAATACATACATTGTCACTTACTATGCAGTCATAATTTTGTAAATATTGTTGTGTTACCTTAATCTTATCTGGAAGCCATTCATCGTCTTGGTCAGCAAGGTAAATGTAGTCACCGCTTGCTTTTGAAAGAGCTCTTTCGAAATTCCAAATAGGGGAATGCTTGTTAGGCCCGTCTATTATGTGAATTCTTGAATCTTTAAAACTGCGAACGACATCTAAAGTATTATCCGTGGAACTATCATCTGCTAGGATAACTTCATCTCCTGCTGAAAGTTGGGATAGTATAGAGGATAGTTGACGCTTAATGTATTTCTCACCATTAAACGTAGCGATGCAAACTGAAATCATGTTTTATATAATGATAATAAAGTCTTAGAGTTTCGATTTTATGCGTCCTCAAGCATAAAGATAATGTGTGCCTCAATACTTGTAGTCTAATTGCAGAAGGCTTACAGAAATGAAGAGCACCTTCGAGATAATACTTGTATCTTCTCAGGAGTTTCTTCGGATCTGTTTCGCTATTCGAAAAAGGCTGTTCTCCTATACAGTCTAACAGATAAAAGGAATCTACATTCTTATTTAGCCTTATGAAGAAATCATAGTCTGCAAAATCAAGGGGTATATTGCCATTATATCCAGCCACAGAAAAGAAGCTGCCAAGGTTAATGCACGAGCCACTATTTACAGGCAAAAAATCATGCAGTCTGTTAATGCCCGGATATCTAAGATCCTTCACGCTTGTACATCTTTGTAGAAGATTCCGCTTTGGTGAGAATATTTTTCTTCCATTATTATATTTTAGCAAAGGAACGAAAACGCTTATCTTTGGCTCCTGCTTTAGCGCTTCATATAAATAATCAATGTATGTCGATGGAAGGATGGTGTCATCATCAAACAATGCTAAATGACTAAATCCGTGTTGTCGAGCCCATTTAGCACTATTATTGTATGCTTTTGAAACACCAGGATTTGATGGGTCGTGGTGATAATGAGTTAATTGATCCTCGTATTTTTTATTTGCGCAGTTGGAAGAATTGTCATATATCAATATCTCAATCTCTAATTTAGAGAAGAGTGATTGGTAAATATTACATTTTCTCCAATCTTTTTCATAGATAACGATGACTGGTAATATTTTCATTTTATGTAAAGAGATTGTATACGCGCATATGTTCTTTTGCACATTTTGACCATGAATAATCAAGAACTCTTTTTCCCCCTAATGATATAAGTTTTAATCTCAATTTTCTACTTTCATAAACCTCTAATAATCTTTGAAACATATCATTCTCTGAATAAGGATCGAAATAAATGGCAGCGTTATCAGCAATCTCAGGGAAGCAACTTGCATTTGCCAAGATTACAGGACATCTGCAACTCCACGCTTCTAAAATAGGCATACCGAAACCTTCATAGAGACTTGGAAATACTAAAGCGACAGCATCTCTGTATAACTGTATCATTTCTTGTTCTGATGCTTTTACTGCAATTAAAGCATCATCAATGGAAAGAGAAGAAAAAAAATAATATTCTTCTTCTGTAAACTCTTGAGAGGTGCATACCAGTTTTATGTTTTTGTAAATTTTGTGGAGACGAGCAAACGCTGATGCTAACCTTTTAAAGTTTTTATATGTAGATCTTCTGCCAACATACAAGAAATATTCGTCTTTAATGATTCTTTCTTTTGGGAATTCCTGCAAGTCGGGTATATCTATTCCATGATAAATTACATGTACTTTCTTTTCATCTACATCAAAAAGATCCAAAAGATCTTTTTTGGTATTTTGACTTACGACTATTATTGCATTTGCTCTATGCAATGCTTTTTCTTGCTTCTTCACAATAGCTGGATGCGGGTCAATGGTTGAGAGATTTGAATCATGATATGTTACTACTAAAGGTTTATCGCCAAGTTCTTTATAGAAGTAATTGTCGAAGTCTGTTTGATGTAGAACATTAAATTGTCCTTTCACTATCTTGTATGTAGTATAGATCCTATTTACTCTTTCAAGTACAGAGACTTCACCTTTAAATCTTTTCTTTACAGTATGAATGAGCCCCGTAGCTCTTGCATATTCATTGATGGACCACAAAGCTGTTGTTTCCCAAGAATCTTGGGGTAGGTGGGAAATCATCTTGACAAAGTACTTTGAAGCGCCTCCATATAATTGATAAAAAAGGTGATGATCAAATAACACTTTCATGTCTTTAAAACGAAATTGTGAGAATTTAGGTAAAAGGAGAATCCCAGATACAATGGTAATCCAAATCTTTGGTTCTGTTTCTGATATGTTTTGCAGGAACACCTCCGACTACTTCATAATCTGCAACATCATGAGTAACAACTGCACCTGCGCATACTACAGCGCCGGTGCCGATTGTAACGCCTTGTAAGATCGTACATCCAACACCTAACCAAGCATAGTCTTTGATAGTTATTGGAAAATATTGTGAATAAAAATTGTTAGAGTCTATATCATGACTGCCTGTGATTATTTTAACTTCATGCGATATCGACACATTATTTCCAATACTTATTCCACCTCTGCCATCAAGAAAACATCCACGGTTGATATCCGTGTACTCTCCAATATTTATCTTTCTTGGTGCCATTAGATAACATCTTTTCATTATAAAAGCCTTTCTTCCTATTTTGACACCTATCTGCTTTAAGACCCACTTCCTAATATTCCAGAAAGGGATATGAGGAAGTATGTCATTTACCAAATACTCAAAAATGAAAGCAACCAGATATTTGTAAAACAACGTTTTTACAAGCACCAATTTTGTCGCTGTTTTTAAGAGGAGAAGTGCTTTTTTTATTTGTTGCGTAGACGTAGAGGTTATTTTGTAGTTATACCATGCACTTTTGAATGGATGATTAGATACGCCGTCTAATTCGTATTGTTCTATAAAGCATTCAGCCTTTCGGAATTTGTATCCTGCTTTATAGACTCTATATATCATTTCCCAATCAAGAGCATAGCCTAATGTTTTTCTCTTACTAAGGTCAAATGTAAATTTCTTCTGCACCTTTGCTCTCATCAATGAAGAACCATGTCGATATATTGGACTATATTCGAGAAGATTCGGATTAGGGTTAGCCTCTATACACATCTTGTCACCATTTCGGACTTCAATGCTGTTGCCATAAATTACATCCGTATGTGAGAGTTCTTTAATATTCATTGCTTCTTTCAATGAATTAGAATTTACGTAGACATCACCACTATTGAGAATATTAATCCAATCTCCTGTGCAATGGCTGATGCCTTTATTCATGGCATCATATATACCATTGTCTTTTTCCGAGCAGAAATAATCTATCCTATCAAGATACTTCCTGATTATTTCAACAGTTCCGTCAGTACTTCCACCATCGATTACTATGTATTCTTTGTTTTCCCATGTTTGAGCAATGTAGCTTTCGATAGTTTTGCCAATATTAGCTGCATCATTAAATACAACTGTGATGACACTGATTTTATCATTGGATATTTTTGTCATTTTATTTACCCTTTAATCCTCCTGTCCTATTTTTTATATAAAGTTTTTCTTGATAGCTTCCATGTCTAAACAGGATGTTTTCGTATTTAAAGTCAGTTGAAGAAGCAGCAGTTATTGACATTCGAAGTAAACAATAAAGAATCATAAACACTTTGAAAAGTCGGCGATTATTATCATATTTAAAGCACTTGGAAAGATCCAGCCATGTTACCCAATAACCAAAAGAAAACAAATAAGTAATTCTGTCACTCAATACTTGTAATTCGCTTAATAGAAATGATAATAGCAGGTATGCAACAATTCCATTAAAATACATGGCGTTGTCTTTCCTCAGTTCTTTCAATTCGTTATAATAAAGGAAGAGTAGTATTCCTGTAAAGAGTCTTTCTATATATCCAATAGAAAGCGTTTTACTATCGTTAAGTAATTCTGTATATGCTTTTACTTTATTCTGTAAATCACCTCCACTACCTAATAAGCCAACAATAGAAGGTAAAACAGAAATGTGCAATAAGAAAATAATATTTGAAATAATAAAAAGTACTAGGTATATCCACTTATTACACCTTTTATTAAAGAAGAAATATAGCGGATAGAAAAGCAGAGAAGATGTATGGAATGTTAATGCCAACGTACATAATATCATGTATGGGATTATTTTTCGCTCTTTGATATATTCAATGGAATTAAGAAAAATCATTATGGCAATGGAATTTCTTAATAGGTCGGTACTAATAATGAAACCATTAAATGTAACATATAGAATGAGAGCATAGGGTATATTGTCTACTGCCCTTCTGAGGAATCGTACTAATAAAATTGTGTCAATGACGGCAACCGTGAATTGAAAAAAGAAATATTCGTTGTAAATGGACTTACATATGAAGCAAAGTAATGTAAATCCAGGTTCAAAGTCTCCTTCTTTTAAACTATAGTTTACGACATCATCAAAGGTACATCTCTTGAAAAATTCATAGTATATTGTCCAATCTCCTGCAATAAAGCCTCTAAAGCCAAAGAAGAAGAAAAATATGACAACTGCTACAATGGAAAAGTATGTTTTATACTTAATATCTTTTATGTGGTCTTGGTATAAACCACATATAAATAAAGAGAGAAATAGAACAATATATGGAAGAGCAAGACTCATTTCCCTTTTGCTTTAAAGATCTTGTCTTTGAGTAGCAATACCCAAATTGCATCAACAAGAATACCAATGAATGCCCATAATATGACGACAAAAGACCTTGGAGTACTTGATGCCTGAATTGGTACTGATGCATCTTGAATAACAGTAAATGCTGGTGTTACTTCCTGTAATTTTGCCTTTGTATTTTGCAATTGTGCGGAATATTGTGTATAAGCATTATATTTAAGTTGCATATCATTTTCTAGCTCGTCGCGCTTAGAAATGAAGGATTGTAGTTGTACATCTTGATTAGCATCACAATAAGCTGCATATTTCTTTTGTGTAGCCTCATAGCTCAGCTTTGCCGCCCTATAGAGTTTACTGTAATATACTACATCAGCTTTAGCTTTTTTAGTCCTATAATATGTAATGTATTCTTGTAATCTGTTCTTTAATGTGTCTGCAATAATAGCAGAAACCATTGGGTCTATATCTGTTACATTAATCGTAATGACACTTGTCTTTTTATCTATGTTACAGCTTATAGATTTTTTTATAGCCTCACACACACCATAATCTTTCTTTGACAATTCAAGGATGTCAGATTTTGCTTTTGCTTTGTTTGATTTACTAACCTCTGATTTTTGAAAGTACGCCTTAATCCACATAGTAGGGTATGTCCAAAAGGGTGGCTTGTTATCAGTCAGTATATGGGTATAATAAGTTTTTGTGTCTGGCTTATCCTTTTGCCTTACGGGCACGTTAAAAAGTTTTATAACGAAATCATTAGAAGCAAAAATGTCTGGATAAATTTCCGGATAAAGAGCGTCCATTGATGTTTTTGTGTTTCCTAAATCTATTCCAAAGTTAGATGCCATGTCAGATAGAGTCGAGTTTGCTCCTATACCTCCACCTGACAATTCTGGAGCAAGCACAACAGTACTAGTGTAATGTTTGGGTGTGTTAAGAGCTACAACTACGCCTATTAAAGCAAATACAATAAAAAAGAGACATAAAGTTTTTTTGTCTTGCAAAACTTTTATTGTAAGTCCTATGACATCTATTTCTCTTGATTTATTTTCTTGTTCCATATTAATTTATTAAATAATATATTCGTTTACGTATACTTTATATCAGTCTTAAAGACATTCTGTATACATTTTATCATTATTGTGTGTATTATTTGTTCCAAATTCCTTTTGCTTTTCCTCTGGTGAGTAACTTTACCTGTTTTCTGCAGAAGAAAGTCATAGAGACGAATAGAACTATGATAAATGAACTAATTCCTGGTATTCCAAACCACTTGCACAGATATATCAACGATGGAACAGCTAATATTGCAAATAAAGAATAAACAATTAGCTGAATTTTCAACTTTCCAGTTCCGTTAATTATGTACATATAACACTGTGGGAGTAGTTGGCATGCATTCTGCACAAAAACAAAAAATGATATTATGACAGGTACATATACTTTTCCTCCTAACCACAGTGAAAAAAAAACATTAGAGAAAGAAAACATGATAAAACCTACTATTATTAGCAGGAGTTCTAACTTCTCTAATTTTCTAAGAGTATCACTTAACCATTTGAAATCTTTTTGTACGAAAGCTTCTGTGCTTGCAGACCAAAAAGGTGTCAAAATTATCAGAGAAGTCATAAGTAAGAGATTATAATACCTATAAGCAACATTATATACGGTAGCGTTCTCGGGTCCTAGTTCTCTTGTAATGATAATATTGATGAATTGGAATATTATAAACATAACAGAAGTAATTGCAAAATATTTAATACCCATTCCTAATATGTTCTTTGTTAGACTAAAGTCAATACTTCTTAGAGAGGGAGAGAATATCTTTAATTCTTTTGTGTGAAAAAAATAAATTGATGCAATAAATGTCACTAAACTGGGAACAAAGGAAAATGCAAATACCAGGTATTTTAAGTTGCCTTCTGTTGTATAGGACAATATAATGATAACAATTAATGTAAATATATTCCCGAGCGTTTTAATTAAATCTGCTTTTGCTGACATCTGATCGGCCTCAAGAACCGTAAAAATCGTCTGAAAGACGAAATTGCTGCAGAAACAAATGATAAATAAAGCGAATGTTGTTCTCAATGTTATCTTTAGACTTGCGCTAAGGTTTAAAATAACACACCAATCAAGATAATGGTTTGCGATTAAAGCGAATGCGCCAAGGAGGGAAAAGGATAGTGCAATAAGTGCATAAGTTGTACTGACATAACTTTTTGCTAAGGTATAATTCTGTTTAGCCTTACTTTCCGCAAAACGGTATCTAAGGCCACCTCCAAATCCAATATCAAAATAGCTAAGCCACGCAACAATTGAACTTATAGTAATCCATATACCATATTGTTCTGAAGATATATAGCCTATAGTTATTGGAACTATTTCAAATGAGACAATGATGCTTATTACTTTAAGTAATAAAGAACTTATCACATTCTTTTGAGCTAACTTGGTCCTTTTATTGTCCGATTTAAGGACTGACCTGAGGCCGATAAATTGTCGCATTCTTATAATTTGTAGCCAATTATCAATGAGAGTATAAATTTGACAAAATGTTTAAATTGCGAGTATAGGCTGAAAGTCAGGAGCTTCTCGCCTGTTGTGCCAGATAATCCTTGTTGTTGCAGATTAAATGGGAGAAGGGAGAAATGGTAGTTCTTCTCTTTTATTGCTAGTTTTGCAGCATCATATAAAGCATCTTCAAAATAGTAATTCCGGCTATCGTTTATTTTCGGCAAGTAATTAAATAAATACTTTTTAAAGAAATTCGTAGTGCCTATAAACATATCTGAACATGCAGTCTGTCTATCTCCTGTGTATGCTAAATTAAAGTGGATAAACGGTTTGCGTGAAGTAATTTTAATCACTTTATCAATTGTCTTGAAGTTTGTGATTATATGCCTACCTGTAATCTTAATGATTTTATTTGCATTTACGAGGAGAGTTGAATGTTGGATAGCGTATGTGACAATAAGTCCTTCTCCATAACCTTTACCAAATAATCTGTCGTATTCATTTCCATGGAATGTAAGTAATTCGATTCTACCTTGCATTACCTCATGTTTAAAATCTTTTTCAAAAGAATATCCAGTGTTCTCTACTAAAAGTATATTATAATTGGTATTTATTATATAATATTTGATAGCGTCTACGTACTGTTTTGCTCTTTCCTTAGGGTTCGTTAGTTTGGTGAAGCTCATCCCCTTGGGATTGACACACGCCGTAAGAAATATTACTGTATCTGTATTCTTATTCATCAATAGTTAGCCTAAAAAGATAATAAAAACGACATATTCATGGAAATTTTTGTTCTGCTCCTCCGTCAATTCATTGACAATAGCATTCAGTATATGTGGCTCAGTTATGGAGTATGCTCATTAGCGTAGATTTTTTCGCCAAAGCGCGAAAGTCACAAAGGGTCGCTGAATAATCTTTTGCGTAATCTTTGCGTTCTTTGCAGCTTTGAAAGGAAAGTTCAAAAAAATGTTGTTGGCCGGAACCATAGCGGCCTTTGAGCCTTTGCAAGATGAGATGGTCTTCTAAACGATCTTGATGTAACATGATAATGTATATTGAATAATGGATAATGTGTTGAGGGTACTTCTTCTCCTCCCCTCATCATTGTGGTGAGGGTGACTGCCGCCGGAGGCGGAGCGAAGGAGAAGAGTCCGCATAAGACCTTGATGAAGTCGCAGAGTCGTCTACTTGGCTGGGCACGTGCCCGGTATGTTTGATTGCGACTTTATTTCGACATGTTGGCGATGGTGGCGATCATGGCGGCGATGCTCGAAAGGCTGGATCCGAGACTCATGTATTCAGCAGCGGTCATCTTGCGGGTGAGCTTCGAGGGTACGACGATCTCACAGCCGGGTTCTACCTTGGCACCTCGGCTGACCTTGCCGACCATGCCGTTCATATATATAATGTAAACACCACTCTTGCGGGCATTCTGCGCGAAGCCGCCGGCAGCGTCGAGATAGTGGCGGACGCTTTCCCCACGCTCATAGCTGACCGTATTGGGATACATCACGGCACCGTTGATCTTCACCGTCGCTGTGTACGACGGTATGAGCAGACGGTCGCCGGCACGCAGCACGATGTTGGCATCGCTCTTCGGATCTTTCAGAGCTTTGTCCAGTTCGATGCCGACAGGATAGGTGTTGGGCACCTGGAACTTCTCGAGTTGCTTTTGCAGTGTCTCGTCTGAGTTTTGCATGATGCTGTTATTGTTGCTGTTGACGGCCAGTTGCATGAGTTGCTGGCGCAACTGCTCTTGTTGCATCTTGAAGGCAGCCTCCATACGTGTGCGCTCTGCCTCATTGGGCACGCGCATGATGCGGGCGCCCTTGATATAAGCGTCGGGAGCTACGCCGCCTGCCATCTTCACCAGGTCGGTCAACCGCATGTTGCGATAAGCCATGGCATAGGTTCCGGGGAACATCACTTTGCCGTCGACCGTGACGTTCTGTTGTTCGCTGTAGGCGGGGCTGCGGCGCACATACACCTCATCGTAAGGTTGGAGCACAAAGCCCGGTTGTCCGTCTACGACGAATCCGTCCTTCAGCGCAAAGCTGTAGGTCTTGGCGATGATGCTGTCGGTGGTCAGCGCTTTGGGGTCAGAGACACGGCGGGCTACGTCGACCTTCACCGTTGAGGCCGTCTCTTTGAGTCCGCCGGCCTGCAGCACGAAGTCCTCAAGTGTCTCGTTGTCGGCATATTTATAGATGCCCGGGTAGTGGACCTCACCGTTGATGGTGATGGTGCGCTCGGTCATGGCTTCTTCTTTGGTGGGGATGAAGAGCACGTCGTTTTCTTTCAGAGGGATGTCGGCCACGCGTCCGCTCATGATGCCTTCGATGTCAGCGGCGATGACACGCAGCGTGCGGTCAGCGTTCATGCGGTGTATGACGGCACGGGCTGTGAAGGCTTGCTCAGTGAGGCCCTCAGCATGCTGGATAAGTGTGCGCACGCTGTTGATGCCGGCACCGAGCTGGTACATGCCAGGGCGGAAGACAGCTCCTTTGACTTCTACCGTGTTCTGGTAGCGGGGCAGGATCGAGTCCACGCTGACGCTGTCGCCGTCGGCCACGCGGAACGAGCTCATGTCAAACTCCTCAACATTGTACACGGCGTATTCACGGCCCGTCTTGCGGTTGACGCGCACTGCCTTCTTATAGGCATCGCCCGTAAAGCCGCCGGCATAGCGCAGGAGGGTCTCGATGCTCTCGTTGCGCTTCATCTCGTAGTACATCGGCCGTTTGACCTTTCCGGTGATGTTGACCAGGCAGTCGTAGGGACCCACGATGATGACATCGCCGTCGTTGAGGCGCACGTTGCCTGTCATCTTGCCATTGAGGATATAATCATAGATGTCGCAGACGCTGATGAGGCGGTTGTGGCGATAGATCTTGATGTTGCGCAGAGTGCCGAGGTCGTTGGTGCCGCCCGCCATGTAGAGGGCGTTGAAGACACTGGCGAAGGCTGAGAGTGTATAGGTGCCCGGCGTGACGACCTCGCCCATGACGTTGACGGTGACGGTGCGCGTCTGTCCGAGTGATAGTTTGATGCGACTGCTCTGGTAGCGGGCTCCGAGCTGGGAACGGATGCGGGCAGTGGCCTGGGCCACAGAGAGTCCGCCAACATGGATGGGGCCGAAGTTCTCGATGACGATGTCACCGTCAGGGCTTACAGTGGCAGTGATACTTCGCTGTGAGGCACCATAGATGTCGATATTCACCGCGTCGCCCGGTCCGAGCCGGTAGCTTTGTGGCGTGGCGATGTTCATGATGGGTTCGAAGCTGAGATTCTTGTTGGAGAAGATGTCGCGTCCAAAGACCTTGTGCTTGTCTTTGCGCTGTTGGTCGAGCAACTGTTTGAGCAGTTTGGCCGTGTCGACGGGCATGATATTGCTGACCTCCTGCTGCATCTGCAAGAAGTCCTGGTCGTCTTCGTCGTATTGCTCTTGCCATTTAGGGGTACCCTGAATACGTCCTGTGGTGGCGGCATTGCGCTGCTTGTCGTATTTCTCGGTTTGCGTTTTTGTCTTCGACAATTTAGCTTTTCCGTTGTTTTGTCTTAGTCTGTTTTCCGCTGTTGCGTTTTCGGTAGTGTTTCCGAGTCCTTTGCCTTTGGTCTTTTGCTCATAGATGCGTCTCACCCTTCTGATTTGCGAGATGTCGACGCCGCTTTGCATCAGATGAGTGACGATTTGCGCCTGCGAAGATCCGTGGGCAGATTCGCGTTGTACATATTCCGCGACTTGAGAATCAGTCATAGACGATTGTGCGCAGACAGAGAGGGGAACAGCCAGTAGCAGGACCAGTCCCAATAGTATTTTTTTCATGTTATGTATTTTTTATGTCTATAAACTCTCTTTTTGCAAGATTATTGCTTGACTAAAAAGAAAGTTTTACCATGCTTAGGTATTTTCCGAATGCAAAGGTACAACAAAAAGTCTATAGCGACAATTATTTGGGAAGGAAACGAAATATAAGTTCTGACTCACTCCGAGACATTGCATGAGTTATTTTCGCTAAATTGCTACTGATGTTTGCGAAAGCTATAAATATAGTTAATAACATTTGGCGGTATGGAAATAAGTTCTTATCTTTGCAAAGAATATCATCTGGGGTTGACTGGATTTGACAGCAGGCTGAGATGGT
>ERZ773276.2344-NODE-2344-length-11859-cov-7.316842_pt1 | contig 11859 bp, 10 predicted proteins | sample MGYA00511386_ERZ773276 | MGnify/ENA primary metagenome ERZ773276 (study PRJEB29015, sample SAMEA2737778) | human gut metagenome | biome: human gut; feature: human-associated habitat; material: faeces | place: China | collected 2012 ...
GGCTTTTGAAGAGCTGCTGTCTTGCGCGACAGCTTATTTATAATACCACACTTTCGCCTAAAGTCAACACCTTTTTTCGATTTTTTCTATAATTTTTTGATTTTATTTTTGGATAAGGTGTACAGTGTCGTTTTAGCGCACTTTCTTGTTTCTATCCCCTCCCCAACCAAAAACATTTGCTTTTTGCTCTTCTATATAATAGTATAGTAACAGCTTTCTCTTTTGGTATATTCCTTATCTCTACATAAAGGAGCCTTGCTTCATCATGCTTTTAGCTTTGAACATCGGCAACACCAACGTAACTTTCGGTGGATATGATTCCGCCGGACAGCGCGTGTTTGCTTCTCGCTTTTATTCCGATAGTGCCCTGAGCTCGGACGAACTGGTCTACAAGCTTGTCAACATGCTGGCTCTCTATCATATTCAGCCCCGTGATGTGGACGCGGCGATCCTAGCCAGTGTGGTTCCCGTCCTGACCAGCCGTATGCGCGAAGCTCTGGAGAAGATGACCAACGCCCCCCTGATGGAAGTCGGCCCCGGCTTAAAGAGCGGTGTACGCATCCGCATGGATAATCCCGCCCAGCTGGGCGGTGAGCTGCTGTGTGCCGCTGTGGGCGCCTTGCAGACCCACAAGCCGCCCCTTCTGGTCATGAACATGGATACCGCCGCCACGCTGGTTGCCGTGGATGCCGAGGGCAGCATTGTGGGCGGTGTGATTCTGCCCAGCCCGGCGCTAAGTCTTTCGGCCCTGGTACGCAACACAGCCCAACTGCCGCAGATTGATATGGAGCTGCCTGCCAAGCGCTTTTTGGGCACCAACACAACGGACTGCCTGCACAGCGGTATTGTGAACGGCAGCGCCCTGATGCTGGATGGCCTGTTTGCCCGCTGCCGCGCCACCCTGCACGCACCGGATGCCCCGGTCATTGCCACCGGCACCCTGCCCGCCAGCATCCGGGATGCCTGCGCCACCCCCATTGAATATAACGGAACGTTGATTCTGGACGGCCTGTATTCCATCTGGAAGCGCAACGTCAAAAAGTAAGTTCAAAAGCAATTTCTTTCTCGCCTTATCCAGCACAACAAAAGCACCCCACATTCCATAGCCGCCGGGCTAAATGGAATGCGGGGTGCTTTGCTTTATGCTATCTTCTCAAGTTTCTTATTTCAGGATGTCGGTTGCTTCATCGAAGTGGCAGGTCTTACCGTTGATCTCCACCGTGCCGTGTGCCATTGCACCGGTGATGAGGTCGAAGTAGTAGGTACCGTTCTCGTTGGTATTCCAACCCTTGATCATCTGGCCGTTGGCATCACAGCGGACCCATTTGCCGCCATCGGATTCCTGGTAAGGGTGCCGTAAAGTGTGTAAAATAATGCAAAAGCCCTGTACCACAGCAGCAGAAACAGTTCTGCCGCCGGGTACAGGGCTTGTATCAAATCATCTATAAATTTCTGCATTAAAAATCCCCTGCACAGCAAACGCTGCACAGGGGATTTGGAACCGAGTGATTATTCCGGCTGGATTGCACCAGTGGGGCAAGCACCTTCGCAAGCACCGCAGTCAACACAAGCAGAAGCATCGACAACGGCCTTGTCCTCGAGGCTGATAGCGCCAACGGGGCAGGTGTCAACACAAGCGCCGCAAGCAACGCACTCGTCAGTAACCTTATGAGCCATGGTAATCTCCTTATCTCCGCACAATTCATGTAAGCCCGCCCGGATCCTGTGCGGTTGGCTTGAGCCCCGGACGGCACGCTTTTCGCGTTTGTATTATTGTAGCACGGAAACCTTCGATTTTCAAGGCATTTGGCAAATTTCACGCGGGGTTTGCCGCCCGGCGCATAAAATCAGACTTTTCGGCATACTGTTAGTTTTTACTAACCAAGTTTCTTCTCAGGTATGGTCGGGATCCGGCTCAACCGGTGCGCGGCGGCCCCCGCGCAGGTAGGTACACTCGCTCCGTTTATAGATTTTCGGGGCAAGGCTTTCCACATTGCTGCGCACCTTCAGGGTACCGGCTACCACGTTGGCTTCCAGCACAGTACCCTCGCCGTCCGGCGTGCGCACTACACTGCCGGGCTGCGGGGTGATGGAATTCAAGTATTCATAGCTCTTCTGCTCGTAAGCCAGGCAGCACATCAAACGGCCGCATGCACCGCTGATCTTGGCCGGGTTCAGACTCAACCCCTGTTCCTTTGCCATCTTGATGGAAACCGGCTGGAAGTTTTTCAAAAACCGGCTGCAGCAGAACGGCTGGCCGCACACGCCCAAGCCGCCCAGCATCTTGCTTTCATCGCGCACACCGATTTGGCGCAGTTCAATGCGGGTGTGGAACTGCCCGGCCAGGTCCTTGACCAGCTCGCGGAAGTCCACACGGTTGTCGGCGGTAAAATAGAACACCAGCTTGCTGCGGTCCAGCGTGTACTCGGCATCCACCAGCTTCATCTGCAGCTTATGGGCGGCAATGCGCTTTTCGCACAGTTCAAAGGTGGCTTTCTCGTCCGCACGGTTCTGGCGCATGCGGCGCACATCCACGCCGTCCGCCAGCCGGATGACCGGCTTGATCTCCCGCGGGAAGCTGCCGGAGGCAATTTCATGTGCGCTGCGCACGACCTCGCCGCATTCCACGCCGCGGGCCGTCTCCACAATCACAAATTCCCCTTCCTTGATTTCCAGCTCCTTGGGGTCAAAGTAATAGGCGCGGCCGCTTTCCTTAAATTTAACAGAGATAACTTTCATTTCAATATCCTATCTATCGGGATTGGTGTATCGTTTCAGGGGGTCCCTGCCCTACCTGGCAGCCATTTCCATGCCGCACACGGTCAGGGCAAGGCGCAGATTGCCGTTTGCCTTCATGGCGCGGCGGGCGGCTTCCGCCGCGCGCAGGATCCGCGCTGCGGTATCGGGCTGAACGCCGTCAAAACCGGGGCGGCGCAGAGCGGCGCTGGCGGCCTGGGTCGCCTGCCACAGCACAGCGGCAGCGCTGTCCTTATCTTTTTCATAGCCCGCCAGCAGCGCCTGCACACGGTAGGTGTCCTGCTGCTGGGCCTGGCGGCACAGCTCCCGCGCCGCGGCACGAGCCACCTTGGCCGCCGGGTCGGTCAGCGCTTTCAGGCACAGGCCAATGTGCCCCTCATACAAAAAAGCCAGATCCTGTGCATTCTGTTCGTTCAGCTCCGGTTGTGCTGTGCGCAGGGCAGCGGCACATTCTTCGGTCGGCACCGGTGCCATGGTGTAAGCCGCACACCGGCTGCGGATGGTGGGCAGCACCGCCGCCGCACTGGAAGCCGTCAAAAGGAACATGACTCCCTCCGGCGGCTCCTCCATAATTTTCAGCATTGCGTTGGCCGAAGCCCCATTCAGGTTCTGCGCGCCATAAATAAACAGCACACGGCCCTCTGCATCCGAAGAAAGGGCTGATTTCTGGATATTCTGCCGCGCATCCCGGATGGCTTCCACCTTGATCTGGCCGGAAGCCCCCTCCCCACGCACCACAATGGATTCGGTATCCTGCCCGCGCAGAACCGCCTCGGCATGGGGGCCACCATTGGGGTACAGATAATCCGCCGCCAGGCAGCGCGCGGCAAAGCCGGCACCGCAGCCCGGCTCCCCCACCAGCAAAATGCTGTGGGCGATCCGCCCGCTGCCCAGCGCCGTCTTTAAGTCCTGTTTCAGTTCACGGTTGCCCGCAATGCGTTCCAGCATTGGCATTACAGCTTTTCAAACCGTTCTACGTTGGTCACAAAAATGGTTGCGCCGCCAACGGTCACCTCAATGGGCATAGCGGTTTCCAGCCCAACGCCGATGGAAGCAGTGCCGGGAACGATCTCGGTGCGCTGTTTGCAGCAGCGGGAGATCACCTTGATGCAGTCTTCCACACGCTCGTCCTCGGTGCCGATCAGCAGGGTCATGTTGCCCGCCATCAGAAAGCCGCCGGTGGTGGCCAGGCGGGTCACATAGAACTTTGCCTTGATCAGCTCGTTACAAACATTTTTGGAATCTTCTTTATTTACAATCGCAGTAATCAGTTTCATGGTCAAAACCTCCATTTTGTGATTGAAATTCTGTCACACCAAAAGTCCGGTCGGTACAAACCCCGCCGGGTCTGTATGGTTCAGGCAGCACCGCACATCTTTGGATGATGCTGTACCACCTTTATTCGTTTTCCCCGCCGAAAATGCCGCATCGCCTTATTTCCGGTTGATTTTTTTCTCCCAGTCTTTGCGGCGCTTGTAGCTCACAATAGCATCCTTGGCCGTGGTGAACATCTCACCACCAAAGAACGCCAGGAACCCGGCAATGCCGAACAGCAGGCTGACCCTGCTGGCAAAGTTGCCGGTCAAAAACTCCAGCACCCACATAGCCGCAGCCGCAATGCCCATCCATTTCATCTTAATGGGCAGAATAAAGAACAGCAGCACCTGCTGTTCCGGCCACATCCACGCATAGGCAAAGAACAGGCTGAGGAAAATGCCCGATGCACCCGCGCTCCCGGTGATCAGGCAGGCGGCCAATGCACCCACCATGCCCACCAGAATGTACATCATAAAGCGGAAATCGCCCCACGCGCGCTGCAATGAGTTGCCGACCCACCAGCGGAAATACAGCGTCAGCAGCAACTGAATGCCCGTTGACAGCGGCGGAACAAACAAAAAGGTCACAACACGCCAGATCTGCCCGCTCATTAAAAAAGTTCTGTTCAGCGTGATGGCATAGTAGAAGTTCTGATTGATGACCATCACAATGACCCAGGCAATCAGCTGCCCGACCAGGATAATGTTCATCAGATTGGGGATGCCATACCGTCCCCATCGGCGTTCCAGTTTATCGATCCAGCGCATAAGCCCTCCGGTTTGTTGAAAATTCAGCATTTTCCGCCCCGTCCGGCACAGTTTTCCACAACCATAGTGGACAGTCAGGGCGGTAAACTGTGTGTTTATTGTAGCATCTCCAGGGTAAAAGTTCAATATTTTGTTGTCGGGCCGGCATATATCCCCATGAAAAAACAACTTTTGCGTGTAAAGTGTGGAAAACCCGTTTAGTTTTCCACACTTTCAACCGAGTTTTCAACATTTTCACCGTGGAAAAGGTGAATACATTGTGTTGATAACCTCGGTGGGATATCCAATATGTTAAAATGCGCGTCAAAAGTCCTTTTTCATGGAAAGAATAATGAATAAATCATAAAGTGTGCGTGCCGTGCAGGCACATTCAAATAGGCCCACTATCCCTATTGGAGATTTTTTCTCTTCTTATTCTCCCTCTTCCCCTTTATCTCCCAATAAAAAACGCGCCCAGCCCAATTTTTTTGAGCCGAGCGCAGCGAAGGCGATCCACCTTCATTATTCTTTATTATTTATTCTTTTTTAATTTTCCCGTGCTCACCACCGTCAACACATCCCCATCCACCTTAAACTTTACCTCCACGCCGCCAAAGCTCAGACCGTACAGGCGTTCGGGGTCGTGCTGGTAGCTGGGGCGGGGGTCGCTGCGGAGCACGCCGAGTAGGGCATCCCGCTTGTCCGCCGGGATCTGTTCCAGCACTTCCGGTTCCGCCTGTACCTGCAGCGTATAAAACTTTGTGGTGTCGGTAAAGCCGCCGCGGGCATCCGGGTGAGCGTCCACATAGGGCAGGTAGGGCTTGATGTCAAAAATCGGCGTACCATCCAAAAGGTCGGCCCCGCCAACGGTCAGTACCGGTCCCTGCGGGGTGTTGGGTTCCACTTTCAGCAGCTTTACGCTGGAAAGCCCCAGCGCATTGGGCCGGAACGGGCTGCGGGTGGCAAACACCCCCATGCGGGTATTGCCGCCCAGCCGCGGCGGGCGCACGGTGGGGCGCCAGTTGGTGCCATCCTGCCCGGCCTGCACCACGGTGGAAAATTGCCACACCAGCCAGATATAATCGTACCCATCCAGCCCGCGCACCGCATCTGGGCTGCGGAACTCCGGTTCAAACACAATGCGTGCCCGCAGTTCCTCTACCAGCCCGCTCTGCCGCGGAATGCCGAATTTTTCCGAGAAGTCCGTTTCAATATGCGCGATCTGCGCCAGCGTGTAAGCCATCTTTCCCTCGTTTTGTTTCTTTGTCCGGGTATGCTGCTGTTACCGCCCTAAAATCCGTTGCAGCAGTCCCTTCGGCTTCCGGTCGGCCTCCGCCAGGCGGCGGTAATACTTCCAGTCGCCCTCATAAATAGAACCCCAGCAGCTGCGGTTGCGGCGCAGGTGCGGCCCTTTTTCAAAAATACCGGTCAAAAATTCTGCGCACGCCTCGTCCGTCACATAGCGTGCCGCGCGGGAGCTTCCGTCCGGTGCCAGAATCGGCGCATGGCACATCGCAAGGAACTTTTCATCGTCCCGGTCGATCTCATCGATTGCCGCGATCAGCGCCGCCGTATCCGGGTAATCATCCGCGCACAAAAAGGCCGCAGGGTTAAATTCCTGCTTCACATCCGGCGCGCCCCAGTAAATGGGCACCGTGGCTGCGGCAAAGGCATCCACAATTTTTTCGGTGCAATATCCCGGCCCGCGGCTGTTCTCATACGCAATAGAGAATTTATACCCACGCTGGAACGCCAATTTGTCCGTCACCGGCCCGCCGATGTTGTTCATATAGCCACCGCCGCTGTCCACTGGGCGGTGGGCATTCAGCGCAGCAAAAAATTCATTGCGCTCGTTGGAATAGTCATTGCTCACCACAAAGTTGCAGAATTTTTTCTTTGCCAGCAGTTCCTCATCCGGTACCGTATGCTTGGTCAGTGCCGGAGCCCAGCTGCTGCGCATGGCGTACAGCGGCAGCCGCAGGTAGCGCCCATCAAAATCCAGCACCTCGAACCCCATGGCATAGTCATACAGGTTCAGGTCCGGCCAGCTGTCCTCGCCGGAAAACTGGATGCGGCAGCAATCATACTTCAAAAAGTCAAAGCCAAAAGTCCCGCAGAGTACAAAATCTGGCTTTTCCTCCGGCCCATTGCAGAACGTGATCTCCCACCCGGCATGTTCCAGCGTCTGGGCAAAATAGTTATCGCGGGCGTCCCAGTCCGGGGCCAGGTCACAAAACGCCAAGCGCACCTGCTTTTTCCCCGGCATTTCAGCCCTCCCCGCGCTGGCGCAGCCAGGCATATTTCAACATTGCGGTCACGGTTTTGCTGTCGCGGATTTCGTCCGTCATCACCATCTGCAATACATCGTCAAACGGCAGGCCTGCCACATCCAAAAATTCCCCATCGTCCAGGTGCTGGCTGGTGGGTTTCAGGCCCTTGGCCGCCCAGATATAAATTTTCTCGCTGTCATAGCCCACAGTCGGGTACAGCACCCCCAGGTTGATGAACCGTTCCGCCGTCACGCCGCACTCTTCTTCCAGCTCACGCTTGGCTGCTTCAAACGGGTCTTCGTCCTTTTCCAGTTTGCCGGCCGGCAGTTCCCACAGTTCTTCTTTCAGTGCGTAACGGTACTGGCGCACCATAAGCACCTTGTCATCATCTGTCAGGGGCAGAATGCACGCCCCTCCGTTGTGGTGTACCACCTCGCGGAAGCTGGTCATGCCATTTTCCAGCTCCACCTGGTCCATGGTCACGCGGAACACGTTCCCCTTAAAAATTTCTTTGGAGTTCAGTTTTATTTCGGTATGCTGCATGGCAGATCATAGCTCCCTTCCTATCATCCGGCTGGATGTGCTTCTATTAAATATGTACATTTTCCGGCCTGTGGCCGGGCTTTGCTTGCCGTTTTATACTTACTTTGATTGTAATTGTCCCGCCCCGCCCTGTCAAGCTTCCGGCATATTTTCCATTGGCTGTGCCGTTTTATTTTTCAAATTTTTTCTGCTTTCTGGCTTTTGTTTTGTCAGCCGGGCCATTTTTGTGCTGTTTTTCTGATTTTTCAGCCTATGCAGTCCTATTTATTTCCCTGCTTCAGCTAATTTGCACAAAACCCTGCCACAAAACGGTCAACCTGCACACAAGCGCGCAAAATTTTTGTGCAACATTCTAACCGAATAGGCTTTACTATTCCGCCCCTTTTTTGGTAAAATAGGCTTAAGCAAGAGCGCCATCTGCCAGGTTCGCAAGAGTTTGGCCGGGTGGTACTGCCTGTGGGCTTTTGCCGCAGCCTACCCGCTGCAAGGAGCAAGTATTGCAGCAGGGGCACACAGGTGCTAATCTAACTGGGAATGTCCCTCCGGCATTCCCTAGTAAACGGAGGAAAAAAAATGCCAAGAGCAAAACAGTCCATGGATGGCAATACCGCGGCTGCGCATGTAGCTTATGCGTTTACCGATGTTGCTGCCATCTACCCGATTACCCCCTCCAGCCCGATGGCAGACACTGTTGACCAGTGGAGCGCTGCCGGCCTGAAGAACATTTTCGGGAACCAGGTCAAGGTTGTTGAAATGGAGTCCGAGGCTGGCGCCGCAGGTGCTGTGCACGGTTCTCTGGGCACCGGTGCTATCACCACCACTTTCACCGCTTCTCAGGGTCTTCTGCTGATGATCCCCAACATGTACAAAATCGCAGCCGAGCAGCTGCCCTGCGTTTTTGACGTTTCCGCCCGTACCGTTGCTACCCAGGCCCTGAACATCTTCGGTGACCACAGCGACGTTATGGCCGTTCGTCAGACCGGTTTTGCCATGCTGTGCGAATCCAACCCTCAGGAAGTTATGGATCTGAGCCCCGTTGCTCACCTGTCCGCTATCGAAGGCCATGTTCCGTTCGTGAACTTCTTCGACGGCTTCCGTACTTCTCACGAGATCCAGAAGATTGAAAAGTGGGATTACGAAGACCTGAAGGAAATGTGCAACATGGAGGCTGTTGAGGAGTTCCGTGCCAAGGCTCTGAACCCCGAACATCCCAAGATGCGCGGTTCTCACGAAAATGGCGACGTTTTCTTCCAGCATCGTGAAGCCTGCAACCCGGCATACGAGGCACTGCCCGCAGTTGTCGAGAAGTACATGGCCAAGATCAACGAAAAGCTGGGCACCAACTATGACCTGTTCAACTACTACGGCGCTCCCGATGCAGACCGCGTCATCATCGCTATGGGCTCCATCTGCGACGTTGCCGAAGAAGTTGTTGACTACCTGACCGCTAAGGGCGAGAAGGTTGGCCTGGTTCTGGTTCGTCTGTATCGTCCTTGGGTTTCTTCTGCTCTGCTGAAGGTTCTGCCCAAGACCGCAAAGAAGATCGCAGTTCTGGACCGCACCAAGGAGCCCGGCTCCCTGGGCGAACCCCTGTACCTGGATGTTGCCACCACCCTGCGTGAAGCTGGCATGAACGATGTTGTCCTGACCGGCGGCCGTTACGGCCTGGGCTCCAAGGACACCCCGCCGTCCAGCGTGTTCGCCATCTACACCGAACTGGAGAAGGCTGATCCGAAGCCTCGCTTCACCATCGGCATCACCGATGACGTCACCAACCTGAGCCTGCCCGAAGTCAAGCCCGCTCCGATCACCTCTGCTCCCGGCACCAAAGAGTGCAAGTTCTGGGGTCTCGGCGGCGACGGTACTGTCGGCGCAAACAAGAACTCCACCAAGATCATTGGCGACCATACCGACAAGTACATTCAGGCTTACTTCCAGTATGACTCCAAGAAGACCGGCGGCGTTACCATCAGCCATCTGCGCTTTGGCGATGAGCCGATTCTCAGCACTTATCTGGTCAATTCCGCGGATTTTGTCGCGGTCCACGCCCCGACCTACGTTAAAAAGTACGATGTCACCGCAGACCTCAAGGACGGCGGCACCTTCCTGCTCAACTGCCCGTGGTCGGTCGAGGAGCTCGAGGAGCATCTCCCGGCGAAGATGAAGCGCGACCTCGCGCGCAAGCACGCAAACTTCTACATCATCGACGCGGCAAAGCTGGCGGCGGCCATCGGCCTCGGCAAGCGCACCAACAACATCCTTCAGGGCGCGTTCTTCGCGCTGACCAAGGTCATCCCGATGGACCTCGCGATCGAGGACATGAAGAAGAACAACTATAACTCCTACTTCAAGAAGGCCGGTCAGAAGATCGTCGACATGAACAACCAGGCGGTCGACCTCGGCGTTCAGGCGACCGTCAAGGTCGAGATTCCGGCTGCATGGGCGGACGCGACCGACGAGCCGGTTGCAGAGCCGAAGAACATGACCCCGTTCGTCCGCGACATCGTCATGCCGCTCGACAAGCAGCAGGGCGACAAGCTCCCGGTCTCCGTATTCCAGAAGTACGGCGTGCTCGACGGCACGTGGGAGAACGGCACCTCGGTTTACTCCAAGCGCGGCGTTGCGACCAAGGTTCCGAAGTGGAACCCCGACGCCTGCATCCAGTGCAACCGCTGCTCGATGTGCTGCCCGCACGCGGCGATCCGTCCGGTCCTGCTGACCGACGAGGAGAAGGCCGGTGTTCCGGATTCCTTCGTTACCGCTCCCGCAAAGGGCCTCGGCAAGGACGCGCCGAAGTACAATTTCCGCATGCAGCTTTCGCCGTATGACTGCCTCGGCTGCGGCGTGTGCCTGACCGCGTGCCCGGCAAAGGACGCGCTGACTTGGGCGCCGTTCGAGGAGATGAAGTCCGAGCAGCCGCTGTTCGACGACGTTGCCATGAACGAAAGCTACCTCAAGAAGGACGTCATCAGCGACAAGAGCGTCAAGAACGTTCAGTTCGCAAAGCCCTACTTCCAGTTCTCCGCCGCCTGCGCGGGCTGCGCGGAGACCACCTACATCAAGCTGGTGACCCAGCTGTTCGGCGACCGGATGTATGTGTCCAACGCCACCGGCTGTTCCTCCATCTGGGGCGGCCCCGCTGCTACCTCTCCCTACGCCACCGATGCCCAGGGCCACGGTCCCGCTTGGGCCAACTCCCTGTTCGAGGATAACGCCGAGCACGGTCTGGGTATGTACATCGGCCAGAACAAGATCCGTCAGGATCTGGCCGAGGAGACCCGCCAGCTGATCGCCGTGGAGTGGGCTCGTCCCGAGCTGAAGGCCGCCGCTCAGGCATGGCTGGACACCATGGAGGACGGCGAAGCCAATGCCGAGGCTGCCCGTGCCTTCGTCAAGGCTCTGGAGGACAGCATCTGCACCGTAGAGGAGCTGGCCGCTGTGCCTCAGTTCGCTGAGCACGCTGCCGAGTTGAAGGCTAAGGGCGCTCTGTTCTGCGACTGTGCGGCCTGCACCATCGCCGCTGACCTGCTGAGCAAGAAGGAGTATCTGGCCAAGAAGTCCATGTGGATCTTCGGCGGCGACGGCTGGGCCTACGACATCGGCTACGGCGGTCTGGATCACGTCATCGCCTCCAAGCAGGATGTGAACATCTTCGTGTTCGATACCGAGGTGTACTCCAACACCGGCGGACAGGCCTCCAAGGCCTCCAACATTGGCCAGGTCTGCCAGTTTGCCGCAGCCGGTAAGGAGGTCAAGAAGAAGAGCCTTGCCGAGATCGCCATGCAGTACGGCTACGTGTACGTGGCTCAGGTGGCTATGGGCGCCAACCCCGCTCAGACCATCAAGGCCATCGCCGAGGCCGAGGCCTATCACGGCCCGTCCCTGATCATCGGCTACAGCCCCTGCGAGATGCACAGCATCAAGGGCGGCATGATGAACTGCCAGAAGGAAATGAAGCGTGCTGTGGACTGCGGCTATTGGAACCTGTTCCGCTTCAATCCTGCTGCTCCGGCAGGCCAGCGCTTCTCCATGGATTCCAAGGCGCCCGCCGGCGGCTATCAGGAGTTCCTGATGAACGAGGCCCGCTACTCCAGCCTGACCCGTTCCTTCCCCGAGCGCGCCAAGGAGCTCTTCGCCCTGAACGAGGAGACCGCCAAGAAGCGCTACGACAAGCTGACCCGCCTGGTCAAGATGTACGGCGAGGAGTAATTCCTGCCGCAGTAAAT
>ERZ773276.2346-NODE-2346-length-11852-cov-31.984403_pt1 | contig 11852 bp, 7 predicted proteins | sample MGYA00511386_ERZ773276 | MGnify/ENA primary metagenome ERZ773276 (study PRJEB29015, sample SAMEA2737778) | human gut metagenome | biome: human gut; feature: human-associated habitat; material: faeces | place: China | collected 2012 ...
AACTGGTTGATGCGTGGCAAGTTCTCTGCCTCACTAAGCAGCTGTTTGAACTTGGCAATACGCTCTGCCTTCATCAGGCCCCGCTTGAGCAGTCTCTTGCTGTGCTTGAACCAGTCGAACAGCACTAAGTCCTCGGCGCGATGTTTTGACGGGCGACGTTTATTCTTCGACATGAAATCCTTGTATGCCTGCCACTTTTGGTCCCACAGGTCATCTTGTTTAACATGATTATGCTTGGATTTTGATAAGCTCGATGATTCGATATCATCTTCTGTTGGTTTCTTTCTTTTACGACCACCTACATTCGGTTTTTGGGGATAGTTTCTCCTGATATCATCTATCTTCGAGAGCAGCTTTTCCAACTCGGCTTTTCTGCTTTCTTTCAAACGGCCTGCAGCCAACAGTTTTCTCTGTCTTAATAGCCATTGATACAGTTGTAAATCGCTATTATCTGTTGGTACTTTTTTGTTGTCGTCAAGGTATTTCGAATACCTGTCACGCATGTCAAACCATCTTCTTTCCCAAGCACCCACATGAACTTCTGTTCCGTTATCTGCGTTCAGAACTCCATTTCTATCTTTCTCATTAGGATGCCTATCAGAAAGTATTGACACATGATTGGCTACATTCTCGTTCTTGAACTGTTTGGTACTCTGCAATAGCCTATCAAAGGCACTCATCTCTTTGTCCGTGAACCTGCTATTGGTAAAGTCATCCTTAGCCTTAAAGAACCATTTGGTAATTTCCACTTCCTCCTTTATCTCCATCAACGGAGGACGCTCCAACCGGTTGCAGAAGTCAACATACATCTTGCAGGCATCAATGAAGCTCACCTTTCCATCATCATTGACTTCGCTTCCGGAAATGTTGTTTTCACTTCCTAAGAAAGCCAACCTTTGTATATTCGTCTCTCGATTGACAACATAAAACCGATAGGTATCGCCTTCATCGCTGAGTTTTAAGAAAGAAGGCACAAGTTCCTTGTACAGTAGTCCGTTATCTAATTTAGACCTGTTATTACTGTACCAACTATATAGACTTCTTTCCTTATAGCGCTCATGTACTGGTCTGCGGCCGTTCTCTCTCAAGAACTCTGCATACCTATGCCATGAATTACGCCATCTGGAGTCTGTCGGTTTCTTAAGTGGATCTGTCATTATATGTCTGTTCTAGAAAATGTCAGAAGCTCGTAACCATTCTTATGGGAGCATTCCGTCATCTTATATACTATCTCACTGCCGTTTGACAGTGTAAGAAAAAGCGAGCGCGATCGTTCACCTTCCAAGCTCTTACCAGGCAAAATCTTATACCAAGCGTTCACATACCTTTCATTAATACGTGAGCAGATATAGTCTTTCACTATTTTGCCTTCACGCCAATCGTTTATGAAATGTGAAAGCCAAACATATCGTTTGATACGCACATGTATCTCATTGTCGTTCTCAATGATATTTTTCAGTGCAATGTAATATGTTCGATTCTTGTCTTCAACTTCACGCTGGCTGTTAGATGGGTAGAACAATATGTCGTGCACTGCCTTTGCGTCAAAGTAGTAATGGGGATGAATATATCCTACATTAAAACCTTTCAATGTCATCTCAAAAGACAACATATTTCGGTTTCGCTGGCCCATCTTCTTTATCGTCTGCCAAATCTCTTCGTATGTCATTTGCCATCCTTACTTATAATAACTTTTCGAAAAATATTTTATAATTTTTCATAGCATGGAACACTCTCATACTTTTAGTAAATCCTGTTTGTACATGTTTTATTAGAGCTATTCTCTGAATTCTCGTCCCATAGATTACTTAACTACTTTAGCATCCTTCGCTTTTACAACTTTATCTGGATATTTATAGCTGTATCCAGGGGGTGCTGATTTAAACTTCTTGGCTTCTGGGCTCTTTGCATCTTGCTGTGCCTTAAGCAGTTCTTCTACTGGCAAACTTATAATCTGAGAAGTATAAAGTCCCGCACCCTCATGTTTGTAAATATATCTCTTGTAATCTTCTTTATATAGCGAAAAAGCAATAGAACCGCCATGGTGGCCTGTATTGCAAATGACAACATTGCAGAAAACAAGACGAGATATTGCCTCAGCCAAATAATAGAATGACTTTACGTCTTGATTATAGGCTATTATGAAAAGGTGCTGTATTCTTCCCTTATAATAGGCGTACCTCTCAATATCATAAAAGTCAGCGCATATAGAGATACCAATCTTTCCATAGTTACCAAGATCAATAATAAAAACTTCATTGCATCCTAAGAATGACATGTTATTCTTACCTGTTCTGCCAGGAATGCTTTCAATGAAGTCCTTTTCAAATCTTGCAGGGTGTTTCTTCCCGAAATGTATGTTGCGCGATTGTCCTCTTCCTGTTCCATGCGGCCAATAGCGTGGTACTGAAATTAATCCCTGATTTACAACTTCATCTGTACTTTCGACATACTTGAAATCGCAGCCACCAATTATTATAGCTCCAACCTGCTTTGCCAGATCTGCAATCTTGCGTTCATATTGATGAGCTAAAGTAAGTTCTGGAAGTATAATGACTTCTGGTCTTGCTGTCTCTACAAGATTGTTGTACTGAGATATTGCAACCATTATCTCGTTCCATGCTCGTTTTGACTCTGAAGGAGACATTTCAGGGGCATAAGTAGCATTAGAATTCCAAGCTATGGTTCCATCTATTGTCGACTGAACGATTGCAACATTAAGATAAGGTTGCTTGCTCATAACAAATCAATTTCAATTATTTGGCGATAATGTTGTTCCAATAAAGATACTACGTTCTTTTTCAGTAGTTTTTCATTCTCCATGAGTCTACTCTTAAAATCATCAATTCCAAGGACTATATCTCCATCTCTCCATACAATGTCTTCGTTTTGCAGATGCTCAAGGTTGCTCATTATGTAAGCCTCAGTAGAGGAAGGGGACAGGCATCCTTTGATTAGCCGATAGTTACATGAGGATATTTTGCCATCATTAAGTAGCTTTCCTAACACCGAATTCCATTCAAAACCGCAGTCGGGACGGTTCATAATCCATGGTAAAGTTGCTTTTTTGCACACTAATTGTAAAAAAATCAATCCCAACGCATATACGAAATGCCGTTCACGTAAAAAACTGAACTCGACATCCTTAAACAGCGTGCAGGGATATGTATAATACAATGAAGGTACTAATGCTTTTTTATTGTCTTTTATTCCAACTTCAAATTGAAAGTTTTCGCTGAGCACATCGTGCCAGCCAATATCATTTAATTTCTTTCTTCCGATGAATATATTCGATGGATGAACATTGATATCATACATGTTGAACAACATGGCATTACCATCCTTACCTACATTCTTAGCTTTATCCTTATAAATAGAATCAATGCAATTGGTTATAGCCAACATTAGCTTTACACAAATATACTCTGACTTCCAAACATTTAGACCTTCTTTGTCATCTATGTTTATGATACCATTTATCAAGTCAGGTATAGAAATCCTAGATGAATTCGTTAGCTTGCTACGTTTTTGCGAAAACTTATTGTCGATAACATCGATGAATTTTATAGGGAGTCCTAGTTCAAAGATATTATAGCATAGCTCTTTTGGTTTGACAATACTTGTCAGTTCCCTAGTAAATGCTGGATTCGCAAAACAATCGCTAAACATTTTGTCAAATGACCCAACGTCACTATTCAATAATGTTAAGAACAGGTAAGGCGCATACTTGTCAGTAGGGTTGACTGGAATATCTGAGAACTTACCGAACAAGGCATTGAATGACATCGGATCATGGGTCATCTTATGGTTCGCCTTCCACAATCCCCATAAAATCCAATAGCTTGTATCGAGACTCTTATTCCGATATTGGACAGCCTTGCCATACTCTTCAATATCCTTAATCTGCTCTAAGGCATATTTCTGAGAGTAGATGTTATATAGGGCTTTAGCTTTATGAAGCATCAAATAAGCGGTATGAGAGTAGTATCTGTTCGATTCTTTCTCACGTATATTTACCAAACTCTTTAACCTGTCTATATTCAGCGTTCTGTCATTTTGTTCCTGAATAGGAAAGGCTTCTAAGTTCTGAAGAATAGAGAATATACTGTCTGCTTCCATAGTGGCAAGCATAGAATCTAAATATTCGAATGTCAGATGGTGAATCTTTTCATTATCGTGAAGCCAGTCAAGTTCGCGGAAAAGATGGCTCAGTTCTTGAGGCATATATCGGAGGGCATATTGGTAAGCACGCATCCACACCTTATCCCTTTCCGGAAGTTCTTCGATAGATTTGTATAAGAGATTAAGAATGCTTTTACGCTTCTGTCGGTCACGGCGTTCTCCCTCTTTAATGAGACTATCTATCTCCTTTACATTAGTGACTTCAATTTTTAAGTCAGAAATCTTTTTACGCTGATCGTCTGTTAATGATGTGAGTTCGCCCTCCCAAAGCAACAACAAAGCTTCATCGTAAATCTTGTCTGGCTTGTGAACTTCACTTTTAGCTGCATCTTTCTTTTTGAGTCCCATTATGTAATCATACCATTGTCGCTTCAACTGATGTATTTTCTCATAGTCCACCTCGCTCTGTACCGATAACCTGGCAATGAGGGAACAAGCGAAGGAGATGCGTGTGACTTTCTTTATCTCCTGCTCGGGAATTTCTGTAACAAGCATTTCCTTCAAGTCTGTCATTACAAGGTTATACTCATTCTTTGTTAGAAGTTCCATATTGAGCTTGCCAAGTTGTGAAACCTTCATCAATGATTGCGTCATTAATGGAGATGGATATTGAGGATTAAGAGAGCAGTTCTCTTCAATTATCTTTTCTATTCTGTCTTGTGTTACACCTTCTGTAAATATTTCTTTCACTGGCTTCGGGTCAAACTTGTCTTTGTTCACCCGTACGTGATTATGGTCTTCTATCAATTTAATATACTCATTCACCCATTGGTAAAGAATAATAGGCTTTGTACTGACAAAAACATGGTCATCCACATATCTGAATTGGATTACATCTTTATTGCTTTCCATTTCTTTGTCGATAATCCTGTCAGTCTCTAAAAGATAGAGATTGGCAATGGCTCCAGCTACAATCAATCCTGTAGGCAGACCAGAGAATACAGCATCAAGTTGCATACCACGAACATATTCGTCCTCTCCATCTTTAAATACAGAGTAATCTACCTCAAAATTTGTAAGGCTCTCTACAAGTTTCTTGAAGTACTCATCTTGCCCTTCTCCTGAATATTTACAAATAAGCTCATCAATACGTCTCATATTTACATCTTGATAAAACTTAGTCAGATCCATACCAAGCCAATAGAGTTTCTTGTATTCGCCATGTTTTTTGAAGTAGCCTTTTTCTAAGTATTTCAATTTTAGATAGTCCTTCTCTGTATCGTTTTCTTCAATCGTCTGTATATCTGATTCATCCATGTCCTCTTCTTTGACATGAGCCATCCTTTTTATTGATGCTGTGATTCGCCTGCGGTATAAAGGCCAACTATGCGTCCACTTCATGTAAAAGTAAGGAGAAGTGCGTCGATAAGGGCCATGAATCCAATCAGTTTTTGCTTTTCCTCCTTCATTTACGATACCTTTCCAGAATGTTAGCCCAAGACGGTTGCCATAACTCCAGGCAGGCATCAATTTTTCTATCTTTGGACCAATAATATTGTAAAGGGCCATCCACGCAACTTGGTCGCGGATGTTTACGTAGAAAGCCTGTCTTACCTGAAGCGTCGTGTTTCCATCGTCATCAGTCTTTGGGCCTTTGGGATATGGAGCTGGTAAAATCTTTTGCATTCTATATTTTCCATGAAGCATATCGTTGCCCATATTCTCCAAGTTCTGTATCAGGTTTAACTTAAAGTCAAATGCATCAAGCTCGTCAAACCATATCTCACCTTTTTTCAAAGAGTTCTCAACCTTGCGCCAAGAAAGTATAAGATTTTCTAATGTAGCGATTTTCTCTATTAATAGCATCTTCATATTACGGTAAGATTCTTTTTGTAGTAATCTGAATAATCCTTGCATTCGGTATCGTATGGCAGTTCTGTTACATGAGCTGAGAATTTTCTCAGCTTTTTGTTCACATCCTCAAAGAACTTGTGTCCGGCAGTATCGTGGTCAGGATACATGAATAGGTTTCTACCGCTAAAATATTTGACGTATTCGCTTTTGAAAGAACCTGCTCCAGGAATAGCAACTGCCATTTTTCCTTCAGAGAGCAACGCAAGGCAATCTGTAAGACCTTCTGATATAAATACTGGAACACTCGTACTTGTGTTTACAAGTTGATTAAGATTGAATATTTTTATATCGTTGTCAAGATTAGATATATATAGGAATCTATTCTTCTTTACTGGAATCATATATCGCCCGCATATATTCTTAATAGTGCCGTCTTCTCCATAGAAAGGAAATAAGATACTAGGGACTCTAATAAAGGGCAATAGTCCAAAAGAAAATTCCCTTATTATCCCACTTCTCAGGCATCTCTCTTTGCCCCATACTTTTATTGCAAGGTTGATAAATTTATCTTTGTCTGATATAGACCCTAATTTAAGCTTTTCGCAAACTTCTTTTGAGTATCCACGTTCCTCAAATAAGAAATGTTTGGCATCTGGACTTAATCTTGCTGTTGAGACTACCCATTCCAAAACTTCACTATCTGTTAAACGTTTGCCATCTTCCTTTTTGCTGGACTGTTTTTGGATTGGAGTTATCTTTTTCCTAAAATTCTTGTTTGAGGCGCTTCTGTCTGGTATATAAATTTCAAATTGTTGCGCTATCCATAGGCATGCGTCAGGATAACTTAAATTCAATACCTGCATAACTAGTGTTGATGCATCACCACTTGCACCACACCCAAAACACTTGAACGAATTGTTTTTAGGATAGAAACTCAAACTTGGTGTCTTTTCTTGATGAAACACACAAAGAATCTTGTGCTTGGAAGGGTGAAGCCCCAACCTTTCTGCCACAGACTCTATTGGAATTTCGTGTATCCTTCTCTTTAAGTAGTCATCAACATGCATAAGTCAAATGAATTGCGATGTGGATTGTACAGTTATGACAAGGTCTTTCCATATTCAGCAAAGACATATTTCACGTACACATGATTCATGTGAATCCAATAAGCAAGGAATAACAAGGAGGCTACTATAGACAACCATTTCCATGTACAGCCCATTGACGACATATAGAGAGAAACAGTAACTATTAACTGACTGCCGAATATGTTACGAGCGAAGATGGAGCTATAATAAAATCCTTGCACATTTCCCTTATCTATCAATTGTTTTGCCTTCTGTAAAGCCTCACCACATTTCTCGTTTGTTAAGCAACTATCAGTTATTCCCAAATATTTTGCTATATCTTTTCTTTTATTAAGGGTATATGGATTAAATCCCTTAAAGATAAAGCCTTGCAGTATATCTTTTGAAGATCTCCTTCCGCCAAAGAAATAAAAAGCATGCTCAATTATTGACATTATTACCTCTACCATATAGCCAAGTAGAAAGCCGATAAAAGGTATCAACAAAAGAATAATACCTGAGGTGCTGCCAATGAAGTTAATAATGGCTATACCATTAGTTGCCATTAGGCTTTCCCAATTGGAGCATACAGCAATAATTCCCAGTATTGATGCTATATATAATCCTGGTATGATAAATCTAATCAACTCTTCAATTCTGTAGTTCATACTGTTTCGATTTTAGAATTATAATCTTTTCCCCAAAGTAGTTTCGACAGTCTCTGCTTAAAAATATTACCCCAACGACTATTATCTGCATACTGTTTCATGGCTGAAAGAACCTCTTTCTTGTTAGTCAAAAGTAAAATATCATCATCGTTTAACCACTCAAACCATTCGCCCTTGAACTTTTGGTCATTATAGGCAGTAAATTTAGTCGGATTAAGGATAAACCTGAAACAAAGATTAATATTCGCATATTCTTCAATCCTACTTTTTAGATCTGAATAGTCTGGACTTCTATATAGTTCTTTAAGGTGTAATGCTAAATTACATTCTCCTTGAAAGTCAGACGAAACGTATGGCTTGCCTTTATATTTATCAAAAGTTTCTTGATTCAAGATGTGCAGGTTGCAAATAGTTTCAGCTGATGCTATCTCACATAATGATTTAAAATGAGATTTCATCCAGTCAATAACTATTATCTTCATGTCATCTGTCAAAACAGGTGTCACTATCGCAGCAAAATCAGTGTTGTTCTGATTTTCAATAGCTCCCATGTAGTTCAAATAATCCCATGTCATATTTCCTTTTAAGATGGCTTTTACTAGGATTTGTGCCAAGTAATTAAAATTAATATCATGCCTCCTGCTTTTTGCCAACAGTGATAGAATACAGCCAGCGATTTTTGCATCTGGTGGATTAGATTCAAATAAGGTACATATTTCAGCAATGAAAGAATTCAATCTCAGCCTAGTCCAATATTTTGCTATTAATTCATCAAGATGCTCATATTTAGGGCAATCTTTAATTGAATTACATACCAAAATTATATTTTTAAAGAATTGTTCGAGCATAAGATCTGTAATAATCCCTTCTTTGTCTGACTTTATCGAATATAGGTTCTCTATATATTCGTCAATTTTGTTTTTGAAAGCAGCATCTGCGGTTAGCTTTCGCTCTTTTCCTACATCCTTAAGAATTTTCTTTAACCTGTCTGTCGGTGTCTTATGAATCATTATTATTAGAACCTCCTTGAACAATTCCTTAAGTTTACTTTGAGGTGGGTCTGAAGGTATAAGATTGCTGTTAACAATACACCTAGTGACAGAATCATAATAAAAGTGGCCATTAAAGTTGTTGTCAATGATTAGGTAATTGGTGTTGAGGAAGTCAAGAAACGTAATAAAATTCCATATTACGTTTTCTATATTGCTATTATAGGATCTCAGAGTACCTTTCTCTGCACCTTTCCTCTGTGTCTCTATTTGCTGAAGGAAGTCATTTATCTTTATAAGGTTGCTGTTTAGCTGTTTGCGGTTAATAAGGTCAGCAAACATTTCATTCACTCCTTCTGGAAGTGGCAATTGCGCAAGTTCTTCATTAAGATTCATATTATAATACTGTTCCCTAATAAAAGAAGTATTTGAACCTTCGACACTTTCCTGCGAGTTGATGGCAGGCAAAGATACAGAATGCATGTTGTAAATGCATATGAAGAAAAGGGCGTACCTCTTACACAGCCACATTTGAGGAGCCAACTCCTTATAAAGCTTATATGCCTCATAGAAATGCCCACAATGAAATAGAATATATGGCAATTCCAAATCTTTTATCGTGTAAGTCAAGCTCCTTCCCCTAAGCAGGGATATTCTTGTACTTAGTTTGATTTGATTTAAATTATAAAGAGCGTCAACTCCATCATAAACTCTATTCCGCTTACACTTTGCTCTATATGATTCCGTATCAATTAAAATATGGCCTATACTATTAACATCGTCTCTAACCAATGCCGCCCTAAGTTTACCTAAATCCTTTCCATAACTTCGTACCAGTTTACGTACGCCCTCTTTACTAGAAAGGAAATCTTCTAATTCTAATTGATAATTTCCAGGCAAAGACATGTTTATTCCTTCTCTACTAAAGCCTGCTCTTTTACCTTGTGGAAGCATGCACCTCCATGAATACCCTAATGATTTAACTTCTTGCAGATTCTCTTTGGCAAATTCTATAGCCATACCTACAATATCGGTGTGAGTCTTGTAATTTTGGATAATAGACAGCTGGTTGACAAGTGTTAGCCCTTTCTCCTTTAAATTGAAGTCTCTACAGATTGAAGCTTTCAATCTGCCAAGCTCTTGACTAGCCTCTTCCTTTACAATTGATAGCACATTTATTCCACGATTGAATTGGTGATAACTCTCTATCTTTGATATAGAAGTATCCGTAAGCAGATAAACATGCTGCATATTACTACCAAGTTCCGACCTTATTTCTCTCATTATAAATTTAAGGTTAGGGTCATTGAATGAGAAGCCAATGAAAAGAACGACTTTCGAAACGAATTGAGAGATGACAAAAGAGCGTATCAAAGGAAACTTTCGGGCATAATCATAATAGTCATTCTCAGTAAGGATGATATTGTGATGCTTTAGGTCACCATGCATCTTGACTATCAATTTCTCACCGTGGTTTCTAGGCAGATCACTGTCAGTTGCTACTACAAAGTATTGACGATTGTTCTTTAATGCGGCTTCTTCAAATAATGTATCATAGTTGGTTGTTATGATATGGCATGGATGCAAAGAAAGAATTGCATTGTGAATTGAATTTGGCGATGTCGCTCTATTGAGCAACACAGACTCTATCTTATCATAGTAATCTTTATCATCACTGACCTCACGGAACAGCTCGGCCAACTGAAGATTGTCACCTTTATAATTATCTCTAACATTCTCAGGCAAGACCTCAGATAGCTCAGTTATAAGTTTGCCCCAAAGTGGGATACCTGCGTCAGCGGACGTTCCTGCACCTGCAAATATGACAAGACGGTTCTCTTTAGAGGCTTTTTGAAGTGATTTTATGTAAGTTATTTGTGTGTTGTCGAGCATAATGATAAAACTTCATTCGAATGAAATGGTGATAAATAATCTGTGATATTCTGGCTTGTCGGTGGCGAAATTCTCTAATTCTCAAATTCTTGATATAGAAATCACCTTAAAGTATTCTTTATCAGTGAGTGCTTGATGAGTTTAGGCATCCAAAGCAGATTCTCGGAGGGAGAGAGGCAAAAGAACTGGAAAACATGACGAACAGACCTCATTTCTGTTTCCATAGAATGCTTCCATCCTCCTTGCTGTTCCTTTCGACCATATTTACCGAAGTTGCCATACCGCAAGACTATTGCCATGATTTTGTCAACATAGTTCTTGTCTCTATCTGTGAGGGAGTAGGGGAAGAACTTTGTTTCCATCCCAAGAACTTCTGTCAGCACAGCACCGAAAGCCTTGAAAGCACGGAACAAGCCGACCCGTTCGAGTTTGGCTGTAAGCTCAGAAACTACTATCTCATCATGCTTGGCCTCAAAGAACATCATCCAGTCGATGAACTGGCTCAGTGCAATGCCTTCTTTCAGGAAGTGGTGATAGATATGCACGAACAGATAGATGGCATTGAGGGTAGGGGGCAGCGTTGGAACTTCAATACCATTTATCTCAACATGATCGAGCACATCATCAAAATAGCTTTCTATCAGTTCATCCCAGTACCGTTGCTTACTCCCACTTACAAAGACTGCAGTGTGATAGTGCATCTCGAATGGGATGCCATCCTTGGTAAATTCCAAATGCTGACCGGAGTGATCATCTGTTATCGTAACTTCCTTTGCTAATAAAGATTTGGCTCTGTCCCAATCTTTCTTGAATACATAGAAGTCAACATCTCCACTCGTCCGAATCTCAGGCATTGGATAATACGATGCAACGGTCTGTCCCTTAAACACAAAGAAGCCTATGTCATTACTACGCATGAACTTCGCGAGCCATACAACAGCGTCATCCGTCTTCGTATTTCGTCTGACAATCTTTGTGTATACCCCCATCCAATCCATCACATCATCCTCAGATGGCTTATTGGCGACATCTCCAAGTCTTTGGATGCCTCGCCAATATATTCCAATGATGGTTTGTTTCTTGGCAAAAGATAAGAGCTCCTGCCAATCAATCTTTGATATACCTACAGGAGCCTTACCTGTTGGGTGCTGGCACCAACGTAAAAAATTAATGTAATCACAGAGAATAGACATTCTCATACTTTTTGTAACAGATGTATTCTATTCTTTATGAAAAACTCGTTGACAAATAACTCCCTT
>ERZ773276.2348-NODE-2348-length-11848-cov-10.213771_pt1 | contig 11848 bp, 9 predicted proteins | sample MGYA00511386_ERZ773276 | MGnify/ENA primary metagenome ERZ773276 (study PRJEB29015, sample SAMEA2737778) | human gut metagenome | biome: human gut; feature: human-associated habitat; material: faeces | place: China | collected 2012 ...
ACACCGCCATTCATGAGCAGAACGCCTTCCCCGGCGTGACCAACAAGCTGCTGGCACCGGATGTGGATCTCGTGTTTGCCGCCGTGCCTGCTGCTGTGGAAAAGCTGGGCGCACCTGATAAGACCATCGTGGTGGGCAATCCGGTGCGCCCGGAGGTGTTCACCAAGGCAAAGGACCGCGATGCCATCCGCGCTGAGCTGGGCGCGGGCGACCGCACGGTGATCCTTTCCTTCGGCGGCAGCCTTGGCGCACGCCGCGTCAACGAGGTGGTGGCCGACCTGTGTGCATGGGAACAGCACGAGAAGAAGCCGGTGCTGCATCTCCACGCTACCGGCCAGTACGGTGTGCAGCTGTTCAAGGATCTGGAAAAGGAAAAGAACTTCGCGGAGGGCGACGGCCTTGTGGTGAAGGAATACATCAACAATATGCCGGAACTGCTGGCTGCGGCAGACCTTGTCATCAGCCGCGCCGGTGCGCTGACGCTGGCCGAGCTGGAAGCTGTTGGCCGTGCAGCCGTGCTCATCCCCAGCCCCAATGTGGCTGAGAACCACCAGTACTTCAATGCCATGGAACTGCAGAAGGCCGATGCCGCTGTGGTGATCGAGGAAAAAGATCTGACCGGCGAAAAGCTGGTGAGCACGGTGTCCGACATGCTGGCACAGCCCGGCAAGCTGGCTGAGATGGGCAAAAATGCCCGCAGCCTGTCGGTGGATGACAGCCTTGACCGTATTGCAGACGCTCTGATGAAACTGGTGCAGAAGTAAAACAAAACCTAAACCGGAAAGGAGGTGTGCGCCATGCAGCAATACCGCAATAACAGAAACAACGGTAATATCTACGACCTGCGGAAAGACCTGCAGCATACTCCGCCGCCTTCACAACAAAAAGGATCTTCCGGCAGTGCGGACGGGCGCTATGGCTTCAACGGGGAACCGCTGAGCTTTGCGCCGGACCGCACCGCCAATGGTACGGTGCGCCGCACCCGTACCGATAACAGCATCGAGTTCCCTTCGCAGCCGCGCCGCACCGAACAGAGCGGCACCCGGCGCACCAGCAGCCAGAACCGGAACCGTACCGCGCAGCGAAGCCGCACGGCCCAGCCGGAACAGCGTGCATCCGGCACGGCCCGCAAGCCGCAGCAGCGCCGTTCACAGGGGCAGAAGCCGCGCAAGACAGCGGCTCAGGCAGCGCAGCAGCGCTACAAAAACCAGCGTCTGCGCCCGGCACAACAGCAGCCACGCGACCCGGTACAGCGGGAAAAACGCAAGAAGCGCCGCCTGACCCGCGCCGCGCTGAAGCGGCGGCGGATGCTGCGGCGGCTGATGGCCTTTGTGACCCTGCTGGCCGTGATCGCCGCCGGTGTTTACCTGACCATGACCATGCTGTTTAAGATCGGCACCATTCAGGTGCAGACGGCGGACGGCACCGTGGTGCAGGAGGTGGGCGGCTATTCCAGCAGCCAGATCCTGCAGGCACTGGGTGTGCAGACCGAAGAGAACATTTTCAGCTTTGACCCCGCCGCCAAGGAAGCGGAACTGGAAAAGCAGTTCCCGCTGCTGGAATCCATCAGGGTGGTTCGGGATTACCCCAACACGGTGGTGGTGCAGGTGACCGAGGCGGTGCCTACCTATGCCATGCAGACGAAGAGCGGCTGGCTGACCCTCTCGGATCAGTTCAAGATCCTGGCCTGCGAGTCTGCCCAGCCGGAAGAACTCAAGACCCTATACGGCGGCGAGCCGGTGTCGGTGACACCCGGCGACCAGCTGACCTTTGCAGCGCAGGCAGACCCGGCGGCATCGGATGCATCCGGTTCGGCAGCAGCTTCGGCAGCGGTGCAGACGGACGACCGTCTGGATGCGCTGAATGAGCTGCAGGCAAAGCTGGAAGAGTATGGGATGCTGGACGATGTGACCCGCATGGAATTTGCGGACACCGACCAGATGGCATTTTTGTATCAGGATCGTGTCAGTGTGCTTCTGGGTACACGGAACGATCTGGATTATAAGCTGGACCGCGCACGCTATGTGCTGACCAATGCCGACGGCAAGGGTTGTGCCCCTACCGACACCGGCAGACTGGATTTCAGCCATGTCAGCGCGGGCAGCACCCGTAAAATTTACTTTGCACAGGGCCAGCCGACCCTGCCCTCCGGTTATGTTGTGCCGGAAAAGACCGTGCCGGAAGAGCCTGACACCTCTGCTGCCGAGGATACTGCGGCAGACGGTGCAGAGGATGCCGCTGCGGCCCAGCCTGCGGACGATACGGCGGCAGCTGCGGAAGAAACACCGCTGACCGACCCCGCCCGCATGACCGCAAATAACGAAGAAAACCCCATGTGACAAAATGTTTTGAGGAGCGTGTGCAGTATGAAACTGGAACAGTTACTGGAAGGCGTGCCCTTTACCCTTGCGCAGGGCAGTCTGGACACCGAGATCTCGGATATCATCTACGACAGCCGCAAGGCGGCACCGGGCCTTTTGTTCGTGTGCATCGTGGGCACCCAGCGTGACAGCCATGAGTTTGCCGCCGACTGCGCGGCAAAGGGTGTCAGCGCACTGGTCATCCAGCACGACATCGACCTTTCCGCCATGCCGGGCGTGACCGTGGTCAAGGTGGAAAGCAGCCGCTATGCCATGGCCCTGATGAGCGCGAACCTTTTCGGCAACCCGTCCCGCAAGATGACCATGATCGGTGTGACCGGCACCAAGGGCAAGACCACTACCACCCACATGATCAAGAGCGTGCTGGAAGCTGCAGGCCGCAAGGTGGGCATGATCGGCACCAACGGCATTTATTATATGGGCCGCCACAAGGAAACTGCCAACACCACCCCCGAAAGCTACGAACTGCAAAAGACCTTTCGAGAATTTCTGGATGCAGGCTGCGACACCGCGCTGATGGAGGTGTCCAGTCAGGGCCTGATGATGGACCGCGTGGCCGGTGTGCACTACAATGTGGGCGTGTTCACCAACCTTTCGCCGGATCACATCGGCCCCGGCGAGCACAAGACCTTTGAGGAGTACCGCAGCTGGAAGGGCCAGCTGTTCAAGCGCTGCGACGTGGGCGTGGTGAACATTGACGATGAGAATACCGAAGCACTTCTGGAAGGCCACACCTGCCGCCTTGTCACCTATGGCCGCGCTGAGCAGGCGGACTACCGCGAGACCGGCTTTGAACTGCTGCGCACCCACGATTTTCTGGGCGTGAAGTTCCATGTGACCGGCAAGGACGAGATGGATGTGAAGGTGAATATGCCCGGCGAGTTCAGCGTGTACAACGCGCTGGCAGCTCTGGCGGTGGGCAAGGTGCTGGGCCTGCCGGATCAGGCGATCCACGACGGCCTTGGCAAGTGCGTGGTCAAGGGCCGCGTGGAGCTGGTGCCCATCAGCAAGAAGTTCACCATCCTGCTGGACTACGCTCACAACGAGGTGTCCACCGAAAGCCTGCTCACCACTCTGCGGGCCTACAAGCCCCACCGTCTGGTGGTGGTGTTCGGCTGCGGCGGCAACCGCTCCAAGCTGCGCCGCTACGGCATGGGCGAGATCTGCGCCAAGATGGCCGATTTCTCCATCCTCACCGAGGACAACAACCGCTTTGAAAAGGTAGAGGACATTATTGCGGATATCCGCGAGGGCATGAACAAGGGCAACCCGGACGCAAAGTTCGTGGAGATCCCCGACCGTCTGGATGCACTGCACTACGCAGTGGATCACGCGCAGGAGGGCGACCTGATCGCCGTCATTGGCAAGGGCCACGAGACCTACCGTGACCGCGAGGGTGTCAAGACCCCGTTCCTGGAGCGGGAGCTGCTGGAAGAGTATGCACAGCAGATCGGGCTGGAATAACAGATAAAAAATAACGCCGTGTCGAATGTTCAGACACGGCGTTATTTTTTGCGGTAATTATGCTTTCAGCTGCGGAGCCTTGTTCTCCGGCAGGAGATTGGTCATGCTCTTCAGGCTGATGCCGATGGTGGAGAGATTATGCAGCATGGCAGAGGAGGCCGGCTGCAGGATGCCCAGAGCACCCAGTGCGATGAGGGCCGAGTTGAAGGTGAGCACGAAGCGGTAGTTTGCGTGCACGCGCTTTTGCAGAGAGTTGGCGATGGCCTTGAGGGCCACCAGCTCCTCCAGACTGTCGGCTTTGATGGTCACGTCTGCAATCTCGCGGGCGATGGCAGCACCGGAGTTGATGGCAATGCCAATGTCGGCAGCGGACAGGGCGGGGGAGTCGTTGATGCCGTCACCGATCATCACCACGGTGTGGCCCTCGGCCTTGGCCTGCTGGACGAAGTTTGCCTTGTCCTCGGGCAGCACCTCGGCAAAGAAGCGGTCCACGCCCACCTGCTTTGCAATGGCGGCAGCGGTGCGCTCGCTGTCGCCGGTCATCATGACGGTGTTCCGGATGCCCAGCGCACGCAGGCCGTTCAGCACAGCGGCAGCTTCCGGGCGCAGCGGGTCGGAAATGCAGATGACGCCCACCAGCTGCCCGCTGGCAGCCATGTACAGGTGCGAATACGCGGGCTTGAGGGCATCGAACTTCTGCTGCTCGGCTGTGGGGATGGTACACTTTTCATCCTCAAAGACGAAGTGGTGGCTGCCGATGACCACGCGCTGGCCGCCCACGCGGCTTGCAATGCCGTGGGCCACGATGTACTCCACCTCGGAGTGCATCTCCTCATGGGAAATGCCGCGCTCTTTGGCGGCACGCACCACGGCGTTGGCCATGGAATGGGGAAAGTGCTCTTCCAGACAGGCGGCCAGCTGCAGAACTTCGCGCTCGTTGCAGCCGGAGAAGGGCACGACCTCCACTACCTGCGGGGTGGCACGGGTGAGGGTGCCGGTCTTGTCGAACACGATAGTGTCGGCCTGAGACAGCGCTTCCAGATACTTGCCGCCCTTGACGGTGATGTGGTAGCTGCCGCACTCGCGCATGGCGGAAAGCACGGCCAGCGGCATGGAGAGCTTGAGCGCGCAGGAGAAGTCCACCATCAGGACGGACAGGGCCCGGGTGACGTTGCGGGTGAGGAGATAGACCAGGCCGCTGCCCACCAGGGTGTAGGGCACCAGCTTGTCGGCCAGGTTGGCGGCCCGGCTCTCGGCAGCGGACTTCAGCTTCTCCGACTGCTCGATCATAGAGACGATCTTGTCATAGCGGCTGGAGCCGGAGTGCTGGCGCACCAGCAGGACGCACTCGCCCTCCTCCACCACGGTGCCGGCATAGACGGCGGAGCCGGGGCGCTTGGGCACGGGGATGGACTCGCCGGTGAGGGAGGCCTGGTTCACGGTGACCTCCCCCTCGTCCACCACGCTGTCCAGGGGGATCATGCCGCCGGTGCGGACCACGATGCAGTCCCCGGCCTTTACATCGCCGATGGGGACCAGCACCTCGCTGTCGGCGGTTTTCAGCCACACCTTGTCCACGTTCAGGGCCATGCTGCGGGCCAGATCGTCCAGACTCTTCTCGCGGGTCCACTCTTCCAGCAGAGAACCCAGGTTCAGCAGGAACATGACAGAACCGGCGGTGCCAAAGTCGCCGCGCAGCAGCGAGACGCCGATGGACAAAGCGTCCAGCACCTCCACTTCCAGCCTGCGGCTCAGCACGCAGCGCACACCCTTCCAGAGAAAGCGGATGGAGCGGAATGCCGTGTAGGCAGCGTCAAGGGGCGCGGGCAGGAACAGCTTGCGCAGGCAGCGGCCTGCCACCAGATCGAACATTTTATCTTGATATTCCCGGTTCAGCCTGCGGCTGTCGGCGGAGGTGACCAAAGCGTCATACTCGGCCACATCGAACTTATAGCCTGCCAGAATGGCAATGGCGGCGGTGCGCTTGCCGGTATAGGTAATGACCACATCGCCGGTGCGCTCGTAAACGGCGGCATGGACGATGGCATCATGGTGGTTCAGATAAGCTTCCAGCACATCGGCACGGTGCAAAGTCATGCGGACGTTTTCCACATGCACGCGCATCCGGCCTTTGCCTTCATGCAGAATGGTACATTTCATATATCAAATATCCTTCTCTATCTTTTTGCCGCAGCGTCAGGCTGCTATACCCTGCACGCCTGCGGCCCCACTCTCACAAAAAAGAGCCGCCCGAAGGCGGCTCGAAAGCCACGTTGGGGCTTTCAGTGCTTTACGAACCGAAAATTACTCAGCGGTCTCTTCGGTGGTCTCCTCGGCGGCATCCTCGATCACAGCAGCCTCGGCTTCAACAGCACGAGCCTCGTTGATGGCCTTTGCATCGGCCAGAATGTCACCGGCCTGCTCCTGAACTTTGCTGACGGTCTCCATGGTGGAGTCCTTCATGCGCAGCACAGCAGCAGTGGTCTGGGTGTAGACCTTCTTGGCGTCCTTGCTGGACAGCAGCTTGAAACCGGCAGAACCGAACAGAGTGCCGGCGGCGAACAGTGCGATCTTCTTGATATCCATAGTAACTTCCCTACCTTTTCTATTTCCTGTCAGAGGCCCTGCACCGCAGGACCTGTAAGATGAATATACCGGCCCAAAAGCCGGAGAACAGGGTGGACATTTCCCTTCTGTCGAGCCTATTGTAGCACAGAATTTACCATTTTCAAGCTTTTTCTTGAATGTTAATACATGTAAACTTTTTACGATGTGTAGTTAGAAAAAGCTATCTCTAACGCGTTTTTTAAGACAAACTACAGTTTGTAAATGGAAACTAACCGGCAGATGGGACGAGAAAGAATTTCCAGCTTGTAAAAAATCCTGGTTTGGAAATGCAGGTTGCCGCCACGGCCCTTCTCTGTGAAAAAGCAACCCGGAAAAATCCGCAGATTTTTCCGGGTTGCTAAAATAAAAATCGTTTTCCGCTGAAGATGCCCAGAGCGAAGCGGCGGACATTTTAAACCGTTTTGCTTTACAGGATGCGCACCCGGATCACGGCGGGGATGGCAGCCAGCTTTTCGGCCAGCTTCTTGTCCACAGCACCGGTAGCATCCAGCATGGTGTAGGCCATGTTCTTTTTGCTCTTGTTCACCATGTTCTCGATGTTCAGGCCGGCTTCGGTGGTCAGGGCGGTGATCTGGCTGATCATGCCCGGCTCGTTTTTGTGGATGATGCAGATGCGCTTGCCGCCGGCTCTGGGCTGGTTGACCTCCGGCATGTTCACCGAGTGGATGATGTTGCCGTTCTTCAGGTAGTCGCTCAGCTCCTTTGCAGCCATCACGGCGCAGTTGTCCTCGGCTTCCGGGGTGGAAGCGCCCAGATGCGGGGTGCACACGATGCCGGGCTTGCCCAGAATGGCCTCAGACGGGAAGTCGGTCATATAGCCGGACACCTTGCCGGTCTCCATGGCTTCCAGCAGGGCTTCGGTGTTGACCAGTTCGCCGCGGGCATAGTTCAGGATCTTCACGCCGTCCTTGCACAGGGCAAGGGTCTGGGCGTTGATGGTGTCCTTGGTGGTGGGCAGGTAGGGCACATGGATGGTGATGTAGTCGCACAGGGGCAGCATATCGTTCAGGTTTACGCAGTGGTGCACCTGACTGCTCAGGTTCCATGCAGCTTCAATGGAGATGTAGGGGTCGTAGCCGTAGACCTCCATGCCCAGCTCGATGGCGCAGTTTGCCACCCGGGAGCCGATTGCACCCAGACCGATGACGCCAAGGGTCTTGCCCTTGATCTCGTTGCCCACGAACTGCTTTTTGCCTTTTTCCACGCTCTTAGCCATGGCCGAGTCACCGGCCAGACCCTGACACCACTGGGCGGCGGCGGCCACGTTGCGGCTGCCTGCAATAAGCATCCCGATGACCAGTTCTGCCACGGCGTTGGCGTTGGCACCCGGGGTGTTGAACACCACGATGCCCTGCTCGCTGCAGCGCTCCAGGGGGATGTTGTTCACACCCGCACCGGCGCGGGCGATAGCCAACAGGTTATCGTTGAAGGTGGTGTTCAAAAGGTCGGCGCTGCGCACCAGAATACCGTCCGGGGCGTCGGCATCCACCGTGACATCGAACTGGTTCTTGGGCAGCTTTGCCAGCCCCACCGGGCTGATGGCGTTGAGCGTTTTAATGGTGTACATATCTGAAACCCCTCTTTATGCATTCTCTTTGCGGAACTTCTCCATGAAGTCCACCAGCTTGTCCACGCCCTCGGCAGGCATGGCGTTATAGATGGAAGCGCGCATACCGCCTACCAGACGGTGACCCTTCAGGTTCACAAAGCCCGCCTCGGCGGCTTCGGCGCAGAACTTTTTGTCCATGTCCGGGTTGGGGCTGGTGAAAGTGACGTTCATGGTGCTGCGGTAGCGGTGCTCCACAGGGTTCGTGAAGAACTCCTGCCCGTCCAGATAATCGTACAGCACCTTGGCCTTGGCTTCGTTGATCTTTTGCATATTGGCCAGACCGCCGATGTCGTTTTCCAGATACTTCAGCACCAGACCGGTCATGTAGATGCACCAGCACGGCGGGGTGTTGTACATGCTGTCCTTGGCCAGCAGGGTGGTGTAGTTCATCATGGTGGGAACGTTGTCTGCGGCGTGACCCAGCAGGTCATCCCGGATGATGGCAATAGCCATACCGGCGGGGGCTACGTTCTTCTGCACGCCAAAGTAGATGCAGCCGTACTTGCTTACATCGGTCGGCTCACTGAAAATCATGGAGCTCATGTCAGCTACCAGGGGGATGCCGTCCACCTGCGGCACATCTTTATAAGTAGTGCCAAAAATGGTGTTGTTCTGGCAGATGTGGATGTAGCTGGCGTTGGGGTCATACTCAATGGCCTTGACATCCGGAATATAGGTGAAGTTCTTATCCTTGCTGGAAGCAGCGATGCGGGCTGTGCCGAACTTAGCGGCTTCCTCGGCAGCCTTTTTGCTGAAGTTGCCGGTCACCAGATAATCCGCCGTGCCGGTGGTCATAAAGTTCAGGGGCACCATGGCGAACTGCTGGGTTGCGCCGCCCTGGAAGAAACCGATCTTGTAGTTGTCGGGCACATTCAGCACCTTGCGGATACCGGCCTCAGTGTTCTGGATGATCTCATCGAACCACTTGCTGCGGTGGCTCATCTCCATCACGCTCATACCGCTGCCATGGTAGTCCAGCAGGTCGGCCTGAGCTTTTTGCAAAACGGGAACCGGCAGCATGGAAGGACCGGCGCTGAAATTATACACACGATTCATAAGAGGTTACCTCCTAAATTCATTCTTACACCCAAGCTCAAAGCGGCGCACTGCGCCTTGCTTTGTTGATTCGTTTTTCACAACACCTGTATTATACGCACTGCGCCTGCCCGCCCGCAAGCAAAACACGTTTGTCAAAATACCGAAAAAAGTGGAAAACTGCCGCGGACAGCCTGCCAATAAGTACAGATGTACGCAATAAGAAAACAGATGCTTTTACAAACGTAAAATGCTGACCACCAAAACAGCCAAAAAGTAAGTGCACATTTTGTGCAAAAATGCACATTGCTAAAATATCTGCCACAGATGTAAAATAAAAGCGTAAAAATCAACCACAAACATAAAAGTATGGAGCAGAGAGAAGAATGAAAGCACTTTCAACCAGTGAAGAGCAGGTCATGGCGGCGCTGTGGGCCTGCGGCAAACCGGCCACCCGGCGGCAGATCGCGGCCAAACTGCCGCCGGACTGTGTGTGGGCGGATTCCACACTACTCAACTTCCTGCTGCGGCTGGAAGCCAAGGGTTATGTACGGCCCGAAAAGGAGGGCAACAAAAATATTTATACCCCGCTGGTGCGCCGTGTGACCTATTGCGGGGCAGTCAGTGCGGCACACCTGCAAACTCTGTATGGCGGGGACCTGCGCAGCATGGTGGCGGCGTTATCGGATACCGGACGCATCACCAATGCTGAGATGGAGCGTCTGGCCCGCTGGCTGGACACCCGCGTGGCTGAAAGCCCGGAATACGATTACGATTGACCCCAAAAAAGGAAAACTGCCCCTTGCTTTTATAGGGCGGTGCAGTACAATACAGACAGATGCTTGACTTGTAACAGAATGAGAGGGGAAATAAGACATGACAAAATTGGATGACCTTGCTTTGCATATGATTACATATTACGCGGCGGATCCTGCCCGCATCCAGCACTTTATCAAGGTGCACAGCTTTGCTGCGCTGATTGCTCGGCAGGAGGGGATGGATGCCGCAACGCTGGAAATTCTGGAAGCCGCTGCCTATGTGCATGATATCGGAATCAAACCGGCAGAGCAGACCTATGGCAGCTCCGCGGGCAAATATCAGGAAGAGCTCGGCCCCGCCCCGGCCCGCGCCATGATGTTGGAATGCGGCTTTACCCCGGCGCAGGCCGACCGCGTTGCTTATCTGGTGGGGCACCACCATACCTACACCAACATTGACGGCATGGACTATCAGATCCTGGTGGAAGCGGATTTCCTGGTCAATCTGTATGAGGATTCTGTACCCAAAGCAGCGGCGCAGAACGCGCTGGATAAAATTTTCAAAACGCAGACAGGCAAAACAATCTGCAAAGAAATGTTTGCACTGTGAACGATACCGCGATGAATTTTCTGCCTGCAACCGGCGGTTGACACATTTCCAACAGTCAGGTTCTTTTTTGCAACGGCACCAGCTGGTACGATAAAACCACCGAAACAAAACCCCACAACACAAGAAAGGACATTGACCATGATCTTTGCAGACAAATTGATCGCCCTGCGCAAAAAGGCAGGATATTCCCAGGAAGAACTTGCCCAACAGCTGAACGTGACCCGGCAGTCGGTCTCAAAATGGGAGGGTGCACAGTCGGTTCCGGATATTGAAAAGATATTGCAGATCAGCAAGCTGTTTGGCGTTACCACAGATTACCTGTTAAAAGACGAGATGGGCGAACCGGAATATGCCGAAAGTGAGCCCACCGCCCTGCGCCGTGTAACGCTGGAGCAGGCTAACGCTGCCCTGGCCCAGGCAAAGGTCAACGCTCCCTACATGGCGTGGGGAACCGCGCTCTGTGTTGCTTCACCTGTTATGCTGCTGCTTTTGGGCGAAATCTGCCAGCATTCCCAGTTTGGCCTGAACGAGAAGGTGGCGACCGGTATTGGCCTGTGCGTTCTGCTGGCAATGGTATGCGTGGCTGTGGTGCTGTTTATGCTGTGCGGCACAAAGAACCGGGACTTTGATTTTTTGGAAAAGGAACCCTTTGAAACAGAATACGGCGTGACCGGCATGGTGCGGGAACGCCAGGCGGCGTACCGTCCCACCTATGATAAATTGAACCTGACCGGCACCGTGCTGTGCATTCTGTCCGCTATTCCGCTGTTTGTGGCCATGATGGTGAACAGCGGAATCGTGATGAATGCGGCGGTTTGTGTTCTGCTGGTGTTGGTTGCCTGCGGCGTTTTTGCCTTTGTGCTGGGCGGGACCTATTACGGCGCAACGGAAAAGCTGCTGGAAGAAGGGGACTACACCCGCCACAGCAAAGCCACCCGTGAGCTGCGTACCGCCATCAGCGTGGTGTACTGGCTGGTGGTCACGGCGGCATTCCTGCTGTACACCTTTGGCCCCAAGGGCAACGGCCAGCCCCAATACAGCTGGTTCATCTGGGCCATCGGCGGCATTCTGTATGCGGCCCTAGTGCTGGTGGTGAAAATGGCGCTGAGAAAGCAAAATAATAAGTAAAGAATAATGTTGGTGGACCGCCGTGCGGTGGCACGGCTCAAAAATAGGGCGCTACTTTCCTACAGCAAATTGCCAATGAAGGAAAGTAACGCCTTATTTTAATGTGCGCGCGTGGCGCGCACACCGCCATTATTCTTTAGGCAATACCGCATAATTCTAAGTGCCGATACGGCGAGCGAGGTGCCGCAGCTGCCGGAGCGGTGCTTAAGCCGCAAGGCGGGAATTGTGCGGTGTT
>ERZ773276.2359-NODE-2359-length-11829-cov-33.837523_pt1 | contig 11829 bp, 9 predicted proteins | sample MGYA00511386_ERZ773276 | MGnify/ENA primary metagenome ERZ773276 (study PRJEB29015, sample SAMEA2737778) | human gut metagenome | biome: human gut; feature: human-associated habitat; material: faeces | place: China | collected 2012 ...
AGATGGCACCCTTGGAGTAGGGGGTGTTGTGGTTGGCCATGTGCTCGGCGAGCTGCTCCAGGTCGATGGTTTGGTTGACGGTGGCACGGGCGAACCACTTGCCGTAGGCCTTGTTGCCCTTGGACTTGTTTTGATAGACTTTGTAGTGTAGCATAAGCAATAGGAATTTAGAGCCAGCCTCACCCCCTTACCCCTCTCCAAAGGAGAGGGGAGTAAAATGCTCTGCAGGTCCTTTAACTTCCCCATCTTTGGTTCTCCATCGGTGTCTTGAAGCATATCACGCCCCTCTCCCTCGGAGAGGGGATAGGGGGTGAGGCTGTGGTTATTGTTCGATTGCAAAGTTACTACACAATCGCCCCGTTTCCAAATCCGGGGCTTCTATTGCCGTTAAAATCTGTTAACAATAAACGATAAACCTCATTTTTCTGAATTTATGGTTTGCGAGGGGCGTAATTATTATTCGTTCACTGTATATATATCGTTTGGCAAGAGGAGACTCCTAACTCCTAATTCCCATATGCGTAACAGCGTAACAGCGTAACAGCGTAACAAAAGGCCGTTTCTGACATGCGGCACGGAAAATGGCAGAAAATGAGACTATAGAGTAAAAATATATTATATTATTATATACTATAATATTGTTTAATATATTAATAATTAGTATATTATGTCAATTATGTATTTCTTATTATTATTTTACAATCATAATGTTTCCGACATGCGATAACTATAAATGTTACGGTGTTACGGTGTTACGGTGTTACGGTGTTACGGATGGGAGAGGTGGGGGAAACTCTATTCCTCAAGCCATGGTATCTTTCCATAATTGAGATCGGCTTCATGGACAAACAGGTCATCAGGAGGCAGTATGCTGCCGCTCTTTGCCAATCGGCTGACATAGTCAGCACGAATGTCAGCATGTTCAATCTCTTCTCTCCTTGCACGGCTCATGGCAAGGTACTCTTCGTCAATCTCAAGTCCAAGATACTTTCTTCCTAAAAGATTTGCAGCGATTCCGGTGGTGGCACTGCCGCTAAATGGGTCAAGAATCCAAGCGTCGGGCTTCGTGCTTGCCTCTATGATACGGGCCAGCAATCCTAATGGCTTTTGTGTAGGATGCTTGCCACATGACTTCTCCCACCGGGCAATGGCGGGGAGGTGCCACACGTCGGTCATCTGCTTGTCGCCATTGAGTTTTTTCATCAAATCGTAATTGAAATAATGCGGCACTCTGGCCAATTTGCGGGCCCAGATGATGAACTCGGTGCTGTAGGTGAAATACCGGCAGGAGATATTGGGTGGGGGATTGGTCTTAGCCCATGTCACCACATTGAGAATCTTGAAGCCAAGCCGAATAAGTTGCTGCTGCACGCTGAAGATATTGTGATAGGTCCCGGAGATCCATATCGTGGCGTTGTCTTTCATATGAGCGCGCACGGATGTCAGCCACCTCAGGTTAAATGCATCCATCTCCTGCGGTGTTTTCGTTTTATCCCAATCCCCCTTATCCACGCAAACTACTTTCCCGCTCTGACAGCTGATGCCTCCGGAAGAGAGGAAATAGGGCGGATCGGCAAAAACCATGTCGAAACCAAACGAGAACTTCGACAGTGTGTCGTTGCAATCACCCTGGATGAGGGTGAAGTCGAGGGACGGGGATTTATAATAAGGCTGGTTCTTATCAACAGTTATTTCTGTTGAAACATAATCATCAGCAGAGAGTACTATGCCATTGTTATAATACAACCGACTAATGGCCGATTCTGCATCTCTTTGTGAATCGGCCTCTACCTGCAAGGTCCTTGCAAGCGTTTCGTTGATCGTGACATTGTACTTCATAATGCTTGTACAAAAGTACGATCAAAAATAATGATGTTGTCAGATAGATCATTCTTTAACCAAAAAGATCAAAAAAGATCATTTCTGAAAAAGAATAAAAGTCTTGAAATCAATGGCTTACTACATTTTCTGAGATACTCATTAGTTAACAAATGATCTCATCTATCATATTTTATCAGTCAAATTTTGTATCATGCTCATCGCTTCGTATTGCTTACAGATAGTTTCATAGCTACGGAATTTTATTCTGTCCTTCATCTCATTGAAAGCAGAACGATCCATAACTTTGAGAAATTGTTCTTTTCTGCTTTTGGGAGCCACAATATAGAATTGACTATAGAAATCTCTCAGATCACAGAATTTGGCGACAGAGTTTTGAATATCAGTTGTATGCTCAACTTCAAAGAAACTGTCCGGCATCTTTCGCTCATTAAACCATATCACATCCACAGTGCTTGCTCGCTTGGTAAGGTCATGATATGAAAAATCCGGTATAACGATTGAGGAGCAAATATCCACTAAGGGCTTATCAAGGAACTTTCTGTTTTGATCCTGGGCAGGCACATAAGTGGAGAAATGCTTCATATTACCAATATTGATGATTAGTCCTTGATAATATCCATGGGTAAATGTCTCAATGTTTTGTGATTTTGGGGACAATATATCAAATTTGTTCAATACCATGTTACGGCATTCCTCCAATGCCCACAGACCTGGTTGTATTTTGAATATTTCATCAGATTGCTGGACAATTCTTCTGATAGATTCATTAGGAGTCTTTGTTCCCCACGAACTGGTATCGACAAGATGATAAAGCTTGCCAAGGGTAGCATATCCACCACATTTACGTAATGTGTCAATTACTTGTTGCGTTTGTGTATATTTCTTCGTCTTAATCATTTATATCACCCCCTAAATACCTCTATCTTCAAGCATTTTTATCTGCATTCTCCCCAATTACCAAAGTCAGCTGGTAGCAGAGCGTCCAGTTGTTCGATAAGTTGGCTTTTGCCGCCAACCCACTTGATAAATGGTTTAGCTTTTGTCATCTTATATTATGGTTACTTGACAGGGTGCAAATATACACACTTTTTGCCAACCAGCAAATTTCTGACGCAAAAAAAACATGAATTACCCTCGTTTTACCAATAAGCCATTGTTGAATATCACAGCATCAGATATCCATAAGTCATAATATTATTGATATTTTTTCTTCTATTATTTGCGCAAAAAGAAATATTTTCCTAACTTTGTGTATCAAAAACTAACATGACCCGAGGTTCTTTGCCGACGGCCTATTGAAAACAATCAGAAAAGACTAATACACATGGCAACATTCGCGCTATACAACTATGAGTTTGAACAGCTGCCCGATGATGATTTCTTCGGAAAGCCGTTGAGGAAACAACTGTCTGAAGAAAGCTTCGCCAATAGGCAAGCAAGATTCGGTCAGCTGCTCATGGACGACTATTCCGGCACCAAACCACTGATCTACGCAAACAAGAGAGGGACACAATATATTCATCAATTCATTGCAAAGCCAGACGACGGCATTTTTGCTATGATGCTGCTCAACAACCACAAGCGTACGGCGCACGACAAGAGCCTCCAGCCACACAGCATTGACGATTATCGGCGTTGTATAGTGTTTGTGGATAACCGTCCCGGCATCCAGCGGCTTGCCATAGAGGTGAACCCTGCGGCTTTTACCAAGCTGTCAACCGTAGAGAATATTCTCTTTCATACGTTGAGCGTGGCATTAGCCTCTCGATTCGCCATTACCATCCGTCTTGAGCACCTGTTTCAACCAGCGCGTTTTTGGGATATTGTAGGCGATTCATTCACTTACCCTAAAGGATTCCAAAAGGTGGTATTCAGTTGGCCCAAGCCTAACCTTGATCGCATCAACAAGCGCATAGAGTTTATTAAGGAAGCAAGGATGGGGACTAAATCGAAGATATGCATCACTGCTGATGCGGGGAAGGGCTTCAGCGCAGTTATTGACAAACAAGATGAATGGTTGAATGGGATGGTGGATGCGGCCAGCGAGGTAGGCGGAGACGGATCTATCACTCTGAAGCCCAATGGAATGAAAAGAACTATTCTTGTAGGAAAAGACAGCTACAAGTACGTCAACTTCAGTGATGCCACTATCAGCTGGATGTGCCCACAGCAGCCACAGCTATTTTCCGATGATACCAAAAACATGATAATAAAGCAACTTGAGAATGGCATAGAATCCCATGCGACAACTGACAATTGAAGAAAAGGAAGAATATCGAGAGGAACTTTTTGACGGCGAAGAAGGCTCTATGTTTCGGCAATGGGGGTATGCTCTGAATAAATTGAGACGTGAGCGCAACGAGCTCGATCCAATGGATATTTGGCATGAGAGCACCCTCTGTATAGAGAAGTTAAGGAAGCAGAATGCACATCGCAATGACCTGGTACCCTTTGTGTTTAATTGGGTACTGGAGGACTGCGCTCGTTTGGAATCCGAAAAGAAATCTTCAGTGCTACGCACGCACGATGAAGCCTTAGAAACGGCAAAACTTGTGATGACTGTCACTGCCATCCGATTGGTTAATCATATCGAACGTGGGCATGAAAATGACAGCTTGAGCGAGGAGGACGATATCGCCAGTGTGATTATCGAAACCATCGGTGACTCAGCTTTTGATTATTATCATGAATTGTTCAACGAGCATAATGTGGACGGTAGGGGAAATAAAATAGTCATCGACCCCTATAATCCTCTTGCGGAATCTTCCGTGGACAATTCCATTCAATTCAAGAAAGAAAGCGACAAAGATAAAATCATTTCTCTCTTGCAGGATCACCTCCGTCCTTTGGATGATCTGTTCGGCGATAATACTTACCAGTCTTTATTCAGTTGTTTTGAAAAGGTATGTGATGATGCCGCCCTCTTAAAACGCTTTATGAATATTAGACCCAACAATAATGAATGGCAGATGAATAAGGTCATGGCACTCAACATTGTCGCCATATTTGTAAAGCTAAAGAGAATTGACACCAACCCAAACCAATTAAATAAGAAAATTGGCGGCAAAAACAACTATACATATCTCGTAGGGGATAAGCCCGATGGAAGTGACAGAAAAAGTTATGCGCTTACACAGCGTCAATACGACCAAGTCGAAGAAATTATAAAAAAATTATGAGTTATTTTAAGAGTATACGTAAGTTGCTGATATCCAGCTCATATTTTTTTCAAAATATTTTTTATTTTATTTTTTGTACATACAGATTTTTGAAATAGTCTGACACAAAAAAAGCTCCTATCTTTGTGCCCGCATCAGGTGGTAAACCCGGTGCGGGCTTTTTCACGTATAGTAAAGCCACAACAATCATGTCTCACCCGAGGGGAGTGGGCAGGAGAAATCTCATGAGGTAAAGGCGGCCGCCGTTTCCCGTGCTTTCTCTTCTCACAACTCTTGGGAAGAATGCAAAAGAAGCACTGGACGCGGCAGCGTGTCCAAAACCGGCGGCAGCAGAAACGCCGCCATCCTTTCGACGACTCCACCACACTGGGCGACCTCGTGCGCCCGGACCGGTGGGTACGCATCGACGAACTCATCCGGTCGCTCGACGACTATCTCATGGAATCAGACACTCCGCCACGGCAGCGAACGGGGCTCTTCTTCAAGCCATCGGCACTGAAGGCCTGTCGGCGCAAGTCGTTCTACGTTTTTCTGAGCCATTTCCTGCAGCCTGACACCGGTGGGCAGAGCATCCTCAGAGTCAGTAAAACGGTATTCTTCAGCTACCTCGCTGATAGTGCACACTGTAATTTAGGGGTGTCTATGCAAACGATAAAAGCCGCTGTAAATAAGGCGGTTATCTGGCTTTGATTAACATATTTTTAGAACCACATGCAAGGCTTATTTGCTTGCGAGGGTTGGAAACATAGGGTATATTTGCAAACGTCAACCGAAAGGAAGACAAAACGACAAACCGGAGGTGGCCACCTTCCTATTTCAAAACTTTTTAATTAGTAATAAAATGAAAAAGACATTTAAAATTATCAAGCTCCTCGCCCTCCGCCAGGGCACTTCGGAGCGCACTGGACAAGAGTGGAAGAGCCGCGAGGTCGTGCTCGAATCAACCGAGGCCGTGATGTATCCCGACCTTATCGTGGCCACCCTGCGCGGTGACTGGGCTGAGAATCCCGACCTCAAGGAAGGCGACATCGTGGAAGCTGCACTGAGCTTCTTCGCCCACGAGAAGGACGGGAGATGGTTTAACAACATTAGAATTATAAAAATTGATAAGCGATGAACAACGAGTTGATAAATTTCCATCATGAGATGTTCGGAGATATCCGGGCAATAGAAAAAGACGGGGAACCGTGGTTCGTGGGAAAGGACGTGGCTGAGGCACTGGGGTATTCTGTTGCAAGAAAAGCTATTCGTGACCACGTAGACGAAGAAGACAAGCAAATCCTAACGTTCCAAAACGGAACCTTTGGAAGCCAGGACATTCCGAACAGAGGGCTTACCATCATCAGCGAGTCGGGGCTCTACTCTCTCGTTCTTTCCTCCAAGCTCTCGCAGGCGAAGGTCTTCAAGCACTGGGTCACCGCCGAGGTGCTGCCCTCCATCCGTCGCCACGGGGCTTATGCCACGGCACCGACGATAGAGAAGATCATCGCGTCACCGGAGTTCGGCATCGCACTGCTGAAGAATCTCCAGCAGGAGCAGAACATGCGACGGGAGGCTGAGCAGCGGGTGAGAAAGCTGCAGCCTTTGGCCGACTACACCTCCCTGATCCTCGCTTGCCCCGAGACGGTGAGCGTCTCACAGGTGGCGCAGGACTACGGCATGTCAGCAGTGGCGTTCAACCGCATCCTCAACCGCGCTGGCATACAGTACAGCGTCGGCGGGCAGTGGGTGCTCTATGCGGCCTACAAGGACCGGGGACTGGTGCAGAGCTATACGTTCAACTACCGCCACAACGACGGCACCGACGGCTGCCGGATGTACACACGATGGACGCAGCGCGGCCGGCTCTTTCTCTACGACATTCTTAAGAAAATAGGTATCATACCGATGATTGAAAAAAACAAATGACTATGAAGATTAATTTGATATTATCCGACGACGACTACCGTCGCATCCTTGCCACGCCGAAGCGTGTGCGTGGCACTATCTGTCAAAACTCGCCCAAGGAGTTCTGCTTCCGGGCGTACAGTGAGAGCAACGAATCTGAGCAGTTGCCCAAGCGGCAATTCAAGACCAAGCACTCCACGACCACGGTCAACAAGAAGCGCATCCGGCTCTATATGAGCATTCCGCGCGAGGAAACCACCGACCCGGCAGAGATCATCTACGACGAGGTGGACGACGCCGCTAGCTTCGTGGAGCAGAATATGGAGTAGAAGCCTCACCCCCAATCCCCTCTCCAAAGGAGAGGGGAGTGATTTGCTTCAAGCACCCCCTACATCCACTAACAACGCGCCAGCCAAACGCCCGCAGAGCATTCTACGCCCCTCTCCCTTGGAGAGGGGATAGGGGGTGAGGCTGGTATTTAAATTTCAATTATGTTCGACTACATTCAAAACATTCGTTCGCACCATACGGTGCCATGCACCACCGTGATTCTTCACACGGTGATGCGCTCGACGATCGTCGGCCAGACCTGCGCCGAGATTGCCGACTGCCACGAGCAGATGCTGCGGGGCGAGATGAGCCGCGAGAACTTCGAGACAAAGAAATCGGAGCTCAAACGTCGTCTCCCTGCCTTCTGCTTCCACGCTCACTTTAAGAACGGGCGACGGCTTAATGCCGACGCCGTGCCGTCGGGGCTGAGCATTCTCGACATTGATCACATAGGGAGACCCAAGGCAGGCCCTTCCCCGGCCCTCCCCGTGGGGGAGGGAGTAGAGCAGCCGAAAGAGCCCTCGAAGAAGCAGCCGGAAGAGCCTCAGAAAGAAGATTCGAAGGAGCAACCGAAAGAGCCCTCTACACTGATGGAGACGCTCAAGGAGCACCTCTTCACTGCCACGCCTATCACCGACGAGGAGACGATGGCGGCCTTGCAGCGGTTGGGCATTGTCCTCGTTCATAAGACTCCGAGTGGCGAGGGGCTTCGCCTTGTCTTTGTTATTCCTGAGGGTATGGGACTTGTGGAAGGTCAGCAGTGGTTGGCTCAGCAGATTGGATTGAAAGAGTTTGATGAGGCTTGCAAGGACTTGGCCCGTTGCTCATTTGCGGTGCCCGAGGAATATGTGCTGTTTATAGATGAGGAGGAGCTGTTCAAGGAGCAGGCCCAGCAGCCCCAGCAGGCCCAGCAGCCTCACCCCCAACCCCTCTCCAAAGGAGAGGGGAGTGATATGCTTCAAGACAACCCTGCATCCTCTAACAACGCGCCAGCCATAACACCCGCAGAGCATAGGGGTGAGGCTCTATCACCCGCAGAGCATTCTACGCCCCTCTCCTTGGGAGAGGGGAAAGGGGGTGAGGCCGTTGGGGGTGAGGCTGCGCCTGCTGTTCGTCTCCTTTTCGTCTTCGACCTCTGCCGTGAGCAGGCCGGACTGAAAGACGTGGACATCAACGCACGCGGCTCTCGCCACAACTCCCTGCTCGCCATCCTCAGCGTCGGGGCCGCACGTTTGCTCTCTGAGGCCGAGGCGATGGCCGTAGTAGCCCAGCGGATGCCGGACTTTTTCAAGGAGCCCGATTGCCGCCAGCTCATCCACGACTTCTACGCCAAGTACCACGACGACTCGAAGATGATGTCGACTACCGTGCAGCGCATCAACGCACGGGCCGAACAGCTCGCCAAGCAACAGCAGAGTAAGGATGACAAGGCGCAAGAGGACGAGAGCGAGGAAGAAACGGCGGAAACAGTCACGACGCAAAGCACCAATGCCTTTCCCGACATCCCTCCCATCCCCGGCTTGAAGCAGAGCCTCACGGGGGTGCCCGAACAGATGCGGATGCCGGCGCTCTGCGCCCTCTTGCCGATGGCAGCGTCCTATGCCGACGACGTGACTTTCCGCTACTGCGACGGCCGGGAGCAGCGCTTGGGACTGATGAGCATCGTCGTGGGTGAGCAAGCCAGCGGCAAGAGCGTCTGCAAGGACATCATTGACCTTTGGCGCGGACCCATGGACGAGGACGACGAGCAGGGACGGCGCAAGGAGGACGAGTGGAAGAAGAAACGCAAGAACCGACGCGCCAACGAGAAACTCGACCCCGAACCGGAGGTACTGATAAGAGATGTGCCCATCACCATCTCGTGCTCTACGCTCCTCAAAAGACTCAAGAACGCCCAAGGCCACACGCTCTATTCCTTCTGTTCGGAGCTCGATACATTAAGAAAAACCAACGGCGCGGGCTCGTGGTCGTCGAAATATGACATCTACCGCCTCGCCTTCGACCATGACGAATGGGGCCAGGACTACAACAGCGACCAGGCTGAGAGCGGCATGGTCAGCGTGGGCTACAACTGGACCATCCTCGGCACCTACGGGGCCCTCGGCAAGTGCTTCAAGGGCGAGAATATCGAGAACGGCCTTAGCTCGCGCGTCATCGTCAGCGAGATGCCCGACTCGGCCTTTGCTCCGATGCCCACCTTTCAAGACAGAAAGGACCGTGATGCCCAGGCCATTCTCGATGCCGTCGGCACGCTGCGCGCCAAGCACGGATTTGTCGACACGCCACGGCTGCGCAAGGCCATCGCCCAGTGGGTCGAGGACAAACGTCAGCAGGCGCTCCAGCGCATCGACCGGGTGATGGACACCTATCGCCGCCGTGCCGCCGTCATCGGCATGCGCTGTGGCGTGGTGGCGTGTTTGCTGTCGGGAGAGAAGGAGACAAAGCACGTCATCGACTTCGCGCTGATGATGGCCGAATACGTCCTTCAGGAGCAGTGCCGCCTCTTCGGCGATGTCCTCCGCAAGCAGTATGCCGCCGATGCTGACGACACCCGCCGCAACTCGAAGAACCGAGCCGTCTTTGACCGCTTGGCCGACACCTTCACCTCTCACGACATCCTCGCGCTGAAAAATGATGTCTCCAATGCCGCCGCACGGATGATTATCAAGCGATGGCGTGAGGCGGGGTGGGTCGAGACACTGCCAAGACAAAAAGGCGACAAAGGACAAAGATACAAGAAGGTGAAGCGTAACACCGTAACAGCGTAACACCGTAACATTTATAGGTATCGGAAGCCCCTCTCTAACTCTCCCCAAGGGGAGAGAACCGCGATACCCGTCAAAAACCATTCAATTGTTTAACTCATTAAAAAAATCCCTCCCTCCTCTTTGGTAGGGCTATTCTCCTCCCTTTAGGGAGGCCGGGAGGGTCTTGTAATCATGATAGAACTCCATCTGAAACGCATCGCGAAGCGTCCCACCTACACCATCGGCTGCCTCAGTATCCGCCGCCGTGAGCGCGGAACGTTCACTCCTTGGACCTCTTTCTGTGACACCCTTGAGCCCCATTGGGTCGACTTCCACCACGGCGGCCGCAAGACCAAGGGCAAGACCGCCATCCCCGAAGGCCGCTACCCGATAGTGGTGACGATGAGCCCACGGTTCAAGCGCTGGCTTCCGCTGCTCGTCGGCGTGCCCCACTACGAGGGCATCCGCATCCATAGCGGCAACACCGCCCAGGACACCGAAGGCTGCATCCTCGTGGGCAGAAACACCGAGGTCGGCAAAGTCACCGACAGCCGCCGCACCCTCTACCGCCTGATGCAAGTCATCGACCACCGCGACGAGGGCGAGCCCGTGTTCATCGAAATAGAATAAACACGCTTATCTCAGCCTCACCCCCGTTCCCCTCTCCAACAGCCTCACCCCCCAACCCCTCTCCAAAGGAGAGGGGAGTGATATGCTTCAAGACACCCCTTCATCCACTAACAACGCGGCAGCCAAAACGCCCGCAGAGCATTCTACTCCCCTCTCCTTTGGAGAGGGGTTGGGGGTGAGGCTGTTGGCGTGAGGCTGTTGGGTGATGAGGCTTTTTTTTACCACTTTCTGAACAGCTCGAAGCCGAACTTGCAGCCAAAGACGCGGTTGCCCCGTCCGTTGCTGGTGAAGAGTCCCACGGAAAACACTCGAGTCGTGAAGCCGTAGCCCACCTCGATGTAGGGATGGATATGATGGGCGTCGAGTGCCGAGACGTAGAAGCGCTCCATCTCGATGTAGTGGCCAACCCATGGCACCCAGGAGAGAAAGAGCAGCGGGGACTCGTAGGTGAGGTTCATGCGGAGATAATAGTCGGAACTCTCATAGGTGGAGGAGCGCAACAACTCGAACTGTCCGCTCCAGTCGTCATTCCATCCGCCGGGGATATTGTTTTCCCTAAAGTTTTCATAGCTGAGGAAATAAGCTCTCTTTCCCTTGGAAGAGTAGAAGCCAAGTCCGCCATGGGCTTGCAGCGACTGCAGTCGGTTGAACCGGTAGATGTATTCTCCGTTCATCTCCCAACGCTCATAGGCCGTGTTGGAGCGTAGAATGCCTTTGAAAGACCGGTCATAGTCAATGGTGAAGATGGGTCCGTCCCATCCGCCGGGCCGGTATTGCAGTTGCACGGCAGGGGCGAAGGATCGGTAGGTGTCCGTCCATCCAAACCGTCGGAATTCCTGCTTGTTGACGGCCGTGCGCTGCTGAAAGAGCAATCCCAGCTGTATGCCGAAAATGCTGTTGGCGTCGTAGTTGAGCACCAGTCGTCCGTCGGCTTGCCGGAATTCATGGAGGCGGTCGAGAATCGTGGAGAGTTGGCTGGTGTCGGGCAATTCTTTTTGGATGTCATTCCGCACCTTGTCGCTATGGATGTTGTTACCGTTTCCTACCTCTAATTTCAAGTAAGCATTTTTGCGTTTATGGAAATAGTAGTAGAGTGGCACGCGCCAATAAAACCGGTGCTGCTTGAAGGCGTAACCGCCTCGGAATCTCAAAGAGATTTCCTTCTGATCAGAGAACTGGTAGTTGCCACGGAGATCAATCTTATAGGTGATGCC
>ERZ773276.2361-NODE-2361-length-11820-cov-95.530047_pt1 | contig 11820 bp, 9 predicted proteins | sample MGYA00511386_ERZ773276 | MGnify/ENA primary metagenome ERZ773276 (study PRJEB29015, sample SAMEA2737778) | human gut metagenome | biome: human gut; feature: human-associated habitat; material: faeces | place: China | collected 2012 ...
CGATAAACAGTGGACTTGGACTTTATGCCGAGCTGCTGCATAATGACATCTATGGAAAGCCCCTGGCGGTATAGCGCAGCGCATGCGTCCACCTTATCCTGCTTGATGCCTGCACCTTTTCTCTTTCCAAGACTGCGCCCCTGCCGCCGGGCTTCCTCACGTCCAGCCTTGGTGCGCTCGATGATAAGGTCACGCTCAAACTCGGCAAGACTGGCGAAGATATTCATCATCAGCTTGCCCGATGGCGAGGACGCGCCGACATGATCCTCTATCGACGTAAGCATGATGCCACGGCGGTGCAGATCGGCAAAGATGTCGACAAGGTCTTTCAGCGAACGACCAATGCGATTGAATTTATAGACAACAAGTGTGTCGCCCTCGCGGAGATGACTGAGACATTCCTTCAGCACGGGCCGCTCTTTAATCTCGGGAATATCTTCTCACAGCCAGAGAAGGCTGCTCCTGTTAACGACACAAAGAAGATGAACACTTCTTTCGATGAAAGATACCGCCTACAGCTTTTGACAAACTGTGGATAACTTCGGGCGAATCGAAGTTGAAGATTTCAAGGAGTGCCATTTGCGGTTCTATTCTGCCCATTTTTATTTGCCTTCATGCCGAACACAGTCTTCTCATTGGTAGAGTATTCTGCCTTCAATAGCATGAAGTCCAAGAATACGACCAATCATGAGTTGACTACAAAAGCGACGAACTCGTTCAATCATAAGCTAACAATGTTCTTCATGCCAGGCAACTGGCAGTTCTCCTGCCACTATTTCTTGAAAACCTGCTGCCACAGCGTCTTGTCGCTGACAACGATACTGGCAGAGACCTTCAATCCCGGCTGAGCGTTGCTGCCATTAGAACGGATGCGAGTCTTAGCGGTAAAATAATGGTTTCGGTCTACGACGAGCAGCTTGTCGTTGTGGCTGGTGATGGGACACACGATTGGGACAACGTTATTGTCCTGCCCTTCTAAGGTGATGCGTGCCATGAGCGGCTCATCAAAGAGATAAAGGTATTTGTAAGGAACAAGGAGTTCTACAGAGTCGTTGCTCGTTACCTTGCCCTGCGCCTCAATCGTGATGGGATAGCGGATGGTGTAGAAAGCGATGGCAAGGGCGATGATGACAAGCGTAATGACCATCGTGCCGGTCCGCACAAGGGCTGGAGGCACCTGCCCGATGATGTGACGCACCTTCTCGCTCCGCAATTCTATGTTGTCTGTTTCATTCTTGTTGCTGTCCATATCTCAAAGTCTTGTTGCGGTTGGTTGTATCTTTTTTCGTTTGCTCTTCTGCTAAGCGATAGCAGATGACTTTCGTCAGTTCCCTAACTCTAACTGATTCTTGACAAGATTGTAGTATGCACCACGTTCTGCTGTCAGCGTCTCATGATTGCCCGTCTCGACAACCTTGCCGTGGTCGATGACGAAAATCTGGTCAGCATTCCTGACCGTGCTCAGGCGGTGAGCGACGATGACGACGGTCTTGCCACGGTAGAACGTGTCGAGGTTCTCCACAATGGCACGCTCGTTGTTGGCATCGAGCGAGTTGGTGGCTTCGTCGAGGAAGATGTAGTCGGGATTCTTGTACACCGCACGTGCGATGAGGATGCGCTGCCGCTGCCCCTGGCTCAGTCCAACACCGTCACGGCCTATCTTCGTGTTGTACTTCAGTGGAAGCGACATCACATAGTCGTGGATGCACGCTATCCGTGCGGCCTTCAACAACCGTTCCTTGTCGATGTCGCTGTCGTCAACGGCAATGTTTCTTGCTATGCTTTCCGAGAAGATGACACCATCCTGCATGACCACGCCGCACTGGCGCCGCCACCATTTCTTGTTGAGCGTGTTGATGTCCGTGCCACCAATATTGACTTGCCCCTCCAAGACAGGATAATAGCCGAGCATAAGCTTGACGAGCGTCGTCTTTCCGCTGCCCGAGGCTCCGACGATGGCCGTCACTTTCCCATTGGGGATGCGTATCGTCACGTCGTCCAAGGTCTCGCGCAAGGCGTGAGGGTCGTACTTGAACATGATGTGCTCGATGTCGATGCCCTTGGTGTTGTCGGTTAGCGAGGTTCTGAGACCATTCTTCCCATTCTCGTCCTCGGCGCGGTGAATCTCGTTGATACGCTCCAAGCTAATCTTCACATCTTGTAGAGAATAGAAGAAGTTCATCAGTTGCTCAACAGGCGAATTGAGTTGCCCGATAATGTATTGCACGGCAAGCATCATACCAAGTGTCATTTGCCCATGAATCACAGCGGTTGCAGCTACTACCGTGATAATGATGTTCTTCACCTCGTTGATGAGGATACTGCCGGCCTCCTGCGTCTGCTGCAGCTTCAGCGATTTCATCTGCACCCCGAAGAGGTCGGCTTGTGTATCTTCCCACTCCCAACGCCTACGCTGCTCGCAGTCTTGCAACTTTATCTCCTGCATGGAGGTAATAAACTCATAGGTTTTGTTGTTGTTGATGGCTTGCTGCTCAAAGAGTTCGTAGTCGAGTACCTTTCTGCGTCTGAGGAAGAGCGCAAGCCAACCGCCATAGAGTAGACTGCCAAGCATAAAGATTGTAAAGACAAGCCAATTATAGGACAGCAGTACAATGCTGAACACCACAAAGGTAAAGATGGAGAACACGATGCTGAGTGTCTGCTGTGTCAGGAACGTATTTACACGGTTGTGGTCGTTCATGCGCTGCATAAGGTCTCCCATCAGTTTAGTGTCGAAGAACGACATGGGTAACTTTAAGAGCTTGATGAAGAAGTCGCTTACCAATGAGATGTTAATGCGTAGGGAGATGTGGAGCAGCAGCCATCGACGAATAAAGTCTATGGCAGTTCGACTAATGGTAAGCATCAGCTGTCCTAAGAGTATCAGCCAAATAAAACCGATGTTTTGATTCTTGATACCGACATCTACAATGGTTTGTGTGAGGAATGGCAAGATAAGTTGTAACAAGCTTCCCACAAGTAAGCCTAAGACTATCTTCCAAAAGTACTTGCGATACTTCTTGATATAACTAAAGAGGAACTTAAATGATCGTTCCTCTGTAGGCTGTTCGTTTATCTGATTCTCATAAAATGCAGTCGTGGGCTCTAAAAACATTGCAATACCTTTTTCCTCACCGCCCGACTGCGTGCTAATCCAATGTTTCTTGAACTCTTCAAGATTATATTTTACAAGTCCCTTGGCAGGATCAGCAATATAAAAGGCTTTGCCTTTCATCACTTTATAAAGCACCACGAAGTGATTTTGGTTCCAGTGGAGAATACATGAACTATTATTCTTCTCTAATACCTTTATTGTCGTTTTTATACTTTTTGAAGATAATCCAAGTTTATTCGCAGCGCAACTTATCCCCAACAAAGACACTCCCTCTGTTGTGGCAAAACATAAGTTTTCTATATAGCTTATAGAATATTTTTTGCCAAATGATTTACATATCATTTGTAGACAAGCAATTCCACATAACATTGAATCTGCTTGATATACTATTGGATATCCCATAAAAATAACCCTTATAATGATTTCTTACATTCTGTTCTTCTGTGCTTGCCCCGCACCTGTACCTTTATACTTACTATTGCGCAGGTTGAATTGATACTTCACAGACAACTGCACATAGCTGCAAGAATAGTTATCGAATTCTGTCCAATTATTTGGTCCAGAATAGAGCGTAAACCTTTTGTTGTTCGTGCCAAAGATGTCGTAAGCGTAGAAAGAGATGGTAAGGCGGCCCTTTAAAAGTTGCTTATAGGCTGAGAAGTTGGTAGCAAAAGCTGCTTTACGGAGATAAATGTTGCCATCGCCTCCTCGGGTGTTCGCCTGGAAACCAAGTGAGAGTGTAGCCCATTTGGTATCAAAAGTATTTGTGATGTTAAAGTTAATCAAAGGCGCGTTGATGTTATTGCCATCGCTAATATCCATCTTATACCATTGTTTTGATAGCTGGGCATTGAACGAAAGCTGATAAATTCCAATCTTAGGTTGCAGTGAAAGATTGGATACAAACTTATTATAACTAGGCATATTGACAGGATTCAGAATCAAAATACGAGGGTCGTTGTTGTAATATCTTGACAGATAAGCTATCTCGTTCTTGTAATGTTGTACCATAGAGGTGAAAGTTATCCACTTCCAAGACAAGGAATAGCTGATGTTTTTAGTAAACGTTGGGCGCAAAAGTGGGTTCCCGCCTTCGTATGTAAAGCGGTTATCGTATTGCACACCAGAGCGTAGGTCGCTATAACCAGGACGGCTTACATCTACGCCATACGATAGTTGCATTTGTGTTTTGCCCACAGGCATAGACAAGGCGACGGAAGGGAAAATATCATTATACTTCTTGCTAGCCTCTTCTTGCAGCACATCGTAGTCGTAAAACTTAAAATTGAGATACTCGTAACGCAGACCTGCCTGAACAGAAAGTGCCCCTATTTGGCGAGAATAATCTACCATTACGGCTTGCATGATTTCGCTAATATGGTTACTAACATTGCTAACTTTGTTTTCGGGCAGTACTGAATAGTATTCCTTTCTGTTGGTTTTGCTACCTTCGACACCCCATGACAGGATGCCATTCCATACGGGATAGGACAAAACTAACTTTGACGCCATGAGCCTGTTGTAGGTACGGCGATGCGTATTCACATCTTCTATATGCTGAATAGCGTCCGTTCCTGTGTAGGCTTCATGGGTGTCCATAGGTTCTTTCTTGCCATACCACATATAATCAGTATTAAAATCTATACCGAACTTTCCCAATTTCCCGTAATAGTAGAGGTTGCTTCCAAAGTTTTTCGATCGGGCTGATGAATGATATTCACTAAAAGTTCTCTCATCCAAATAGCCGTTTTTTAGGATGGCGACATCGCTTGTTCCTTTACCTCCATTGTGAGCATAGCGATCATAATACACGCTGGCACCAATGGAGTTGCTATCGTTTAGCAAATAACTTGCCGACAGTTTGCCATAAGGATTCACATTCTTATAGGTCTGAGCAATGTCGGTTATTTGTAGCCAAGAGTCACCTGCAAGGGTGTGTTGGCGCATCTGTTTATCGTCAGGGCGCTTATTAATTTCGCTAAAAAGATAGACATTGAAGTCCCAATGGGTGGTTTGATTGCTAAGGCGCAGTACATCGGTCCACGTCATTTGATATTTTTCGTTAAGCCGTGAAGTGAACTGATTGCTTATACCCAAGTTCTTATTGCGGTTGCGGTGAGTAATAATTCGCAGTACACAGGTGGTGGCTGCTGGGTATTTTGCGCCTGGGTTGCTAATAACCTCCACCTTCTTAATGTCTTCTGGTCGAAGGGTTTGCAGCTCGGTGGCACTCTGCATGGTTCGCCCATCAATATAGATTAGCGGAGTACCTCGACCTAAAACCGTGATACTCTCGTTCTGTACCGAAACCATTGGTACAAGATTGAGCATTTGATAAATCGAACTTGTCTTCTCAAGAATGGTGCCAGCAATATTTGTCGTCATGCTTTCACCTTTCAGTACAGTTTTTGGAAGGGCAGATTTCACCACTACCTCTTGCAGCATTTTAGAGTCAGATTCAAGCGTTATAGTAATATGTGCTTGCTCTGTATAGTGTGTGTAGCAAGTTCTATAGCCCACAAACGATGTTTTAAGGATGTTGCCTTTCTCAAGTTTTTCGAGTTTAAAGGCTCCGTTCTCATCACTTATAGTACCGCCTAAGAGCGTAGAATCCGTTTCAGAAAGCACGGCAATATTTGCAAATGAAACAGGCTGTTGCTTTTCATCTACGATTTTCCCCGTAATTTCCTGTGCCATTGCCTGTAAAGAGACAAAGGCTAATATAGCTGTAATTAGACTTTTCATTTTAATCATTTTAAATGAAGTGGAGATTATTGGCTCTTGTATGTTATCGGCTCTGCGGACATCCTTGTAGGAAGTGCGCTGGTCACGGGTCTTCAGCGCCTTGCAAATGCTATGTATATATCTGTCCACGACCTTACAACCGTCATGGATAATATCAACATCTACGGGGTAGCGCACCTCTGCGTTGGCACACGTGGCATCCATCTTCAACACTCCTTTATGGAGTCGGCCTTTCGTGTCCTTGAACTCCTTGGCGAAAGTATCGTCCCCTACACTGTCTATCATGTTCTCTTCCTTGCTGGCTCCGTTGCCATTCTTTGCTCCGGCATTCCCGTCATCGGCCTTGTCCTTACGCTGTTCCGCCTCGGCCCTGCGCCTTCTCTGCTCTTCAAGCAATCGGACGGTCATTTCGTTTATTTCCTCGTCGGTGATGCGCTTGCGAACTGTGACAAACAGCGAGGGATCAAAAATAGGCTGGTCGGTCAACTCCGACAGACCACACATATATTGCAAATAAGGATTCTCCTGGATAATCCTGATGATCTCCTCATCAGAGAGACTCATCTTGTGCTTGATAATCATCGCTGCAATGACCATACTGGCTGGCTTGTTGCATGTGACCTTGTCCTTGTTATGCAGTTTGGAGTTGTATACCTTCTCCAGTTCGGCCCAAGGAAGAGTATCGCCGAGTACGACCCAACGGTTGGACTTGTCAAGATCGTCAAGCGACGACTGGAAGATGTCCAGCGTCAGTTGTCTGTTTTTATTCTGCGACCTATACTTCATCTTCTTTCTTCTTAACACTTCAAAGATACAAATAAAATGTAAAATCGCCAAATAATAGTTTTATTATCCTCTGAATATCAGAGTGTTTTATTTATTCAGTGAACACTAATTAGTTGCTTTATTGATTAACCTAGTTTTGCCCTCACAATAAGAGACTGCATCATAAAAGGTTTGTCCTTCGAAAACAGGCCTGAGTCGACAATTTTTCATAATGCAGTGCTGATTTAATCTACAATCCTTGCAATCTTTTAGATCACTAAGCAAGGTGTTTCCTCTATATGCGTTCCACTTAGGACTTTTCCAAATATCACAAATATTATTTGATAGGAGGTTACCTATTTTACATTCGGTATGTCCAATGCCAAAAACACAAGGATATACATCGAAATTTTCATCCAATGCAAATATGGAATTTCCAGCAGAACAAGCTATCCTATCTCCTTCCGTTGTGGTCTTTATAGTAGAGTCGTCTGCTAAAATTAGGCGTTCACCATATTTTGTTTGTTTTCTAGTACAGATTTTTCGTACAAAATTATTCTCAGAATCATTTAATACTAAATTAAGATTATTAGTCGCTCTTCCAATTGGCCTTAGGCGACTAACAAACAGGGTGTTTGCATTTAAATCTCCTAAAACATAGTCTATTAGATTTTCTATCTCTAGAATATTTCTTTTGTTCGCAGTACAAGTGATACTAAACGTTACCTTGCTTTTGCTCAATTTTTCAAGTATCTTTTTTAGAGACAAAAAAGAACCTCTTCCACGAATAAAATCATGCGTATAACTACTAGTCCCATCTAAAGAAATACCCAATTGGATGTTGTTATCTTTTATTAATTTTATGCGCTTCTCATTTAGTAAAAGCGCATTAGTCAGAATCATTGTTTCAAAATGAACCTTGCCTAACAAAATCAACAATTCGTCAATATTTGGATGAGCGAAAGGTTCACCGCCTGTAATTTTTAATGTTTTTATCTCAGCTATTTCAAATTGATTTACAATCTTGTTCAATTCTGAACTTGTAAAAGTTCTTGTCTGAAATTTAGGTGCAGAGCCTTCAAAACAATGTTTACATGAAAGATTACAGTGTTTGGTAATAAAGAATTCGACTCTTTCGGGATGAAGCATTGTCCCTAAAGGTAATTCTTTATCTGTCAAGTCATACTTCGCTATTTCTGTCGGAATTTGTTCTATAGGAACTAAAAGATCAGCAAACTCCTTACGCTTTAATAACTGAAAAAAATCACTCAAATCAATATCATATTTTCTTCCTTCATCTTCTATATAAGAAATAGGTATGGATTGATGAAAAAAATACCTCAAAATATAATACAACTTACATGAAATGTGATAGGTCTTCAAGGAAACCTTATCATATAGAGAGTAATTGCCATTTAACTCCTTTCTAAGAGTATAATTATAGTTAAGATGATAATTCATAATGTAATTTCTAAAATGTCTTGGGAAAGATGTCTTTCCCAAGACAACATTGATACTTTATCTCAAAAACCTTGATTAAGGCTGAGACTTAATTGGCTTTGTGGTATCTGTAGAATCTTTCACAGTTCCATTGTCACTACAACATTTCAGCGCATATCCATGACCTGAAGCAGCCAGCTCTTGAATCGTAGCATGAACACATGCTTCTCCTGCTTTAACTAACTCAAGCTCTTTTTTATCGAGCTCTTCAAAAAAAGATTGTCTCATTTTTTTATTTCTAATTGCCTTCTTATAGCTTCCGGCATTGCTCCTTTTGGCAGTTTGGTCTGTTTTATTATCTAGTCGACTTGATTATTTCTGTTGCAAATATATTTGTATATCCAAATTTTTCCAATACACAAAAGTGTAATTGTGAGTTTGTCAGCTTAAGCATTACACAAAAGTGTAGTCAAGCAGCCTCACAAAGCCCGCCATACTTAGAGAAGAAGCCCTTGATACCTCTTTTACTGGAACATACAGGAACAGTCTCCGATGTCAGGTAGTCTATGGATTTTCCTATTTGGCGTGTGCCAAACCCCAAGACCTTCATTACTTTCAGTAGTTTGCTGTCAATCTCTGCTATCATATAGCTGTACTTGTCCTCAACTATCGGCTTTACTGCCAATGCCATTAACCGCTTGAATAATGTCAATGTGGACATCCCCGAATCCTTTGCAACGGCAAAACGTCCAATATGCCAATAGTTATATTTTGCTTCCTTATGTATAGCAGATAAAGGGTTTATACCATATACCTTTTCTATTGGAAGAATCTTGTGCTTATCCCAATGGAAACTCCTGATGCAGCCAATCATTTTCCCAGAGGAATCTCTTGCAATGTAGATATGAGATTTGTCGTCATACAGATATACCTCTTCTTCAAGCACGGATTTAATATCTTTGTTTATATCTTCCTCTGTAAATGAATACATGTGGTGGGAGTAATTCTCCCTGACTACGAAATCGGCGATTTCATTCAGACTGGATTTATCTGCCATGAATATATCATACTCGTTGAATGACGCGACTTTCTTTTCCATAATAATCCTTTTATAGTTATTTTATACGGCAAAAATAGGGGCTCTTTAAATATGGAATACTACACTTTTGGGTAATTTTCCTTTTTCTGCTTTACTTTTTACACTTTAGTGTAGTCTTTTGATGTCATTCCGAAAAAAATAAGTATTTTTGCCATCGATTAAGTAAAGGACCTAATATATTCATCATATGACAGATGTAAAAGACTTCTTTATCGCATCGAATACTTTACGCAATGCACCGGACTATGACTCAAATGTACTGTCCACACTGATTCATACCGTAGAGGCTTTTGCGCGTGTAACCTATCAGAGCGTTTACTTGATAGACTATTATAAGCAGGAGTTTCTTTATGTATCAGATAATCCTTTGTTCCTTTGTGGTCATACGGCAAAGGAGGTGAAGGAGTTGGGATATAGCTTTTATTTGGAACACGTGCCGGAGGAAGAGCAGAAAATGCTCGTGGAGTTGAACAGCAGTGGCTTTAAGTTCTTTGACACCTTCGATGATATTGACAAATACCAGTGCTCTATGTCATATCATTTTCATCTGAACAGTGGGGCAAAGAGCAAACTAATCAACCACCAACTTACTCCCATTCTTTTGACCGATGAGGGCAAGATATGGATTGGTATGTGTGTCGTATCGCTGTCCTCACATAAAACAGTGGGACATGTAGAGTTTCATAAGAAAGGACTCAGCAACTATTGGAAATATTCCTTCGACAGCCATCGGTGGAAGGAATGTGAAGGAGTGTCACTCAAAGAAGAAGAAATTGAGGTGCTGCGGTTATCGGCAGCAGGGCTTACCATGACGGAAATAGCGGATAGGATGTGCCGTTCATTGGACACTATTAAATTCTATAAACGCCACGCCTTTGAAAAGTTAGGCGTGGCGAATATTACAGAAGCTATTTCAAGGGCAACTTTAAACAAATTGTTCTAAAACGATATTTCACTTTACTGCAAAAATGAGGAGAAATAGAATTTTGGAAAATAGTTCACAGGTTTTCCTGTGGCAAGATTGTATATTGCCGTTGTACACAGTCCTGCTGCAATCCATGATGCTATGGACAGTTGCGGAGGTGGGAGCATTTCGCTTTCTTCCCTGTATTGAGTAACGATTTTATCCAACCATTCTTTTGGCTGATTCCAGAAAGCCCCGTGCCCGATTACATACTCAGCCACCTTTAGCTCAAATCCCTTAGGCTCGTCTGCCAGTTCGGATAAAGAATGTCCCAATGGGTCAACAACCGTAACAAAACCTGCCCATCCAAAATTATATGGATGGAGTACGGGGATTTTTCTTTCTTTGCAGATTTTGTCAAAAACAAAAGGGGTTTCATCCTTGAAGTCCAATGCATTGATGGCTACATTATGCCCACTCAGCATATCTTTTATGTTGTCAGGGACCAGGAACTCCGTATGGTAATCTATCTGCGCATTTGGATTGATACTTAGCAAACGTTCAGCCAAACACTCTGCCTTATATTTACCAATTTCATTGTCCGTATAGTTCTGCCTGTTTAGGTTGCTTTTCTCAACCTTATCACCGTCAACAATGGTAATATGCTCAAAACCAAATCGCAAAGCACATTCAGCCACGATACTGCCTATACCTGCACCACCAAGGAATATTTTGTAATCCTTGATCAAACTTTGTTCTTTCTCGCTCACATAGAGCCTGTTTCTACTGTATCTATCTTCCATAACTAAATATTTATTATTTGTGGCAAAAGTAAATGCTCAAACACTTATATGCACTACACAAAAGTGTAAAAAACTCTCATTCTACTGATTATTTTAGATTTTATAACATACAATAGTTACATCAAATTGATACATTTGCTGATATTTAATTTTCATTACGAACGTATCACGAGCTAAAGACTCCCGGGAAGTTCTCAGATATACTTTTCTCTGCAAGAGCAGCCATTTATAGGATTGTTATAGTTTCCGACACGGTTCTAACCTCCGCATCCGTAAGTAGCGATAAACAGTGGACTTGGACTTTATGCCGAGCTGCTGCATAATGACATCTATGGCAAGACCTTGGCGGTATAGCGCAGCGCATGCGTCCACTTTATCCTGCTTGATGCCTGCACCTTTTCTCTTTCCAAGACTGCGCCCCTGCCGACGGGCTTCCTCACGTCCATCCTTGGTGCGCTCGATGATAAGGTCGCGCTCAAACTCGGCAAGACTGGCGAAGATATTCATCATCAGCTTGCCAGATGGCGAGGATGCGCCGACATGATCCTCTATCGACGTGAGCATGATGCCACGGCGGTTCAGATCGGCAAAGATGTCGACAAGGTCTTTCAGCGAACGACCAATGCGATCGAATTTATAGACAACAAGTGTGTCGCCCTCGCGGAGATAACTGAGACATTCCTTCAGCACGGGCCGCTCTTTAACTCCGGAGACCTTCTCGGAAAATATCTTCTCACAGCCTGCCTTCCGCAATGCGGTTATCTGCATATCAAGGTTCTGCTCTCGCGTCGATACTCTTGCATAACCGATATTACTCATGTGTGTAATTATTGATTGTGTCCAATAAAATCATCAACAATATTCTCAGGCAGTATCACGTATGGTTTCTTTCCATCAACAGGCTCATGCCTTAAAAACAAGGCATAGTAGACTGTATGTCCTTTGGTAT
>ERZ773276.2376-NODE-2376-length-11736-cov-9.823474_pt1 | contig 11736 bp, 9 predicted proteins | sample MGYA00511386_ERZ773276 | MGnify/ENA primary metagenome ERZ773276 (study PRJEB29015, sample SAMEA2737778) | human gut metagenome | biome: human gut; feature: human-associated habitat; material: faeces | place: China | collected 2012 ...
CCACGACAACACCATGGTGCAGGGCATCGTGCTGCTGTACGCCTGCGTGGGCATCGTGGGCCTGATCCTGGGCGATGTGCTCATGGTGCTCATTGATCCCCGCATCAACTTTGGCAAGAAAGAAGGTGGCCGCTGATGCTTTCGTTCCTGAAACGGGAAAGATCCAAAAAGCTGGAAAACCAGCTCAACACCCTGCAGAAGGAAGGCCCTGCTGCCTGGGCAGACCTGCCGGAGGACGGACTGTTCACCCCCGCCGGGTTCCACGCCGAGCAGGCCGAGGCCACGGCCTGCTCCAACTACAGCTACTGGGGCAGCACCTTCCGTGCTTTCTTCAAGAACAAGGCAGCCGTGGCCCTGCTCATCGCGCTGGTGGCCGTGGTGGCCTTTGCCTTTTTCCAGCCTTATCTGCCGGGGCAGGCAGACCCCAACCTCTGCGCCGTGGACCCCGTCACCGGCATCCAGTACCGCAACATCGCTCCCGGGCAGGACGGCTTTATCTGGGGTTCCAACTCCATCGGGCAGGACCTGTGGGCCCGCATCTGGGCCGGTGCCCGCACCAGCCTGACCATTGCCTTTTTCGTGGCTCTCATCGAAGCCGTGGTGGGCATCACTGCCGGTGTGCTGTGGGGCTATGTGCGCGGGCTGGATTTTCTGTTCACGGAGCTGTACAACATCTTTGACAACATTCCCACCGCCATTGTGCTGATCCTCATCTCCTATGTGGCCTCCCCCAGCATCTGGACCATGATTCTGGGCATGTCCATCAAGGGCTGGATCGAGATGGCGCGGTTCATCCGCAACCAGATCCTCATCATCCGTGACCGTGACTACAACGTTGCCTCCCGCTGCATCGGCACCCCCACGGTGCGCATCGTGCTGCGCAACCTGCTGCCGTATCTGGTGTCGGTGATCATGCTGCGCATGGCTCTCACCATTCCGGAAGCCATCGGCAACGAGGTGTTCATCACCTACATCGGCCTGGGCCTCTCGGTGGAGACGCCCTCGCTGGGCAATCTGGTCAACGACGGCCGCAAGGTGATGATGCAGGCCGGTCTGCGCTACCAGCTGCTCTACCCCACCCTGATTTTGAGCTTTGTCACCATTGCGTTCTATCTGATCGGCAACGCGTTCTCGGATGCCGCCGACCCGAAGAACCACCTGCAGTAAGGAGGAATGCATGATGAACGAAAATGACTGCATCCTCTCGGTGCGGGGGCTGGATATCCGGTTCAACCTGCGCGGCCGGGTGCTGCACGCCATCCGCGGCATCGACCTGGACCTGTACCGGGGCGAAGTGCTGGCCGTCGTGGGCGAGTCCGGCTCCGGCAAGAGCGTGTTCACCAAGAGTTTCATGGGCCTGTTGGACACCAATGGCTCCATCACCGACGGCACCATCGACTACTGCCCTACCCCCGGCGCAGAGCCGGTGCGCCTGTCCGGCCTGAAAACCGAGAAGGACTGGCTGCGCATCCGGGGCCGCGAAATTGCCATGATCATGCAGGACCCCATGACCAGCCTGAACCCGCTGAAAACCATCGGCGACCAGATTTTGGAGGCCGTGACCCTGCATCAGGGCCTGAAGGGCACCGAGGCCAGGGCCAGAACACTGGAATACCTGCGGGACGTGGGCATCTCTGACCCGGAAGTGCGTTTTAAGCAGTACCCCCACGAGTTCTCCGGCGGCATGCGTCAGCGCGTGGTGATCGCCATTGCGGTGGCCTGCAGCCCGAAGATCCTGATCTGTGACGAGCCCACCACCGCGCTGGATGTGACCATTCAGGCTCAGATTTTGCAGCTGCTCAAGGAGCTGCGGGCCAAGTACCACCTGACCATCGTCATGATCACCCACGACCTGGGCGTCGTGGCCAACATTGCCGACCGGGTGGCCGTGATGTACGCCGGCGACATCGTAGAGATCGGCACCGCCGACGAGATCTACTATGACCCCCGCCACCCCTACACCTGGGCTCTGCTGTCCAGCATGCCCCAGATGGGCATAAAAGGCGAGGACCTGTTCAACATCGTGGGCACCCCGCCCAACCTCTTTGCCGAGATCCGCGGCGACGCCTTTGCGCCCCGCAACCCGCAGGCACTGAAGATCGACTATGTCAAGCGCCCGCCATACTTTGAAGTTTCGCCCACCCACAAGGCCAAGACCTGGCTGCTGGACCCCCGGGCACCCCACATCGAGCCGCCTGCTGCGGTGAAAAAACTGCAAAAGGAGGGCTTGTAAGATGGCCGAGGAAAAAGAAGTCCTTCTGGAAGTAAAGGACCTGAATGTGACCTACGGCTCCGGCCGCAAGGCCTTTGCCGCCGTACAGAACGCCAATTTCCAGATCTACAAGGGCGAGACCTTTGGTTTGGTGGGCGAGTCCGGCTCCGGCAAGACCACCATCGGCCGGGCCATCCTGCGCATTCTGCCCACCTCTGGCGGTGAGATCCTGTACAAGGGCCAGAAGATCAACGGCAAAATCCCGCGTGCGCTGGACAAGCAGATCACCCGTGAGATCCAGATGATCTTTCAGGACCCGCAGTCCTCGCTGAACGAGCGCGCCAAGGTGAGCTACATCGTGGGCGAGGGCCTGCAGAACGTGCGGCCCGACCTCTCCGCCGCCCAGCGGGAAGAAAAAGTGCGGCAGGCTCTGCTGGACGTGGGCCTGCTGCCGGAATTTGCTTCCCGCTTTCCCCACGAATTTTCCGGCGGCCAGCGGCAGCGCATCGGCATTGCCCGTGCGCTGATCGTGGAGCCGGAATTCATTGTGGCCGACGAGCCCATCAGCGCTCTGGACATGTCCATCCGCGCCCAGGTGCTCAACCTGCTGCGCCGCCTGCAGAAAGAGCGCGGCATCACCTACCTGTTCATCGCCCATGATCTCTCGGTGATGCGCTACATTTCGGACCGCATTGCAGTCATCCACAAGGGCAGCATCGTGGAACTGGCCGACGCGGAGGAGCTGGTGGCCCACGCCATCCATCCCTACACCCGCAGCCTGCTGTCCGCCATCCCCATGCCGGACCCCCGCCGGGAGCGCAATAAAAAGCTGTTGGTGTACGACCCCGCCATGCACGATTATTCCACCGAAGCGCCCCAGTGGCGGGAGCTGCGCCCGAGGCACTGGGTTCTTTGCAGCGCCGCCGAGGCCGCGCAGTGGCTGCCGCAGGCCTGAGCTGCTTCGGGTCGCGATTCAACCACTTTACACAGTTTTTACCAGATGAACCGTTGATGGTTCGTCCTTTTTGGATTTCTCACAGTTTATTCATTGACATTCCGACTGCCGTCCACTACAATAATGGTGGGCCGTTTTGGCCTTTTTCCTGTCAGAAAGTGTCCGGCAGAACATGCTTTTTTCTGCCGTTTCCGGAAAATGAGAGAAGAAGAAAAAAAGAAAGGTCCTGAATCCTATGACGACTGCACCACACGAACCCATCTACGCATCCGTCGCAAAACCCTGGCTCAAATACTATGACCCCAAGTTCTTCGATCAGACGCCGCCCGAATGCAGCGCCTTCGAGTACGTCTGCCGCCAGAACAAAACGCACTTGACCGAGACCGCCATCACCTATTACGGCCGCAAGATCACTTATGCCGACCTCATCGTCAACGTCAAAAAGACGGCGGCGGCCTTCCGTGCCATCGGCATGAAAAAAGGCGACATTGCCACCGTGGTCAGCGTGATGACCCCGGAGGTCATCTACGCGTTCTATGCTGCCGACATGATCGGTGCCTCCCTGAATCTGGTGGATCCGCGCTACAGTGCTGAGGGCATCCACGATTACATCACCGAGGTGGACTCCCACCTGCTCATCTGCCTGAACGTGGTCTACGACCGCTGCCAGCAGGCTGCCAAGCGCACCAACGTGGAACGGGTGCTGGTGGTGTCCCCCGCCGACTCCCTGCCGCTGCATCTGGCCGTGGGCTACAAGCTGTCCACCCCCGACAAGAACCGCTATTCTTCCAACGTGATCCGCTGGAAGGATTTCATTGCCGCCGGTGAGGGCAAAGACACCGGTGCCGAGCCTTACGACCCGGACCACACCTGCGTGGTGGTGCACACCGGCGGCACCACCGGCTCGCCCAAGGGCGTCATGCTGACCGATGTGGACTTCAACTCCATCGCACAGCAGTTCGGTGCTTACGAAAAGCTGTTCCGCCGCGGCCAGAAGCTGATGAACATCATGCCCCCGTTCATTGCCTATGGCTACGCCTGCGGCGTGCACCTGCCGCTGGTGCTGGGCCTTACCGTGATCATCATCCCCAATCTGGACCCTGAAAAGCTGGGTGCCCTGATCTGGAAGTACAAGCCGGAGCACATGTTCGGCGTGCCGGCCCACTACCAGCAGATGGCCTCTTCGCTGCTGCTGAAGAACAAGGATCTGTCCTTCATCCGCAACTATGCTGCCGGCGGCGACGCCATCACGGTGGGTGCCGAGCAGAGCGTGAACGACTTCCTGGCCGCTCACGGCGTGGAGTACGGCCTGGCCAAGGGCTACGGCATGACCGAGGTTTCTTCTGCCGCCACCGCTGCTTCCGGCCTTGCCAACAAGGTGGGCAGTGTGGGCATCCCGCTGGTGAACACCCTTGTGTCGGTGTTTGAACCCGGTACCGACACCGAGCTTCCCATCGGCGAGCGCGGTGAGCTCTGCATCTCCGGCCCTGCCATCATGAAGGGCTATTACGGCAAGCCCGCCGAAACGGCTGCCCTGCTGCGCCACCACTCGGATGGCCGCGTCTGGGCACACACCGGCGACGTCGGCTATATGGATGAGGACGGCTTCGTGTTCCTGGACTCCCGCATCAAGCGGCTGATCATCCGCCACGATGGCTTCAAGGTGTTCCCCTCCATGATCGAGAACGTCATCAGCCGCCACCCCGCCGTGCAGCAGTGCTCGGTGGTGGGCTGCACCGACAAGGACCATGTGCAGGGCCGCCTGCCCTTTGTGTATGTCGTGCTGGACCCCGCTGCTGACCACAAAAAGCGTCAGATCGTGCGGGAGCTGCAGCAGATCTGCAAAGAAGAGCTGCCGGAGTACGTCCAGCCCGTGGGCTACAAGTTCCTTGATGAGCTGCCGCTGACCCCCATCGGTAAGGTGGACTACCGCAAGCTGGAGGAAAAGATCACCTCCCGCGACTACTGATCCTGCTTTTTACGGCCGTGCCTTTGTGCACGACCGTTTTTTTGTATTTCCCGACACATTCCGGAAAATGGGCCTTGACATTGCCCGGTTCTCTTTTTATGATAGAAGAAAACCCCATTGGTCAAAAAGGAGGAGCATTATGAGAAAACGCCTTGTCAGCCTGCTGCTGACCCTGGCTCTGCTGGTGCTGCCGGTGGTCTCTGCCGGGGCCGCCCAGCCTGCCGCTGCAGACCCCACCCCGGTGCAGACCCAGACGGAAACTGCGGAAGCAGCCCAGCACCAGTATTCCTACATTGCCCTGGGCGACAGCATCGTAGCCGGCATCGGCCTGCCGGATGCGGTCTACCAGCGGAACGGCCGGTACTACGATGTGTCCGGCAACTACCAGGGCTACTCTAAGGATTGCTATGTGGCCCGGGTGGCCGAGGGCCTGGGCCTGAGCCGGGACCAGACCGCCAACTACGGAATGCCTGCCCTGATGAGCGGCGACCTGCTGGAGCTGGTGCGGACAGGCTCCTGCCAGAGTGCCAGCATCAATTTCTCTCTGCCTGACCTGCGCCAGGAGCTGAAGCACGCTCAGGTGATCACGGTGGAGATCGGTGCCAACGACGTACTGGTGCCTATCATGTACGGCATTGCCTCTGCCATGGGCGGCCCCCAGGTCTTTGAGGCCCTGCTGCCTATGCTGGAGGGCGACTTCCGCCAGATGGACGCCTCCTCCTTTGCCGCCCTGCGAGAGAACCTGGACTCTTTGAACATCACGGCTCAGCAGCGCAAAGCCCTGCTGAAGCTGCTGGACAGCGGCATTGCAGAGATCTGCACCCAGAGCCAGGCCTCTACCCTGGCCAACCTTGAGGCCCTGCTCCAGGAGCTGAAGGCCCTGAACCCCGACGCCCAGATCGTTCTGGTGGGCTACTACAATCCCGTTCCCCTGCTGCCGGCTCCTGCCAACCCCTTTGCCAAGCACTTCCGCACCCTGAACCGCTCGGTGCAGAAGCTGGCCCAGCAGTATGACGCAGCCTTTGCTCCTGCGACCTACACGGTGGTGGCCAACGACGCTCACCCCACGGTATGCGGCCACAAGTACCTGGCCCGCCAGATCCTGAAAGCTCTGGAAAAGTGATCCTTTTCTGAGCTTGCGATACAAGGAGGTTCTTTATGAAAAAACGTATTGTCAGCCTGCTGCTGGCCCTGGCTCTGCTGGTGCTGCCGGTCCTGCCTGCCTTTGCAGCAGAGGAAGATCCCTACACCTATGTTGCCCTGGGTGACAGCATCACCACCGGTGTGGGCCTGAAGGACACCCACTTTTCCAGCACCGCCAAGAGCTATGATGTGCAGGAAAACTACCATGGTTACTCCAAAGACTGCTATGTGGCCCGGGTGGCCGACGCCCTGGGCCTGGACCGGGACCATGCCGTGAACTACGGGATGCCTGCTGCCATGAGCAGCAACATCCTGGACCTGGTCAGGACCGGCTCCACCGCCTCCGGTGTCGCCTACTACGACCTGCCTACCCTGCGGCAGGAACTGGCAGACGCCGACCTGATCACCCTGCTCATCGGCTCCAACGACACTGTGCTGCAGCTCATGGGGGCCATGGGCAGAGCCACCAACGGCAAGGCCACCAAACTGCTGATTCCCCTGCTGACGGGCACCATGCGGGAGCTGAATCTCCAGACCCTCCAGACCCTGAGAAAGAGCCTGGAAAACCTGGACCTGACCCCGGAAGAGTTGAAGGCCGCCCTGAAGCTGCTGGATTCCGGCATGGAGGAGATCTGTGACCAGACCCGGGACCAGACTGTGGCCAACGTGGAACAGATCCTCCAGGAACTGAGAGCCCTGAACCCTGACGCCCAGATCATTCTGGTGGGGTACTACAACCCCCTGCCCTTCCTGCCCACCTACGGCAGACACTTCCGCCTGCTGAACCGCTCCGTCAAGGCCCTGGCCCAGCAGTATGGCGCAGACTATGTGTCCATCCCCTATACCTCCATTGCCAACGACGGTCACCCCACGGTGTGCGGTCACAAGTACATCGCTCGCCAGATCCTGAAGGCCGTCCGCAAGTAAACGTTTCGTTTTTTCAAGGCCCTGCCTGTCCGGCAGGGTCTTTTTGCTTTCCTGCGTTTATTTCCGGCATTCAGCTTCAAAAGCTTCTGTTTTGACAACTTTTTCCTGCGATTTTCCACGTTTTGTCAATTGACATTTCCCCTTCATTTCCTTATCATGGAAGCAGTTCCGCAGCCTTGAGATGTTGCGGGGAAAGAGGGAATGATGACCATGAAAACAAAACGCATTGCAAGCCTGCTGCTGTCGGCCGCGCTGCTGCTGTCGCTGGCCGTTCCTGCCTTTGCAGAGAACCCCACCACCGAAGAGACTGCTGAGCCGGAAACCTCCGTGCAGGAAGTGGAGCCGGAAGCTCTTACCGAAGACGATGCTGTGGCGCCTGTTGCAGAGCCCACCGCCAAAAAAGAGTACACCTATGTCGCCATCGGTGACAGCGTGACTGCCGGCGTGGGCCTGAGCGGCCTGCAGTACAAGCTGGTCCAGAACGGCTTCGATATGTCCGGCAATTACAAAGGCTACGATGGCCAGTGCTTTGTGGGCTATGTAGCCGACCAGCTGGGCCTGGATCGTGACCACGCCATCAACCTGGGCCTGCCCGCCGTGATGACCAAGGACCTGGCAGACCTGATCGAGACTGGTGCCATGCCGGCCATGAACCATTATTCCGGCGTGCAGTATACCTCGGTGCCGGAGCTGAAAGAATATATCCAGAAAGCGGACCTCATCACCTTGCAGATCGGTGCCAACGACGCCCTGATCCGCACCATCGTGGCCCTGGGTGAGGCTACCAACTGGAAAAGTGAAAAGCTGGCCAACAGCATGGTCACCGGAATGTTCCGCAACCTGACCCCGGACAACATCGACTACTTTATGGACTGCCTGAAGCAGCTGACCCTGACCCCCTCGGAGTTCCGTGCCGTGATGCATCTGCTGACCACCGGCATGGGCCAGATCTGCACCTCCACCTACGCCGATACTGTGACCCAGCTGGAGCGTGTGATGAAGGACCTGCGTGAGCTGAACCCGGAGGCCCAGATCCTGGTACTGAGCTACAATAACCCGGTGCCCCTGATGCCCTCCTGGAGCCGCCACTTCCGTCGGCTGAACACCGCCGCAGCCAAGCTGGCCGCCCAGTATGATGTGACCTATGTGCCCATCCCCTATACCCGCACCGCCAACGACGGCCACCCCACCGTTTCCGGCCACAAGTACATTGGCCGCCAGATCCTCAAAGCCGTCAATCACTGATCCATAAACATGCAGCAAAAAAGGGCCTGTCTCTTGTGAGACAGGCCCTTTTTTGGGGGTTGCAGTTGTTTTCTCAGCTCAGGCGGCCGCTTTCTACCGAGTAGGTCACATCGGCGGCAGCCATGGTGGACTTTCGGTGGGAAACTAGCAGCACCGTCTTGTCCCGGCACTCGGCCCGCACCGCCTTGAGGATCACGCCCTCGTTCAGGCTGTCGAGGTTGGAGGTAGGCTCGTCCAGCAGCAGGAAGGGTGCATCGTGCAGGAATGCCCGCGCCACACCGATGCGCTGCCGCTCGCCGCCGGACAAGGCCCCGCCCAGCTCACCCACGGGGGTGTCATACCCCTTGGGCAGGCTGCGGATAAAGCCGTCCAGCGCAGCCTTTTTGCAGGCCGCTTCCACTTCTTCGCGGGTGGCATCCCGCTTGGCGATGCGGATATTGTTCTCGATGGTGTCGTTGAACAGCTCCGTCTCCTGGGTCACAAGGCTCTCCTGTGCCCGCAGGGTGGCCGTGTTCACCCGGCGGATGTCCTCCTCGCCAAAGCGGATGGTGCCGGTGTTCACATCCCAGAAACGCATGAGCAGCCGCAGGAAGGTGGACTTGCCGCTGCCGGAACGGCCGGTGATGCCCACAATCTTTTTTTCCGGGATGGTCAGGCTCAGGTCGTGCAGCACCTCTTCGTCCGCATAGGAGAAGCTCACATGCTCCGCCTGCGCCCCCGCAAAGGCCGTGTGGGCACCGTCGGTCACGTCGGCGGTCACAGGCTCTTCGTCCAGCAGGTCCAGCACACGGTCGGCACTGGCAAACACCTGGGTCAGGCTGGCACCAAGGTTGGCCAGTGCCACCACCGGGCCAAAAGAGCTCAGAGCCGACAGGGTGCAGATGAGCACCCCTTCCACGCCCATCTGCCCGTTCCGGTACAGCTGCAGGCTCACTCCCAGCACCGCGATGACCGTGAACAGGATCAGGGTGTTGGTGATGGCCACGGTCAGGCCCTCGCGGTATTTCAGGGCCTTCTGCTTCTCGCCCAGTGTCTCACTGTGGGCCGTGATGCCGGCCGCACGGGCGGCGGTGTCCTGATATTGCAGGGTATCACGCAGGCCGCGCAGGCTCTCCAGCACATAGCTGTTGGTGTCGGCCAGGGCCTGCCGGTACTCCCGGGCCACCTTGTCACCGCGCTTTGCGCTCCACACCGGCAGGGCCACGCCCACCAGCAGATACCCGGCCAGCAGCACCAGTGCGGGCAGGATGTGGTAACTGGCCACAAAACCGGTCATGCCGATGACACAGATGCAGGCAATGCAGATGGGCGAGATGGTGTGGGCATAGAACACTTCCAGCGCCTCGATGTCGGCGGTGATCAGGGAGATCAGGTCGCCGCGGTCACGGCCCTCCAGCTTGGCCGGGGTCAAGCGGCGCAGCGCACCGAACACCTGATCCCGGATGAGGGCCAGCAGCTTGAAGGCGATAGAGTGGTTGGAAGCCTGCTCTGCATAGCGCAGGATGCCGCGCAGCAGGGCAAATACCAGAATGCAGGCAAAGGCAACGCCCACCGAGCGCAGCGGGCTGGCCAGCCCCAGCGCCCGCAGGATGCCAAAGCCGCCGAAAATGGTGATGAAGGTGGCGCAGAAGTGCCCCGCCACGCCCATGACGATGGCCGCCAGCATGATGGGCAGCATGGGCTTGACCAGCACGATGAGGCGGCCCACAAGGACAAAGGGGCTGCGATGCTTGGGTTCGTTCATATCAGGCATCCTCCGTTTCCAGCGTTTCCAGCTGCTTCTGGGCCGTGTACAGACGGCTGTAGGCGCCCTGCTTTTTCAGCAGTTCCGCGTGGGTGCCCCGCTCTGCGATGCGGCCCTTGTCCAGCACATAGATGCAGTCGCTGTCCACCACGTTGGCCAGCCGGTGGGAGATCAGGATCACCGTTTTGCGGCCCGCCAGGCTCCGGATGGCTGCCATGATGTCGTTTTCGCTCTCGGCGTCCACGTTGGAAGTGGCTTCGTCAAACAGATAAATGGGGGTGTCGTGCAGCAGGGCGCGGGCCATGGCAAGGCGCTGCCGCTGGCCGCCGGACAGGTTGCTGCCGCCCTCATGCAGGGCCGTCTGCAGGCCGTCCTGGCTGCGGCAGAAGTCGGCCAGGTTCACCTGTTCCAGCGCGGCCCAAAGCTCGGCCTCGGTGGCATCGGGCTTTGCCATGCGCAGGTTTGCTTCCACCGTGCCCTTGAAAATGGTGGCATTGTGGGGCACCAGCGTCAGGGCACGCAGGCGCTGGGCCCGCTGCAGCTGTTCCACCGGCACACCGCCCAGCGTCACGCTGCCGGTGTAACCGGTGCGGCTGCCGGACAGCAGCGCCGCAATGGTGCTCTTGCCGCAGCCGGACTCACCCACCAGCGAGACAAAGCTGCCCTGCGGGATGGTCAGGGACACGTCCTGCAGAATGGTGCGGTCCTTCTCGTACCCAAAGGTAACGTGCTCCAGCTGCAGGGCAGCCTGTTCCGGCACGGTCTGTTCGCCATCGGCGGGTTCCTCTGCTGCCAGCAGTTTGAAGATTTTTTCTGCCGAGGCAGCACCGTTCATTGCACAGATGAAATTGAAACGTGTGAATGACAGTGGAAAATTTGTGCTTTATCAGGATGAAGCCGGGGAGGCGATGTTGGCGGTTACAGGCCCGAGCAAAGTAGAAGCGGCGGTGGCGGTAAGTTATGTGTGTGCTAAATATGGGACAGACGAATCGACATTTATATTGAATATAGGAAGTGCGGCGGGAGCGCCAAACTGTTCTGATGAGCATGTGCAATCGGCCGAGCGATCAGAGCTGATCGGGCAATGGTTTATTGGAAATCAATTGGTGGATGGCGATACAAAACGTACATACTATCCGGATATTTTATATCGTCACCCATTTGCAGAAGAGGGAATTGAAACGGTCAGCATAGTGCGTAGACCCGACGAAATGAAGCAAATGATTCGTATGGATGCGTCTGTGAATGGTGGACAGAAGAGCGGATCCTCATTAAAAATCAGGTTGTGTGATATGGAGGCAGTTGGCGTATATCAGGCCGCTGTCCGGTTTGTGGGACAGCACCAGATGGCTTTCTTAAAAGTAGTATCAGATGCCGGTGTTGATAAGCGTATGACGGCAGAGGATTTACAGCACTTCTTTGCGGACAGTGCAGAGAAAATATGTACGTGGATAGAAGATGTGCGTACACTTAGCCGTTCTTGGAAAGTGGAAAAGGTTGGCGCGAAAGAGCAGGAAATTTTGCAATTGCTATGTGATCAG
>ERZ773276.2380-NODE-2380-length-11698-cov-33.721549_pt1 | contig 11698 bp, 10 predicted proteins | sample MGYA00511386_ERZ773276 | MGnify/ENA primary metagenome ERZ773276 (study PRJEB29015, sample SAMEA2737778) | human gut metagenome | biome: human gut; feature: human-associated habitat; material: faeces | place: China | collected 2012 ...
CCTCGCACTCAGAAGGCTGAGAAGGAGACAAAACGCATTGAGGTCGCATAACCCCAGCGTTGCTGCTCAGTGGTATTACAGGGACTGTTCTCTTCATGGGGAGCAGCCCCTTTTTGTTTCTACAACATAATCTCCTATATGCCGGTCTTTTTCCGGCGGGGCGACTTCTTGAATAAGGGAGCCGCCTTTTTCGTGTCTGATCAATAACACTATGGGCTCAACAGATTAATGGGCAGAGTCAATTAGCAAGTGCAAAAGAGAAGGTGAAAGAGGGGTGTGGATGGCGGGAAACGGGTCTGCGGGAGGAAAATCAGAGACAGGAAATCGGCATCCCTATAGGAACGCGGGGCTCATTCCTATAGGAATGGAGATAGCATGAGAGAAATGGAAAGCCTCCAAAGAGGACAATGTACATAACTATCTAATAAACAATAACTTGCTATTCTGAACCAAGAATCGCTTCTTTTCGAGCGAGGAGCCACCCGTTCGAAAAGAAGCGATTCTCACCGGGTTTTGCGAAAAAAATATCTTGACGTTTGCCATACCCAGGCAGTGAGCGGAATGGCAGGCGAGAGGATCGGTTCGAGCAATTGTCAGGATAGCTCAGCGCTTTCTCCTCTTAATATACAGGACCAATCCCGTGACGGGTAGCGAGGCACCAATGAGCGAGGCTATGAACATGAGAAATTTTCCGGCTAAGCCAAAGATCCGCCCGTCATGGAGGTAGAGGGTCATTCTCAATAGTTTGTCGGCCGCACTCGCCTTCTGGTAGCGACCCGCCCACGGACCCTGACCGGTGAGCTCGGTGAGCTCGGTGAGCGAGGCAGGATCGTAATAGAGATTGTCCGTGCGGTAATAAGACTGCCGCTCGCGACCCACACTCACCCGATAGACATCGCTGTCAGTGGCCGGCAGACTGTTATAAAACTGCACGGCCCGGGGCGATTCACGGTGGGTGACGACATAGAGCGTGTCCAACTTCGTCAGCTTCAACTCCGAGCTCTTCGCCAAGGCCTGCGGCATGGCATACGGCTTTTGCTGATTCCCGCCCGAGGCAACGGCATAGACCGCCCCGCTCCACCAGTCAAGAGCGAAGACCATTCCCGTGAGACTTGCCCAGAGAAGGAAGACCAGCGCATAATTGCCAAGCACGAGGTGCAGCGCATAGAACCATTGCCGACTGTTGGCCGCAGGGTTGGGAAAGGTCAGCAGCTGGCACAACTGCCGGCGGTTCCAATGTTTAGGCCAGTGGAACGCCACGCCCGTGACAAGCACGATGACAAAGACCTGTATGCCATAACCGACGACATAACGGCCCACGGTTGGGGGGAAGCCAAAGATACTTGTGGCCGTTGAGAACGAAACCGAAGAAGTCGAACTCATCAGCCGCTAACCGTTCCACATGGAGGACAGCGTCCGAATGAGGATTCAAGAAGACGATGGTTCGGCCACCGTCTTCCTGAAAATAGGCTTTTATCATATTGTATGTTTATATGCCGTTGTAGCACAATTAGTTATAACGTTTTTATATGATTGTAGGTAACAAACAAGTAACATTTCAAAGAATGTTTTGTTACTGTGTTACATACCATTTTCAGTTGAGGTCACATTGATCGAGAAAGAGAGGATGCAGTAAACCTGACGAATGGATTATTTGATTAGCATGTATTGAGATTTTCGGCATATTCAGGATTTGCTTCTTTGAGAATTTCGGCATTTTTTACCAGCTAACCTTTGAGATTTTCGGCATTTTTTATTCTTTTTCTTTGGTAATTGGGATTTTATAGCTATCTTTGCACCGAATAAAGCAAAAAAGATGGCAGAAAGAATATTTAGGCGCAAGATTTATGAGCAAATGCTGAGTTGGAAGCAAAATCAGCACGGGACAACCGCACTTCTTATCAGAGGTGCAAGGCGTGTCGGCAAATCCACTGTTGCCGAGGAGTTTGCTCGTCATGAATACGAGAGCTACATACTGGTTGATTTCTCAAAGGCAACACCAGCAATACACCGTTTGTTTGAAGATGTCTCCAATTTAGACTACATCTTTACCCAGCTGCAACTTAACTATCGAAAAAGCCTGAAACCACGCAAGTCCGTCATCATCTTTGATGAAATACAAAAGCAGCCATTAGCCCGGCAAGCCATAAAAACGCTTGTCGCCGACGGACGCTACGATTATATCGAGACAGGCTCTCTGTTGAGCATAAAGCGTAAAAGGAAGTCTGCAGGCAACTCCGAGCGACAGAAAAACATTCTCATTCCCAGCGAGGAAACACGCCTTGATATGTATCCTATGGACTATGAGGAGTTTCGTTGGGCATTGGGAGATGACCAAACAATTCCCCTTTTGCGAACAATGTTCAACAGTCTGAGTCCGCTGAGTGATGATACTAATCGTCGTATGATGCGCGATTTTCGTCTGTATGTTTTGGTTGGAGGCATGCCCCAAGCTGTCAATGACTACCTTGATACTCACGACATGAGTATTGTCGATCAACGCAAGCGTAGCATTCTTGACCTCTACGATGAGGATTTCTACGACTTGGACCCATCAGGTCAAACCTCAGATTTGTTTCACGCCATTCCTGCTCAACTAAGCAGTAACGCATCTCGCTACCAGGTTAGTAGCGTGATTGATGGAGGAAAACTGGATCGTTTGAGAGGCCAGATAAATATCCTCAAAGATTCCATGACCGTAAATATAGCTTATCATGCTAACGACCCAAGTGCAGGACTGGCATCACACATCAACCGCGACCAGTTCAAATTGTTCTGTGGAGATACAGGGCTGTTTGTCACTCTCGCTTTCTGGGACGATAAATTTACAGAGAATGTCATTTATCAGAAATTGCTGAGTGACAAACTGAAAGCTGATGTGGGCTACGTCTATGAGAACGTGGTGTCGCAGATACTGACAGCTACTGGGAATAAGTTGTATTACCACACGTGGCCGACACCATCGGGCAAACACAACTATGAGATAGACTTTCTGTTGTCCCGTAAAGCTAAAATCTGTCCGATAGAAGTCAAGTCATCGACATCTAATCTTCATGTTTCCATAGATGAATTCCAGAAAAAGTACTCGGCTCGCATCCTACAACGATACATCCTTCACTCGAAAGACATTCGCAAAGAGCAGGACTTGATATCGCTACCAATGTATATGTCAATGTTTCTTTAGATGCAAATTTACTTATATGATAACTGACGATACCGTAAAATTCGGTACTGGCGAACATAGGGTTCGTGGGGGCATCTTACCTTTGCATCGAAAATCAAGATAGTAGGAAATATGGCAAAGAAAGTATACATTCACCCATACAAAGGTTATTTGAACACGGAGTTCCAAATATACTCACATGAGCAAACTCCTGTGGAGTATGTCGTTTACTCCAAGGACAATGGTACAGAAGCGCCCCAAGAAAAAAAGAAAGGTGTTGTTCAATCCAATATACCTCATTCTTTTAGATTGTCCTCACCAGGTGCTTTCGTTGTACAATTCAGTAACGGAACTTCAAGTGAAGTAGTAGTTGAGGATGCGTATAAATTCGGAGGGAACAAACATAAGAAATCATTCATCTTCGACAAATGCCCATGGGCCTTTATCGTTATGCACGATAGAACTTACTTTTACAACCGTGAGTCCAAGGAATCGTTTGTAGAAGCAATTTCGCCTGACGATATTTTGGAAATCTCCAAGGATTATGTGCTGCTTAAGAATGAAGGCCAAAACGATCTTACTCTATTCTCATTGTTGGAACAGGCTCCCGTTCTATGTGTAGATAACGTGATTTTCTCTAATGATAATCTTTTTGTCTGGAAAGAAGAGGGAAAGGATGATAAGCTTTCCATAATGAAGGTATATTCTCTTAGAGAAAATAAAATGCTCATGATGGAACCTTTTACCCGATTCTCATTGGATGCCATTGAAGGATGTATCTACTTGGCAAATAATAATGACATCAAAAAGTTCTCACTTGCAGGAACGATTTCACTTTCAGAATCGTTTTCTTTTAATGGCCAATTTGTGACGTTTGCACAATCCCATTATGCTATTTGCCGCGAGTTTACGAAAATAAAAGTTTGGGACATTGAAACGAAAGAGGAGCAAGCCGAAATTATACCATCAGGTAATTTGGCTCGTATTAACGATGTAACGTTTATAGATGTTGCCAGTAGGCGAAGGGCAATCTCAAAATTTGACCTTCGTGGCTCGGAGTTTCCTGAAGCAGAAATTAGTGCTCAGTATAGCGAATATGATATCTATCCATGTCCGTGGCGAGTATTCTATTTTCAAAAGGAAATCACGATATCGAGCGAATGGAAGAACAATATAACGACTTGCTGCATCTGTGATAATAAGAAAAACATACATCGAGAGGTTCAGAACGACAATGGCAATGCAATATTTGCAGGAGATGCGTTCTGCTGGTATAAAAACAACGAGTCTTATGTTGCTTGCCGTGTATATGACCATACAAGCTATTGCTCAGACTCAAAAGTCTATACTTTTAAGAAAAATGTCTATTTGTGCAATGCAAAGAATATACGAACTCTTAGTAATAATGGTTTCTGGGATGATTGTTGGAAGACAGAAGGAGAATTTGTTTATGATGATTTTGAATCCTATGGAATAATATATGACAAGGTTGCAAAGACATATTATAACCACAATAGGAAGACATTGGGTGGCTCCAAAGAAAGTAGGCTAGGCTGCTTAGAAATAGATGAATATCTATATAACAAGTCGGGGAAAAGAATTCTTAAGAAAGAATGCCCTCATGTGGTTTCTGCAGGGTTGAATTATGGTTTAACTGTAGATAGTGATGAGGTAAAGTTCTTCGAATATAAAAATAATGCTTTTGTGTTTGAGGCTATTCTGGATGAAATTTATGACACCTCAGCTTACTCAAATGTGCTTTTGAGTGACAATGGATATCAAATAATGTATAGAGAAAAGAATGTTTCTACCATTCTTGATATAGAGACAGGACAGAGGACTGAGTTTGAAAATCTTTCATATATCAACCATATCAATGGCATCCGTCCTTTATTCATGGCAGACATTGAATGTACCCAAGCACGTTTGATAAATCCCTTGAATGGCCAACCCATAAATGTTAGCTTGTTGACCGAATATCAGTTTGTGAGTCCTGATGGTTCGCTGTACGCTGACAAAGAGCTCTGTAAGTACATTGAATATCGCAACAAAATAACAGGAGAAACCATATCGAGAGAAGATTATCAGGACTTAGTCAACAAGTTTGATGTGCCTTATGATAAGTGGATTCTTTCTTTCAAGAAAGAAGACGTGAAGGAAGAAATAGAAGAGTTATTCAAATTGCGAGATAAATTTATCGAAGAGCATATCGAATACTTTGCAGATTTGGCTAAAGGAAAAAGTGAAAAAGATCTTTATAACATAGCGCGTCATCAAGATTTTTCAACCTTTTTTATAAAGATAGTCGGTATTGTTGTTGTTAAGAATATGAGCACAGGAGATGTTGTAGAGAAGATAGAACTTGGCTCTCCTTTGGCTTATCTTAATTATGTGTCTTTCTCTTATGACAACAGATATGTAGCTATAGCAGGATGTTATCCTTGGGGAGTTAGCACAGGAGGTCTTTTTCTTCTTTATGACCTCAAAGAACATATGACAATATACCGGAACGGGGATTCTAAAGCTGTATGGACAACAGCATTTACTAAAGATGGAATAGTTGCTGCCTATACAAGTTCGCCTATTACATTTATAGGCAAGTGCGATGAGGTGAAAACCAAAGGAGACGAGAAAGAAACCAAAATGTCTGTTATAGATGGATATAATTTCTTAACATATAGCCCAGATGGAGCCTACTTTGCATGTTCTCAACAAGGATATGTTGCATATCGAAATGGTGCGGGCAATATCAATCCCAATTGGGGACATCAGCCTTCGGCGATTGTGGACATAAGGAGGACAAGTGATCCTGACAATGAATTGATACGTTTCAGCGACCTTTCAGAAATGGGTATCGCAGATACTTTCCGGAGTCAATCTGTCTCCTCGGTGTCTTTCTCCAATGACAACAAAAAACTATTGATGGTAGGAAAAGACGGTGTCGTTATTGTTAGAAATCTACATTTAGAAGACTATGCCAGCAAATAAAAATGCAATGACCCGATATAAGATACTAGATGACTTATTGAGTAATCGGTATCACAACTACTCCTTAGACGACCTGACGGAGGAGGTAAACCTACGCTTGTCTGAAATGTACCCAGATACTAATGGCGTTGTTAGAAGAACCATAGAGAAGGACATTTTCTATCTGGAGTACGAAGGTCCATTTCTGGTTGATATAGAACGGTACACTGTTGATGCATACAGCAAAGAAAAACAAAAATCTTATGCAAAACAATGTCTCCGATATGCAAACCCTGCATTCTCTATATTTAAGAAACAAATGTCGGCAGACGAAGAGTACCTTCTTTCAGAAGCATTAACCTTGCTCGGCCAGTTCGATGGACTTCCTAACCTGGGCGACCTTGAAGCACTTAGATTGGGGTTAGGAGTAAGGAAGCCCAAACACCAGATTATATCGTTATCAAAGAATCCACTAGAATCGTCCAACATTTTGGGTGAACTTTTCACGGCTATTTCTCAACGACAAACAATCAACCTACACTATCATACCTTCAAAAACAAGGATGTTCAGCTTACTGTCACCTTGTTTCCTTATATGCTAAAAGAGTACAACCGCAGATGGTTCCTTGTTGCCGCAGCAGAATCGGACGGCAAACTGTTGACATTCGGTTTGGACAGAATAGATTACGTGGAGAATCTACCATCTCATAAATATGTAGATTATGATGGTGACCTTAATGAGTTGTATGAAGATATTATCGGTGTAACCTACAAAGAAGAGAGTCCTGTTTATAAGATTGTGCTTTGGGTAAGTGATAATTCCAAGGATTACGTGGTAACAAAACCGCTACATGAGTCTCAACGAAGTGTTAGTGGAACGAAAGCACAAGAGCTATATAGTCAGTTCCCAACGCTAAGTGGCGGTCAGTTTTTTATCATAGAATGCAAAGAGAACTATGAACTCATCCGCGAGCTGACCTCGTTTGGAAAAGACTTGGTAGTCCTATCTCCTAAACCAATTACAGACCTCGTTGAGAGACGAGTTTCAGAAATGTTTGAGATTTATTCAAATCTCCGAACATAGAATTCGCAATATAGTTGTACCTTTGCACCAGAAAATGATAAAAGTATGGATTATAAGAGCTATAAGGAATACGGAAATGTTATCGTCGCACAGCGTTCGGACTACCTCTGGGGAGTTCTCGACCATAAAGGTAACGAGATTGTCCCATTTGGCAAGTATGACTGGATTGACGGGTTCGACCAAGGATTAGCGAGAGTGCGCACAACGGGAAACCCAGGAAGGGTTGCCAACACGATTGCCATCTTTACTTTAGAATCTGATAAGGCTAAAAAGCTTGAAGGTCGTGGGAGTCTTGAAGATTTCATCAGACAGGACAGAATCAAACATCCTGAGACCTATGCCAAGTGGGGAATAATTAACGAACAGGGAGAAGAAGTTCTCCCCGTAGAATACGATGATGTTTGGAACTTCCTTGGTAAGAAACGCTTCTCAACCAAGGTTGTCCTGAATGGGGAGTCACATGAAGTATTCTTCCATGACCTTAATCCTTCTTTACCCTTGAGAGGACAGCGAAGCTCTAGTCGAAGCTACGATGAGGAATATAACTACAATGAAAACAGGGGAAGCGACGATGGTATAGATTATGAGGAAGAAACCTGGGATGCTCTTACTGATGGACAATATGGTGATTACCCAGGTCCAGGTGTTGACTACGATTCTCTGGGTTTCTAATGTGACAAACAATAAAATAATGAAGGAAAACGTTTTTTATTAAAACAACGAACATAGAGTACGTGCATTGTCTGTAACTTTGCACCGACAAAAGAAACAAAGCGGTCTTTGACATACTTCCAATACTGGAACTACATTTTGAACTTCGTCCTGCGTATTCGCAAGATGTCTCATTGTCCTTCGGGACTTTGAGATAAAAAATGTCATTACGTTAACGTGTACACTAGGCATACACAGTATGCTGTTCTTGTTATGTTATGATGTATTTATGTTATATGTTATATATTATATTTACATAAAGAAAATCGTTTCAGGTTGGGATTTGTCAAGACCGCTTATTAATAAATTTGAACGACGTAGACAAATGGATAAAGAACAGATAAGGCAAACAGCACTCCAAATGAAGACCAGGGAGGATCTTCTTACTCTTCTCAATCGCATCAAGCGTGATGAGATGGAGGAGTTGGGCTATGCCGACAAGTTCCATCCGTTTACGATAAGGCATATGAACTACTACTGTAATCCGAAGAATGCCTTCCATCGTTATCGCCAGTTCAAGATTAAGAAAAAATCTGGTGGTTTTCGTCAAATTACCGCACCAAGGAACAGAAGCTATATGTTTCTACTCAATTGTCTGAATGAGATATTGAAGGCTGTCTATACACCATCTCAGTATGCAATGGGCTTTACTGAAGGGCGTTCAGTTGTCACTAATGCCTGTAAACACAAAGGGGCAAACTATGTCTTCAATATAGACCTCAAAGACTTTTTCCCAAGCATAGAGCAACCCAGAGTATGGAAGAGATTACAGCTTCGACCTTTCAACTTTCAAGTACCAGTAGCAAGTGCCATTGCAGGCTTATGCTGCATGAGAGAAACGCGAGAAATGGCGGATGGCACCAAGAAAGACTATTATGTATTACCACAAGGGGCACCAACTTCACCAATCATCACCAACATGATTTGCGACAAGTTGGACCATCGTCTTGGAGGTCTTGCACACCGCTTCGGTTTGAATTACACCCGTTATGCTGATGATATTACCTTCAGCTCAATGCACAACGTGTTTCAGGAGAACAGCGATTTCCGCAAAGAATTGTTACGTATCATTGGTGACCAGGGCTTTGTTTTGAACGAAAAGAAAACACGGCTTCAGAAACGTGGCTCGCGACAAGAAGTGACGGGTATCATCATCAGCGACAAGCTTAATGTATCGCAGAAATATGTGCGTGATATACGCAACATCCTTTATATGTGGGAAAAGTATGGCTACACAGTAGCCTACGCTAAGTTCTTTCCAAGGTATAAAGAAGAAAAAGGGCATGTCAAGAAAGGAAATCCTGATCTCGTGAATGTGATTGACGGGAAACTGATGTACCTTAAGATGGTTAAAGGCGAGGACGATTCTGTGTACCAAAGATTGTATGCCAAATTCCAAAGCCTTGTTGCTCAGATGTGCGACCCGAAAAAGACCAATGATAAGCACATTACCTATGTTGAGACTATGCCTCTTCTCGATTTTGAAAAGAAGATTGGGTCTTCTGTAGAAATCGTTATAACCCCCAAAGAGGAAAAGAATAGCGAAGGTAAAATGTCCCAGTCTGGCAAGGGACGTTTTGCATACTATTTACTTGCCGGAACTAAACAATTGATTTCGATAAGTAAGTATCTGTCTGAAACTGAAATCAAGGCTAAGGACAAACTGGCAATTTCACAATGCCGTGATGGGAAGGGCAAGGAGTTTATGTTCATACATCGTGCAGGCATTGTGACCGTGCCACCACCAAAGCCTGTCGATATAGACGAATTAAATAATGAATTAGACTCACTTTTAAGTTCGTGATTATGGATGAGAAATTAAAGTCTACATTAGATAAGGTGATTAGACTCACACAGCAAAATGATGAGTTTGGAACGGAATTGCGGAAAGCTTTGCAAATCAAGCCTTCCGCACCAGGCGTTAATAATAGTAATGATACAAGACTTAAACATATAGAGTCATATTTGGGCCTTGACTACTATGTGGATGGCCAGCCTTCACTTATTGATTATTCCTTTGTTCCAGAAGTAGAAATTAGGGCGCAGCTGATTTCTGACAACAGAGAAATGATGCGTTTTAGATATGGCACACGATACCATGCTATCAGTTTTGTTGAATATTGTAGATATGCACATCTTCAAGTTGAAATGCTCCTTAATTACTTCTACGATAGAACAGAATCGGGAGATTTGGAAGCCATCAAAACGCATATTACAAGGTATAATAAAAAAGCCCAAATAACAGATGCGAAATCACTGAGCGCAATAAGTTATAATTCTAAATTATGGTCTTTCTGTGATGAATTTTCTATTGATATTAAGTATAGGATTTGCCTAGATAATATCCGTGAAGTGAGGAATCAATCAAGCCATCGTTCTCCCGGTGGAGAAGAACGAACCATGGAGGAAAGTCGCAAGAAACTTATTAATATGGGTATTCCTCTGCATCCCAAATATGGATATGTCCTGACAGCAAAATTAAAAGAAGGGACCAATGCTTTTAACCTCTACAACAGCATGGTTAAGAACACCGATTGGTATAAAGAATACAAAGTCCTTATATGGATGGCTCAAAAAGAACAGTATGACAACATTATGGAATCCATAAAGTTAATCAGTAGTACAATAAAGCAAAGTCTAATCAACAAGGTTTCGCTAAACATTATTTCATAAGTTATGACAAGAATGGTAATTTGGGTTCTTCCCACATTTTGCAGGTTTTATGGTAGGGTTAAACCATATAATTTGGATGAAGGAAAATTTAACGAGTTTACAGCTTCAAAGATGGAAGAAGACGTTGATACTCATATCATCTTTGACAAAAGTTTAGAGCCAATGACATTTATGAATATGTTAGCTCTAAGTCGCGGATTGTTTGTTGTCGGTTATGGAAACCCAGTAGATTGTTGGGGCAAAACATACTTCGAGAGATATACAGTTTACGATGAGCAAGGTATTCGCAACTATCTTAGGGGATTTGTCATAAACAAGCCAGATGCTTATGAAAAATTTGAGATTGATGATATTGTGAAAACTCTTAGGGAATGTGGACAAACTGCTCTTAATATTATAGTAGGACATTCGAATCCTGAAGAACTTCAGTAGAAAAAGAAAGTGCTCTATGCGAAAACGTCTAATAGTCAAAGCGATAAAGAGGTTCTCTAAAAGGGAGAATAGAAAAGTTGTTGTTGCCCGTTCTGAGATAATACTGCGATCCCATGTCCTATTGACTAATTTTGCATCTCAATTAGGCAAGAGAGAAAGAAAAAGTGAATGGCTATCACCGAATTGGACGCAATAAAACGATTCCTTGAAAGCAAAAATGCAACAAATTTCAAGTATGAAACAATCAAGATTTCAACCATTAACTCATTTAAAGGACGGGAAAGAGAAGTTGTATTTCTAATTAATTGAGACCAAATATGAGAGGTCAACAACTTCAATATGTCTTTTGATGAGTTACTATATACAGGATTGACGCGAACCAAACGGAATCTCTTTGTAGTTAATTTTGGGAATGCCGAATATGATCAGAAGATGAGACCGCTTATCTTATAGAGAGCTTGAAATAAAGCCAAACAACGAACATTGAGTTCGCAAACCCGTCGTATCTTTGTACCGTCAAACTTAAAAAGAGGCAGAATGAAGATTGAAAAAGACATTAGAGTGGAGATGGTAAGAATGGAAGGCGACGTAGCACCTTTCGTTCAAGTGGACTATATCACACTTCCTCGCACTCAGAAGGCTGAGAAGGAGACAAAACGCATTGAGGT
>ERZ773276.2385-NODE-2385-length-11685-cov-4.445314_pt1 | contig 11685 bp, 8 predicted proteins | sample MGYA00511386_ERZ773276 | MGnify/ENA primary metagenome ERZ773276 (study PRJEB29015, sample SAMEA2737778) | human gut metagenome | biome: human gut; feature: human-associated habitat; material: faeces | place: China | collected 2012 ...
CGGGAGGAAAGCGCACAGCGGCAGCGGGTCAGCCACAAGCTGAAACTCTGCCCGGAAGAATTTCTGCCGATCATCGAGGGCGCGATTGACGGGGCCATTCAAATTCAACAGAAGAATGACGAAACGGAGGGTGCATGACAACCCTCTGTTTTGTTTTTGGGAGGACGCAAGGCTGCGCCCTCTCTTTTTTTATGCGTTTTTCGGAAAAACCGGGATTTTGCGGGTATTTCTTTGGGGTCAGAACGCTTTTTAGGGGAAGAAGAACAAAGACAGCAAGCATAGGGAGTGTAGCCACACTCCCGGCAAACGGCTTCCCGTTTGTATCTTGGGGAAGTCCCCAAACCCCTGAATGAATGGAGGTGCGAAAGTGGCAAACCGAAAACGGAAGTTTGTGCTGCGCGTCCCGGTGACGCCGGAGGAACGGGCGCTGATCCAGCAGAAGATGGCCCAGCTTGGCACAAAGAACTTTTCTGCCTACGCCCGGAAAATGCTGATTGACGGCTATATCGTCCATATCGACACCGGCCCCGTCCGGGCGCAGACCGCAGAGCTGCAAAAGATCGGCGTCAACATCAACCAGATTGCAAGGCGTATCAACAGTACCGGGACTGTGTACGCGCAGGACTTAGAGGACATCAAGGGGGCGCTGGCACAGATATGGCAGTTACAAAGATCCATCCTATCAAGTCAACGCTGAAAAAGGCGCTGGACTACATCGAGAACCCGGACAAGACCGATGAAAAGCTGTTCGTTTCTTCCTATGGCTGTTCCTATGAAACGGCGGATATTGAATTTCAAATGCTATTAGATCAGGCGTACCAAAAGGGCAACAATCTGGCCCACCACCTGATACAAGCCTTTGAACCGGGGGAAACCACGGCGGAGCAGGCCCATGAGATCGGGCGGCAGCTTGCCGATGAAGTGCTGCAAGGTAAATATCCCTATGTGATTACCACCCACATAGACAAGGGCCACCTGCATAACCACATTATTTTCTGCGCCGTGGATATGGCGAACCAGCGCAAGTACATTTCCAACCGCCAGAGCTACGCCTTTATCCGGCGCACCAGCGACCGGCTGTGCAAGGAACACGGCCTGTCTGTGGTAAAGCCCGGCAAAGACAAGGGCAAGACCTACGCCGAGTGGGACGCACAGAAAAAGGGCAAGAGCTGGAAAGCAAAACTGAAAATCGCTATCGACGCGGCCATTCCGCAGGCCAAAGACTTTGACGGTTTTCTGCGGCTCATGGAGGCGCAGGGCTATGAAGTCAAACAGGGCAAGTTTATTTCATTCCGCGCCCCCGGACAGGAACGCTTCACCCGCTGCAAGACCTTGGGGGAGGATTACACCGAGGAACGGATCACCCAGCGGATCAAGGGCATTGCCATTGACCGGGGGCCGCGCAGAAGAAGCGCCGGGGAAATCTCCCTGCGGATCGCCTTGGAGGACAGTATCAAGGCCCAGCAGTCGGCGGGCTATGCGCGGTGGGCGAAGCTGCACAACTTGAAGCAGGCCGCCAATTCCTTAAACTTCATCACAGAACACCAGATCGACAGCTACGAGGGCTTGGAAAGCAGGCTGGCCGAGATCAGCGCGGCAAACGACGCAGCAGCCTCCGCCATGAAAGACGCGGAACGCCGCCTTGGGGATATGGCGCTGCTGATAAAAAACCTCTCCGCCTACAAGCAGCTCCGGCCTGTGGCGCTGGAACTGCGAAACGCCAAAGACAAGGCCGCGTTCCGGCGGCAGCATGAAAGCCAACTGATCTTGTATGAGGCGGCGGCAAAGACGCTCAAAGAGGCCGGGGTCACAAAGCTCCCCAACCTGTACGCCCTCAAAACCGAGTATAAAAAGCTGGACGCAGAACGGGAACGGCTGTCCGCACAGTACAGCGAAGCAAAACAGAAATTGAAAGAATACGGCATTGTCAAACAGAATATAGACAGCATTTTGCGGACAGCGCCGGGAAAGGAGCATACGCAGGAACGATGAACATACCGAGAATGAGTTACCCCCAATACCGCAAGGCACGCAGGCTCACCCATGAGTGCTGCAACTACTGTAACGGAAACTGCCTCCTGCTGGACGATGGGGAGGAATGTGTCTGTGTGCAGAGTATTTCCTATTCGCTGCTGTGCCGGTGGTTCAAGGTAGCCGTCCTGCCGCTGGACGCGGCCCTGTGCGCCGAGATCACCAAAGGCCGGGACGAGATCAAACGCTGCGCCGTCTGCGGGGCGGCGTTTACTCCCAACTCCAACCGGGCTAAATACTGCCCGGATTGTGCGGTGCAGGTGCGCCGGAAGAAAGAGGCGGAACGCCAGCGGAAAAGATACCTCCTGTCTACGCATTTAAGGCGGTAAAAGTCCACGGAAATCAAGGGTTTTTCCGCATGGTCGGCAGGCAGGTGGATAAAGTTATCCTGTTCCCCTCAAAACGGGGTTCTAAATGCGGGAAAATGGACAAAAAAGAAGCGCCGGACGCAGAGGCTTTGACACCTCCGCGCCCGGCGTTTTGCTTATTCGTCTGTGAAGTGGAACCGCTGCGCCGCAAAGTCGGCGTCGCTCATGGCGTCCAGCTTATTTGCGGTCTGGCAGGCCAGCGCCACCATTTCCTTGTCCATGTCCGGCAAAGCTGCCCGGAGATTTGCCGCCGTCCTGCGGCGGTCGGCGTTGTGGTACAGACAGATCAGGTTTTCTTCTTCCACGGTGAAATACATTCCTCATACCTCCATTTCTTTTGATTTTTCCCGCGCCGGGGGCTTCTTTTTCTGCTCCTCCTTGGCGGCGGCAAGCTGCGCCCGGATGGACGGCTTCTTTTGTTTCTGCGTTGTCTTTTGGGTCTGCTTGGGCTTTTTGGCCTCCGCCTTGGTTGCCTCGGCCACATCCAAAAGGGAAATCTGTTCCCCGGCTTTTGCCCTTGCTTCCAGTTCCTCCATAGACGGGGCGTTGTTCATCATGCCGTCGATCATGTTGTAGTTCTGCTCGGTGGACATTTCCGCCGTCTTGATATGGCTTTCTGGCTGGGCGGGGATGGCAAAGGCTCTTGTGCCGTTTGCCATAATAAGATACCTGCCGTCCTCCGACTGGTGGTGGAATCCATACCCGGCGGCCTCCATCTGTTCCCGGCTCCTGTCGGTCAGATAGAAACGGCCTCTCGGCGTCTGGATTTGTTCGCCGGTCATGCACTCGTCCGGCGTGAGCTGCTTTTCCGGCTGGGCGAAAAACTCCGGCACCTGCCGGTAGTCGGCCCCCTCGTCCACATAGTAGGCGGTCTGTTTTCCATCCTGCCGGAACACCACAATATCCCCCATCGAGAGGGAATGTCCCTTGTAATCGGCGGGATGTTCCATGTTGAAGCGGCGGTAAATCTCGTCCAGTGTGATGTCCTTGTCCAGCGGCGCGGAGTAGATAAGCTGGTAATTCTTCCTGTCCACCGAAAGCCCATCCGCCTGCAATTCCTCATAGGAACGATAGCGGAAGTCGCGCCCCTCCGGGCCGGGCGGCACTTGGTAGATGGAAAAGTTGGGCTGCGCCGGGGCCTCATAGTCAGAGGCAACATATTCCTCCACCGTCAGCCCGGCAGCGGCGGCCTCCTGTTCCAGCTCTGCCTCGATCTGTTTTTTGTAGTCCTGCAAGCTCTGGTCGAAGTCGGCAAGCTGCGGCGGCTCCGGCAAGTGGTACTGGCCCTGATTGAGAAGCGGGCGGCACTCTTTTACATAGTCCAAAACCGCGTTGAAATAAGCGGTCTGTTCCGGCGTCAGGGTTTCCCCGGATCGCAGGGGACGCCGAGCCTCCTGCTCCATAGCGGCCAGATTGCAATGCAGCTCCATATATGGGACGAACTCATGCAGCAGCATATCCCGCTGGGCCTTGTCCGCCTCCCATGCCTCCGGCCCCTCATGGTGCAGCACATGGTTTTTCCAGCTTTCATCCTGTGCGTAGTATTCGTGATAGCCCCGGATATGCTGGATCAGGGAACCGTCCCCGTCGCCAAAGTCCTGCCGTCCCTCGTAGCTGTCCGGCTGGCCCTGCATGGTAAAATCAATGCGGAACTTGGTCTTGTCGTACCAATGGCCCGTATAGCCCGGCTGCTCCCGTTCATGGCGTCTGGCGCTGTCCAGCTCCTTAAAAACGGCCTCGGCTTCATGCAGCGGCATTTGCTGGCCGTCTTTCAGATGGGGGCTTTCACTCCAAAGGATCGTGACAACCGGCTCCGCTGCCGGATTCTGGGGGATCTGCCGCTTGGCGTTTGCAACGGCAATCTCACTTTCGATCTCGCTTTTCACAAAGGAATCCATCTGGCCCTTTTGCAGCTCATAGCCCTGTTCACACAGGCGGTTGATAAGCCCGATTACCTTGTCGTTATCGCCCACGGCCTCGGCATAGGCCACGATCAACTGCCGTTCCTCGCTGCCCAAACGCGGGGCGTTTTTCTCTGCCAGTTCAATCAGAGCGGCAGCCCGGTCAGCCGGGGACGCCTCCGGCATGAACGGCTTTCCATTCAAAAGGCCGTCGATCCCATTCCACGCCTGCGGCTGGGGAATGGCGTTGGCCTGTTCGGTTGCTTCCAGAAAATCATCCAGCCTGTCGCCGGTCAGGGGTTCTATTGTCCCAGCCGGTCGCTCATGGATGGCAAGGATTTCTTTTCCGGCTTCCGCAAGGGACAGGTCGGGATTGTCAAGCTGGCCTCCGTCCAGTTCTTTGTAGTCGGGACCGTACAGCGTGTAATCGTAGCCGGTTTCTGATGTCTGGATATACAGATATTCGCCGCTTTCCAGACGGTAGGCGGCCTCCTGCGGGGCTTTGGCCTGTTCCAGCGTTCCATCCCCGGCAATGGTAAAGCCCTGCGCCTGCGCCGCCTCCTTGGTTCCCTGCGACACTTCGCCGGTGGATTTCAAATCCGCGTCAATGAGGGTTTGCAGCATGGCTTTTACGCTGGCGGTCATTTCCTGCTGTTGCTCCGGGGGCAGCTTGGAAAATACGCTGTCCGGGTCTGGCTGCTCGGCGGCCTGTTCCAGCGGTGCGGCCTGCGGCTGCTCCTGCTGGGCCTGCCGTTCTTTCTGAAGCTGGGCAAGGTGGCCGTCAATGGTGGTAATCAGTTCATGGGCGGTGGCCCGGATGGTTTCAAGGGAGGCTTTCAGCTCTTTCAAGTCCTTGCCGGAACTCCAACCGGCCACATAGCCAAAGGAATAATCGGAGGTGTCCAGCCCGTAGTGCTGGCAGACGGCATAGGCCACGCTTTCGGCCTGCACTTCGCGGGTGCGGCTGTCGGGACGGTCGGCCTGCTCAATGGCCGGGGCTTCCGGGTCGATGGCGTGGAGCTTGGAATGGGCGATCTCGTGGATAGCCGTCTTTAGGGTCTGTAATTCGCTCATGCCCTCCTGAATGGCGATCCGCTTTTCCGTCAGGTGGTAGTAGCCGTGGGAACCGCCCGGAATGTCCTCAAAACCAATGGGAACCGGGGAGGTCTGTTCCAGCGCCTTAAAAAATTCCCCGTAGCGTTCCACGCTGCCGGTCAGTTCTTCCACGCCGATAGAGGGCAGCGGTTCTCCCTCGGTCTGGCTCACATCAAAGACGGAAACGATCTTAAAGGCCGGAACCTGTATTTCCTGTACTTCGGTAACAGGCTTTCCGTCTTTTCCCATCACCGGCCTGCCCTGTGCGTCCAGCTTTTGCACTTCCTTTTTTGCCTTGAACGGGGCCGGGGCCAGTATCTTGATGGCCTTTTCGCCTTTCTTCACATTGCGGTGAAAATCGTCCCGCCACTTGTTGTAGCCTGCCACAAGCTGTCCGCCCTGCATGGCGATCAGGAGGGTATTGTTGAAGCTGTAACTGTGGAACTTGGACATGGTGGTGAGATAGGCTTTGTAGCGTTCACTCTCGAAAAGCTCCTGTATGCCGGTTTCCAGCCGGTCGGTGATCTCTTTCATGCGCTCGGCGCTGTTCTGGCCGTTTAAGAGAATGGGGGTGACAGGCTGCGGGGCCTTTGCGGGGGTTGCCGCCTCCGGCTGCACCTTGCTTTCCTCCCGCAGAATTTCCGGCGCAGGATAGGCCATCACCCGGTATTCCTCCGGCACTGGCTGGCCCTCATGGACGCGCTGCCATTCGTCGCTGGTTCGCAGGATATAGCCGTAATCGGTAAAGGTTCCCTGTTCCTCGTTGGCGATAAAACTTCCCAGCCGGTCGGTGTCAATGGCCGGTTTCCACGGGTCGGGAACGACAAACAGCCCGGAATCATTCAGATAATATTCCCCCAGACTGCGGTTGTCCTTGGCGTTGATTAAGACAAAACAATCGGTGTTTTCAGCGTAGTCCAAAAGCTGCCCGATGGTCTGCATTTTCGCCGGGGACTGCATGACGGCGTTCAGCTCCGCAAGCTCCACGGCGTCCAGCTTTTGAAGCTGGGCAGCAAGGAAGTTCAGTTCGTCCACGCTGGCTGTCTTGATTAAGTCCTCCGGCAGTTCCAGCGGTTTTCCCTCCGGGGCGGAAAAGTCGCCAATGAACAAGTCCTGCTGGTTGTCGGCGGTGATATGGATTTCCTTTAAGGTTTCCTGTACCTGTTCGGCGGAAGTCGGCAGGGAAAGCCAGTACCCATGCGGCCCGCCGGTCTGCGCCTCGGCGCGGTTATCAAGAAAAATGGAAAATACTTCGTTCACGGGTTCCCTCCTTTCCGGGGTGGCTGTGGTCTGTTGCGGCTGTGCGGCTTCCTCCTGTGTGGGAAGTGCTGCGGCTTTTGCCGGTTCCTCCCCCTCGATGGTATAGCCGGGGAGCAGGCAGCCATTGACCTTAAAACAGTCGGCGTATTCCTTGGGGATGGCCGGGGAAATTTCGGTAAAGTAATGGTCGTGGGCTTTGATCCGGCCATTCAGGTACTTGTCCAGTTCTTCCCGGCTGGAAAAGACTTTCCGTTCCTGTCCGGCGATCTTTTCCATCGGGTTTCCGTGGGGCGCGTTGGTATAAAGACCCCAGCGGAGCGTCCACGAGTAGGGGACGGATTTTTGGGCGGCGCTGTCATACCGGGTGTTCTCGGAAATGGAGTAATCCATCTGGTAAACCATGTTGCTGCGGATATGGCGGTATTCGTCCGGGGCCTCCCACTGGTTTGCGGTGTGGGTGACGGGAAGCGTCCGGGCATATTCAAGGGCTTTGTCCAGAAACAGGGTTCTTCCGGCCTGTTCCTCCCATGCGGCGGCCTGTTCTTTCAGGCGGTCAAACACTTCCTGTTCTGCGGCGGCGCTTTCCGCCCGCAGGGAAAGAAGCTCCGCAAGGGGCAGCTTTACCATTTCGGAAAGATCGGCCTTGCCGCTTTCAAAGTAAATCCGACGCTCGATCCGCATAGTGCTGGCCGGTTCTAAATCGTCGTGGTCGTAGGAGCTGTAAGACATTTTGGGTTCACATCCTTTCTATGGCGGTGATCTGATACAAGGGGTTTGGGGCTTCCCCAAAGAGAAAATCCCCGGCCCGGCAGGTGCGCCGGGTCAGGGATTTTGCCGGGAGTGTGGCTACACTCCCTATGCTTGCTGTTTTTAGTTCTTGCCCCTCTGTTCCACGCGGTAGTTTACATACTTGCCGCCGGTATCGGCCAAAAGCACCGTCCCGTCATAGGTTTTGCCGGTTTTCATGGAGCGCAGGCCCTTTACCTTTGCCTTTCCGTCTTTAAGGAGCGCGGCGGCGATTTTCGGGGTGAACGCCTTGCCCCGTTCCTCAAAAAATCGGTCATTCTTCCACATGACAAACTGGCAGCTTCGGTTTCCGCAGTAGTAGTTCTTTTTGCCCTCGTAGACGCTTTCCCCGCAGCGCGGACATTTGCCGATAACCACACGCTCGGCTTGAAACAACTTCTGCGCGTCCTCGCTGATCTGAGAGTAGTTTGCGATCAGGCCCCTTGTCATTTCTGCAATGCCAGCCATGAAGCCCTCCGGGTCGGCCTGCCCCTTGGCAATGGCCGTCAGCTCCGTTTCCCACTGTGCCGTAAGCTGGGGAGAGGTCAGCACCTCCGGCAGCACGCAGGCAAGGTTATGGCCGTCCTTGGTGGGAAGTAGCTGTTTTCCCCTGCGCTCCACAAAGCCCATCTGCACCAGCTTTTCTAAGATGGAGGCGCGGGTGGCCGGGGTTCCCAAACCTTGGCGCTCGGCGTCCTCCGGCAGATCGTCCGCACCGGCGCGCTCCATAGCGGAAAGCAGGGTATCTTCCGTGTAGGATTTTGGCGGTGCGGTGAAATGCTCGGTGACGGCGGCAGTTACCTTGTCAAAGGTCTGTCCCTCGGTGATCTCCAGCAGTTCCCGCGCAAGCTCCGGGGCGGTGTCGTCGGCGTCTGTTTTGAACGACGCCTTAAATCGGCGGTCAAGCTCTTTCCAGCCGGGGGTCAGGATGGTTTTTCCCTTGGCGGTAAAGGTGTTCCCGGCACAGGTGAATGTGGCGGTGACAGCTTCATACACATGGGGCGCGGCCACGGCGCACAGCAGCTTGCAGCACACAAGGGACAGCAGTTTCTTTTCCCCCTCGGCCAGCCCGTCAAAGCCTTTCTGCACAAATTCCATCGTCGGGACAATGGCGTGGTGGTCGCTCACCTTTTTGCTGTTCAGCACCCGGCCAAACTGCGGGGACAGGTCAAGCCCCGTTGCAAAAGGAAGCAGCGGCCACAGGCCGGACACAAGGCTTTCCGCCGTTGGCAGCATATCATCGGTCAAATACTGGCTGTCGGTGCGGGGATAGGTCAGCAGCTTCTTTTCGTAAAGCTGTTGGGCATAGTCAAGGGTCTGCTTGGCGGTAAATCCAAACAGCCGGTTTGCCTCCCGCTGCAAGGTGGTGAGGTCATAGAGGCGGGGCGGCTGCTCCGTCTTTTTCTCCCGTGTTACCGACACACAAACGGCCTGCGCCGTTTCACAGGCGGCTTTCAGGGCCTTGGCGTCGTCTGCGTTTCCCATGCGTTCACTGGCCGCCTCCATGCCGCCCGCCGCGATCTGGACGATGTGGTATTTCTCTTTCTGAAAGCTGCTGATCTTGGCCTCCCGGTCAACCAGCATTTTCAGGGTCGGCGTCTGGACACGGCCCACGGTCAGGGTCTTGTGGTAGAGGATGGAGAAAAGTCTTGTCGCGTTGATCCCCACCAGCCAATCCGCCTGCGCCCGGCAAAGGGCCGACTGATACAGGTTATCATAATCGGTTCCCGGTTTCAGGTGGGCAAAGCCGTCTTTGATGGCCGCGTCCTCCATGCTGGAAATCCAAAGGCGCTGAAACGGTTTCTTGCAGCCCGCCATCTGGTAGACGAAACGGAAAATCAATTCCCCCTCGCGCCCGGCGTCGGTGGCGCACACAAGGCCGGTGACATCGGGGCGCTCCATCAAAGAACGCAGGGTGTCAAACTGCTTTTTCTTATCGTCGGGAATGATGTACTGCCATTCCTGCGGCAGAATCGGCAGGTCGTCATAGCGCCATTTTTTGAAACGCTCGTCATAAGTCCCAGCGTCGGCAAGGGAAACAAGGTGGCCGATACACCAGCTCACCAGATAGCCGTTCCCCTCCATGTAGCCGTCCTGTTTCTTGTCCGCGCCGATCACGCCCGCAATGCTGCGGGCTACGCTTGGTTTCTCTGCAATTACTAACTGATAGCTCATACTTCGTCCTCCTTATTTCCATCTTCACTTGTCATATCCTCGTCCGGCTCCGGGGCTTCGTCCTCGTCGTCCTCGTCCTCTCCAAAGTCATACTCGGCCAGATCGTCATTGCCTGTGGTGTCGGCTTTTTCCTTTTTGAATTTCAGGAAGTAGAGGGCTGCGCCGCCGCCCAGCAGCACCACCACAAAGAACACCACAAGGCCGCCCATGCCGCTTGGCTTTTCCTCCTGCGGCTTTTCTTCCTCCGGCTGGGGCTTCGGCTCCGGCCCGTTGCAGGCGGTCAGGTTGTTTTTACAGACCGGGCAGGCCGTATTGACGGCCCCGGCTTGACACTTGGCCGTACAGGTGCAGACCTCCGGCTCTTTTTTCCCGTCCTCCAACAAGGCTTGCAGGTCGGCGTCGTCCACTTGGTTGAGGAAATGCACCGCCGTTTCCTTGTCCTCGTTGGCCCGGTCGATCAGGATATAAAAATAATTCCCGGCCTTGGTGGTGACGGTGATAAGCTGCTTATCCCCGAAAAAATCATCCACCAGCGTAGCGTTGCCCTGCGGGGTGACGGGTACGCCCTCCGGCTCCATGCCGCCGGTGGTAGGTTCTTCGGTTTCCTCCGGCACTTCTGCGGGGGCCTCGGTGGTTTCCGGCAGCGGCACAGGGTCAGGGTCAGCGCCCCCGGCGTAGGCGGTAACGGTCGTGGTCGCCATGCAGAGCGCAGCGGCCACAGCCAGCGTCAAGGTGCGGAACAGTTTAGATTTCTTCATGGGCGCTGTCCTCCTGTTCAAAGTCCGGGATCGGGGCCGGGGCCGCCTGCAACGCGCCGCCGCGCACAAAGGCGGCGAACTCCTGCGGGGTCATGTTGAGGCCGCGCACAAGCTGGACGATCTGCAAGTTTTCCTGTTCGGTCTTGGCCGCTTCCAGCTCCCGAAGCTGCTTTTGCAGCTCCGCGATCTTGCCCTTGGTTTTCTCAATATCCTTTTCAATGCGCTCCAATTTGTTCATTGCCATAGTGATTTACTCCTTTCTGGCGTTTAAGGCAAACGCCCGTAACAATAAAAATGCTGCTGCCAGTAGCTTGAATTGAGGTTCGTGTAGGAAATGGGGTCGCCGCAGTGCAGCATGACCGAATTTCCCACATACAGCCCCACATGGGACATCCCGGCAGTGTCGTAAGTGCCGACGAAAAATACAAGGTCGCCGGGCTTGGCCTGCTCCGGGGAAACGGGGGTGCAGATGTTGTAAAGCCCCTGCGCCGTCTGGCGTCCCACATTCCAGCCGGAATGATTGATAACCCAGCTAATGAAGCCGGAACAATCAAAGCTGGTGCTTGGGGAGCTGCCGCCCCACACATAGGGATAGCCCACATACTTTTCCGCCTCGGCGATCATGGCGGCAAAGGCTTCGTCCTTTAGCGCCTCCGGGGGGATTTCATAGTAGGTCGGCTCTTTCGGGGTGGAGGCGTGGGGATAGCTGCCGTTGGGGAACAGGTCTGGCCGGTTGCCCAAAGTCTGCATATAGGCAGCATAAAAGCCCATCTGTTCCTCGGTGAGAATGTAGATGGGCAGGTGGGATAAATCAAAGTTTTCCAGCTTCACATTGCAGATGTAGTAAGTGTAGGGTACTTCCACGGTGTAGGTGTTTCCCTCGCTGTCCGTCCTCGTTTCGGTGCGGTAGCGGGTTTCCGTTTCGATGGTCTGGGTCAGGATGTACTGTTTTTCAAAGAGCATAGCAAGATCGCCCTGTACCTCCCCCAAAGTGAACACGCCGTTATGCAGCGCGGAGAGGATGGAGGTCAGCACATAGGGGTCATGCTTGATCTCGTCCAGATCGAAACGGTATTCGTCATAACCGGGGTGCAGGCTTTCGTAGTTGTCAAGTTCGTGCTGCAAGTCTGCTTCCAGCGCGCCATAGGCGGCTTCGGCTCCCAGCATATCGCTGTCCTCGGAGAGATAGGAGGTGGCGGCAAGGCCCGTCCCGGTGCTGCCAAACATGGCGGTGCAGGATTGCAGGCCGCCCATCACCAGCAGGAGCATAAGGCCTACGCCGCCGACGATCAGCGCCCCTTTCCAGTGCCG
>ERZ773276.2405-NODE-2405-length-11558-cov-39.745805_pt1 | contig 11558 bp, 9 predicted proteins | sample MGYA00511386_ERZ773276 | MGnify/ENA primary metagenome ERZ773276 (study PRJEB29015, sample SAMEA2737778) | human gut metagenome | biome: human gut; feature: human-associated habitat; material: faeces | place: China | collected 2012 ...
CTTTAAGAAAAATAGAATGGAAAACTTGCAGATGTCGTGTATAAAGCGTATCTTTTCTTTCTTCTCGCAAAGAGAACCTTTATGCCTGACACCTGCAAGTTTTCCTCCCGATTTTTCTTCTACTTCTCTCAAATTCTCTCTGATGGTTGTGGACTCCTCCTCTGTGGCAATTCCACAAATAGTGATAATAATGGTTGTCTGAATCCAAACAGCTAACAGCTCTCCGCCGTTGCCCATTGTAAACAAATTCGCACAGCCATTCCGCCTCTTCCGCAGCATCTCCAACAGTCCTTGGATCTATTCTTCTTCGGCAAATATTCAAACACGCCTTCTGCTGACCAAAGTACGTCACTCAGTGCGCTGACTAACAATGATTTGCAGATAGGTGTTGGCACGGCTGACAATACAGGGAGCAAAGTGAACTTTGCAGCAGCGAACATGAAGCACGTGAACGGATTGGTTGCTTTGGAACTCAGCACACGAATTCCCAAGACAAGAATTTTTAATGCTAATGGCAGTACCGTATTTCGTGACGTCTATGACGATGATTCAAAGATAACACTGCATAGCACATTCGTCTGCACCAACTCTCCAATCCCTTATCAAAGTGGCACGAGGTACTTCGCGATAAATAAGCCATCCACAACGGCTGCAACATATACTTGCTCAGGCACTGTATCCTCATCACTCAGATATACAAGTTGGTCTTCAGTCAGTGGAACTTTTACGACTAACAAAGCGGTTACCATCTCACCTACTTCTTCAAGAGGCTATATCTATTATGGACGTGCCTACGATTATACGGGTAATGTACAAACCTTCACAGCATCAGAAGCTGGAACTTATAAATTAGAGGTGTGGGGAGCTCAAGGGGGTAGCGAACTGAATGAAAATTGGAGTGGAGTAAAAGGAGGTTTAGGCGGCTATGCTTTTGGAAAGCAGAATTTGCAAACAAACAAAACATTATATGTATACATTGGAAAACAGGGGGATACTACCCTTACACGCTCAGGAGCGAAAGGAGGTTACAATGGTGGAGGTAATGGAGGCAATACTTTTAGAGAGGACCGATGTGGTGGTGCAGGCGGAGGTGGTTGCACACATATTGCTTCTTCTGCCCACGGTGAACTCCGGTATTATAACAACAGTAATTTTTTAAATGACGTTCTTCTTGTTGCAGGTGGAGGTGGCGGTGCTGCAGTTAATGGTAGGGGCGATGGCGTAGGCGGGGGTGAGAAAGGCGGAAGTGCAACAACTCATGGCACGCCTTCAAATTACGGAAAATATTATACTTCACCAATTACTTATCCAGGTGGATCCGCTGAGTCATATTATCAGATTGGGTTAGGTGAGAGTGCTCCGGATAAGACCAATGGAGGAGATTGGGGAGATGAAGGTGCTGGAGGCGGTGGCGGAGGATACTACGGGGGAAAAGCTTGTAAATTATTAGGAGGAGCTGGATCTTCTTGTAATGGTACAGGTGGTTCTGGCTATGTGAATACTTCAATATTGACAAGCGCCTCTACCATTGCTGGTAATACATCCTTTCCATCACCATCAGGAGGAACCGAAACGGGACATTCTGGCAACGGCTATGCCATAATCACTCAAGTTTCATATTAACATCTTAGATACTCGCTTAAAATTAGAGTTTATATTACCATTAGATATACTGTATCATAACACCCCAGCTTCCATTAATAGGATAGTTGGGTTGTTATGGCGTATTGTATCTAATGTAAATATCACCTATGATTCTGTGTTAATATTCTCAATACTAATTTGGCGATTGTGTTATGATTGCATAACCATTACCTGTATGTCCTGTCTCCGTACCACCAACAGGGCTAGGCATTGTTTCTCTTCCTGACTTTATTATTCCATTTGCAAAAACATAGCCAGAATAATGATTAGGAGTATCCAACATAACATGATTATCGTCCGTAAATGATGGAGAAATCGCTTTGCAGCCATCATAACCGCTTACAAAGCATACTCCCCCCATCCCACCATATACCGTTGAATGATGTCCATAATAAATACCACTATAATAGCCACTGCCAACGCCAGTTCTTTCTCCAGTACCAAAGTCCGGATTATAACCAGTAACTGTTACATTTAGTTGTCCGATGTCTTTTATCATTGTCTTATCCAATATTCCAGACTGGTCTGTTACTGGATTTATACTAAGTTTCAACCCAGAAGGAACATCATAGGTATAGTATGTATTATAACTTTTCACTCCACCTGCATCTCCTCCAGGTATAGATATGTTGTACTTATAAGCAGATCCACCTGACGCAGCAACCATGATTCGAGATTTTCTGCTCTCAAGGCCTTTCCAATCTCCTCCAGTCAAGCGGATGTCTGTGGCACCCCCAGCTGGATTGCAATAAACATTGGCCGATCCTATATTATAGCCAGAACTACCATTAAAAACGATTTCATATCCTGTCGGATGATTTCCTACATATATGTATAAGGATAAAGGGAACTTTATAATATTGAGGACCCCAGACGTGTAAGCTCCTCTTCCTCCAGTCCCGTAAATGTCTCCACCGCTTGCTCCCCAGCATTCCATCTTATACGTGCCAGCCTCAGGTGTATTAAAAGTTTGCACTTTGCCGGTATAGCTGTACACCCAACCGAGGTTCTTGCCATCACGGTGAATATTCACATCCTGTGATTTTTTGTCGTTTCTGGCAACATTATAACTAAGTGACCAGGATCTGATGGCATTGCTTTGAAATGTGGTGTTCTGACTGGGCTTTACTATTGCCATGTATTGAGTGTCAGACTTGGTGTATGGTATATTTCCACTAAAGTCTGATGACGGGTAATACGTTACGATGTTAGTACTGGCTGCTCTTACTGTGGAAGCAGTCCCCGTTTTTGTTGTCCAGTTATATGTATCCCCGTCATAGTAATAGCACTCCGGGCCCTGCTTGGCAATAAAATTGATTATTGCCAATCCATTAGCATGTTCTAATGCTCCATTTGCGAACTCAATATTACTGCCCGTATTATCCGCAGTACCCATTCCTACCTGCAAATCATTCTTCTCTAAGTCAGTTACATCGCTCTGATTTGCAGCCACTTGGAAGGATGTGGAATAATTGCCGAAGAACTCTTCGGCAGTGCTAGCGTTGGAAGTGACTGACTCTGGGCGCATTTTGTCATTGTAGGGATAGTAGACGAAGTACTTGAAGCGGGGAGAGAAACGGACGGAGGGGTCAGGGGTCCAGGATTTGCCATTGTAAGTAATTTTCACATTCTGGGCACGCAAGTTTCCGAGGTCATCAACGGAGAAAAGGCCCATAGACTCACCACTATCATAATCAGTCTTAGGATAACCCGCATCTTTCCAGGTGGTAGGGAAGGTGATGGTGCCGAGCTTCATGTTGTTGACGGCTTGGGTGGAGAGCTTATAGATGATGGTGGAGCCAGCGGTCCATTCGGTGCCGCCGATGTCAGCGGTGAAAGTCTTGGGGCCATTATCATCGTTGAAGACCATGGAGATGGTGGCGCCAGACGGAACCGTCTGCGGCACCATGAGCAGCGTAGAGTCGTTGCCGGTGAGGGCTACAGCCACTTTGCTTGAACGCTCAATGCCGTTGCCGTTAGGGCCTAAGTTGAGGGTGATGGAACCCTTAGGCTTGTTGTCGGTGGACCAGCCAGAGCCAGAGCCATAGGTATAGTCGCCCTCAAGATAAACACCACTGATGGTGATGCTCTTGAAAGTACCAGGCACCATGTCGCTGCCCACGGCGAAGGTGATGGCCGTGAGCGCATGGTTGAAAGTCATATCGACAGCAGCGGGAGAGGCATTGGTGGCTGTTCGTGTCTGTCCCGTTATGTCTGCTACACAGAGGTCAGGCTGCGCCTTCACCTCCGTCGCGGTTGCCGACGTTTTGCCGGCAGTGGACTTATAGGTGATAACAGGGGTTGTGCCAGCGTTATTAACAGAGATGTAACTGCTATATTTGCCGCTGTTATAAGGGTAATAGCCATAGAAGCTAAGCGAAGTATCGTCGCTTGGCCAGAAGTGATCGGCCGATGTCTTATACTTCGAGTCCACAGCAGTATTGACCTCCTCGTTATCGATGAAGGTCACTGCACTGTTGTCAGAAGAGACGCGCTTCACATTGATGCCGAAATCAGTGAGAGAAGCGTCCGTGACCTTCGAGCCACGTGTCGCTATGATTCTGCCCGTGTTTTCATCGGCAAGCAGCTGTCCCTGCTTGTTGACAGGGCGGTCTTTGTAGTCACGGATGTGAATGCCCGGTTCCTCGAGCGCATGCAGATAGAGCGGACCGCTCCATCCGTTCACCCGTTTGACGACATCGCCGCTCGCAGGCATGGCAGCCCTTGTCCGGGCCTGCTTAGCCGGCGATTCTACCTTATTCCATTCGTTGAGTGTTTCAACCTTGTAGGTAATCTGGTTTGTAGACAGATTACTATTGACAGCATCTTCCAATTCAGAGCAGGAAGAAGCCGCCAAAACTGTTACCAACAGAAAAGTGACTTTAAGTTTTTGAATCATGTAAGTCATATCTTCAAATGGATTAGACGAATCATTAAAATTTATCGAGCAAGGACACAGCCTTCTCTCTTTGTTTATCGACGACCTTGGCATAGAGCTGAGTCGTGGTTACGTTGGAGTGTCCGAGGAGATTGCTGACGGTATAGATGTCGGCCCCCAAGGACAGCTCAAGTGTTGCAAACGTATGGCGCGCCATGTGAAAGGTCACCTTCTTATTGGTGATATGAGCATCTTTAGCCCATTTGTCGAGGTGATACGAAATCGTACTTTCTGCCATGCTTTTGAATATATTCTGATCGCTGAATTTCCGAATGGCCGTCCCGACGACTGTTGTCGAAGGAATGGTTTTGAAATCAACGTTGCTTTCAAAGTTCTTGTCGAACAGACAGCAGCGTGCCTGCCGACAGAGCGGGATGGTGATGCGCCGCTTCGTCTTGTGGACGATTTTAGACAGGAACACCTTGTCCTGCTGAACATAGAGGTTGCCCCATTTCGTCTCGAGGACATCACTTACCCTCAAACCCGTGAAACAGCTGAAGAGGAACGCCCGCTTCAACTCCTGGTTTGAGCAGGGTGTCTTTATGAGGCGTCTCAGCTCAGCCGTTGTAAGGAAAGGGCGTCCCGGGTCCTCCTTCGACGGAATGACCGAGGAAGGCAGCTGCTGAATCGGGTTGCTGACGAGGAATCCCTCCCGGACCGCCTCGTTGAGTACACTTCTGAAGATAGAGAACTTCAGGTAGATGGTATTCACCGAGAGAGGCTTGTCGGGATGCTTCAGATTGGGGGCCGTGCGGAGATAGTTGATAAACTCCTCGCAGAAGTCCTTGTCTACCCTACTGACGGGAATGTCGCGGTCCATGAATTCCTTGAGGTGTTTCCTCACGGAGAGTATGGATCCCGACCGTCCCTTTCCGAGCTGTTGCCCGTCCTTGTTCCGTGAGACCGCATATCTGTTGATGTAGCTCAGCAGTCCGGGCACTCTCGACCGCTTTTGTTTCTGCCCACATTCGTTCTTTGTGAGCGTGATAGTGAGGATGAATCCCTCCCCGACAGGTTGGTTGAACAGTACTTTTTTCATCGCATTCTTAATTAGTTGTTGGTTAATCAATATTGCGAAGAAAAAAGAAGCAAACAGAAGGCCACAAGGATGTCAGGCGGAACCGGAGTTAATTATTTCATGTCCTTATCTATGGGAACGTCTTTTCCCCAACCGTTCAATGTTGCCCCGTTGAACATTATATTGGCCTGATAGTTAACCCGACAACCATTTTCCGCAGCCCCGCTGCCCTGTATGGTGATATTCACCGTGTAGTGGTAGTTGGGGTAGATGGTGTAGTCGGTGTAGTCGTAGGTCGGCGAGCCCGAAGCCTTCAACTCGTTTCCGCCGAGATACACGTCATAGTAGCTGCTCCAGACTGCCGTATGAGCCCAAACGCGAAGGAAAGTGCACTTGCCGTTTGGCGTTGTCGGTAGGTTGTCCTTATTCCTCTTCGTCCACTCCGTGGCATTAGCGTTCTTCCCTACCGGATTACCGTAGAGATAAGCCGTAAGAGTAGCTGTAGCGTCAGCCGTCGAAGAACTGGTCTTGCCGGAGAGCGTCACCTTGTCGCCGTCGTGGTAAGTGGTCGGAACAGTAGTTGAAGCCTGGGCCAGCGACGTTGTTGACGGCACATTGAAGAGTTGATAGCCGTCGATGGTGATTGGCAGTGAGCCGTTTGTTGCATCGTTCTTTGCCGTGATGGTGATATCGAACTTGCTGGTCAAGCGCTGCAAAGAGACTGTCGTTGCCGACTTGGTGCTTGTGTCGAAGTTATCGAGCTCACCCATCATCAGCAGGCACGTCTGTGTGTTCAGCTCGTTGTTGCTCTGCATAGTGTACACCTTGCTGTCTATCTCACTTTTCGTAGTCAGCCCGTAGAAATAGTTCGGGTTGATGATCGTGCCCACATTGGCAAATGCGTAGATGGTGCAGCCTTGTGCCACGCGTGTCTTGATGGACACCGAGAACGATGTCGACGACTCGATGGTGTAACTGCCATAGTTGCTGCCGATGACATCGCCGTTGCTGTCAAAGATCAGTACGGTGAGGTCTTTCACCGCGTCATCTTTTTCGGTCGAGACCGATGCTCTTGTCGTTGCTGTTGTGGCGTCCGCCTTTGCCGTGGAGAAGTGCAGTACCACCGTACGGGTACCGTCGTCGGCATCGGATTCATCAGCACAGGATGTCAAGACACAGAGCATCGCCACTATAGCAGCGATGCACAGCGATAGACGTGCCCATACGGTATGTAGGATATGTCTTATGTTGACTGTCATGAATATGTGTCTTGTTGTATTATTGGAAGACATTGCAGTTATCCGCGTCTTCGTAGGGTACTACTTTTATGGTCATTTCGGCCTGGTAACTTGCGTTGACGATGAATACCACGTCCTCACTGCTTTTGATGACAAGCGGATTACCGTCCTCATCTTGTGTGCGGTCAAAGAGCAGTGTTCCGTCTTGTTTATATATCTTCAGACTCACCGTGGATCCCGTGGAGGGCAGTACTGTAATTGGATCAGTCTTCCAGGTATCATTGGTGTCGAAGGCCCCCTGCGTATCATAGTTTACGTATTCTCCTCCCGACGTTCCGTCGTAGGCCAGTCCACTGCGCAGACCTTCGATGACGATGCGGTACTTGCCATCGCCGAATCTGCGTTTCAGTCCTCTTACCCAGACGCGTACTCGGCTTCGAATGTCACGTAAAGTGATGGTTTGTAATCCATCAGCGTTGTCTCCGAATTCTGTAGTCGAGGCTTTTCCGTAGTATATCGGGTCAGGCTGCTCAGATACGCCCGTGCCTTGCGTGTGGAGTTGAAGCCATACATTATGTATACTTTCTCCGGACACGGGCGCATTCAAGTCATACTGTTCCGGCTTACGTCCCGCCACGGCAACGTAAGTGATAGTGTCCCCTTCGTTGTAGACCAGTCGGAAACGACCGTCAGATTCACGGGGTATTAACCCTTGATAGTTGCCGTTGACGAAATAATATAGATAGACAACGTCGCTTGCTGAGTCGAGGGGCACAACGCCCCCTGTGCTGTCGCGAAGCTCTACGCACACGTCGCGCTGTTTACGGTCAGGATAATGATCGTAGATGCTGCATGCTTCGAGCACGGCGAGGCTTGCCAAGAGGACGAATATGTTCTTTATAAACTGCAATCTCATTGTCTATTCCCGTTAAGTAGGAGATTAGTTGAAGATGGTGGTCTGGTTTGCATCCGAGAATGCAGATACCGTCACAGTGATAGCTGCCTGTTGTGGCGTGATGTTAGTATATGGGTCGCTGGCACCCTTGGTCTTGATAATTACTGAGCACTTGTAGTTTTTATTGGGGTTGACAGCGAAGACCGTACTTCCATCAGCGGCAGAGGCCTTACCCGTGGCATCGTAGTTCGCATTCAGAGAAACAGGATAATACACAGTGGCTCCCTTAGTGACGCTGCTATTGGATTTGAAGTTGCCTTCGATCACCAGTTTGGTACGTTTGTCTTCGTCAGTTAAACTATTCGGCATGGTGTAGAAATAATAGGTAGAGCCAAATTTGTTGGTCGAAGTGGCACTTGCATTTCCGCTAAGAGCACTTCCTCCTGTGAGTGGAGAAGTTGTCAGATATTCTTTGTAAGCATCAGTCGTTTTATCCGTCGTCTGAGCATAGCCCTGCAGAAGGGTCGTTGTGGCAGTAGTAGCGCCCGTATTGAATTTGAGGTCATTCGGTACATTGATCAGGAAAAAGCGTGTCGGTGTAAACGACGCTTCTTTGTATGCACCATTTTGGTCGAAATCTACCGTAAGGCTTGACAATGTCACCTTTGCCGTCTGATGTTGCACGGTGATATCTGCTTTGAAGTTAGATCCGTCTGCTGCCAGTGTCCCTTCACCATACATGGGGATATTGGTAGCGATGATACTGGTGCCAGCTGATCCCGTAGAAGGAGTAATCAGCGCATTATCAATAGTCTCTGTTACCTTTTGAAAGTCGGTAGCACTCTGTACACCGTTGAAAGCACTTGCAGGCGCATTGCATACCACATAAATCTTGTCGGTACTTGTAAGCGAGTTTGTCACGATGGTAGCAGTCGCTTTGTCGGCACTCTGTGAATAGGTTCCGTCACCAACCGCAGGAGTGCCAGTGCTTTTTGTCAGCTCTTGAATGGTACGCACAGTAGTACCGTTAGCATCGAAGATACCCACAGTGATGCGGTTGATCTGCTGCTCGGCTGTTGCTCCCGGGTCAGAGTTGATGTCCGTAGCGCGAGAGCCCATGACGAAGCTGCTGCCCTTTGCGGAAGCAGTCTTGGCGACCGGAGTGCTGATGGTGAGAGTAAGGCGGCTTTCGCCGGATTTTGGGTTTGTGGGATCCGATGTGACATCATCGGAGCTGGAACAAGATGAGAGGCCAGTGAGAGCAACTGCTAACAGCAGGCCAAAGTAAGTCACTTTTTTCATAATCGCAAAAATATATGTTTATTCAATACTCTTATTTCGCAAATCTTGGTGACACCTTATTATATATATATATGTTCGCGGTGCCTATATTCAATACCCTTAGGGGTCTCTAATTATAATCGCGTATGAGGGAGTGTTGTCTCCTCAATCTTATGTTTGTGCGTAGAAGTCACCCCTGCCCTACCTCACGTGAGGAGGGACAGAGGGAACAGAGAGAGCGGTGAACTACTTCACGTTTCTCAGATAGTTGAGAGCCTCGGTGGCTTCCTTCACGCCACGGGACTGCGCCATCTCCAAATACACCTCGGCCTTGGCCCAGTTGCCCTGAAGCATATACATCACACCGATGTTGTTGTAGGCACGGGGATCGGTCTGCCAGTTGCGCAAATACTGCTCGGCCTGACCGACATTGCCGCGCATGAGTGCCACGCCGGCCGCGTTGATGTTGGCCTCGGCATTGTCAGGAAAGAGACGGGCGGTGAGATCCACGATGTCGTTGTACTCACGGCTGCCCACGGTGAAGTTCTGTGCCGTGGCAACAAGTCCGGTGAGCGACACGGCATGGCTGTCGCCGTTGACGGTGCCATCAGTGGTCACACCACGGCGCAACAGCTGTGCCGTGTAGGACAGACGGCGCACCTTGGGGAAGATATACTGCTTCATGAAGGCGTAGGGCGCTCCGCCGCCGAGATGCTCGATCTCGTCCTCACGGCCGTTGACGACGGGCACGGTGGAGATGATGTCGAGGACGGCTCTCTTCAACTTCATGTCGCTGCGACCGGACAGCGTGGCGATGCTGTCCCAGTCTTCGGCGATCCAGGTCACGGAGAGTCCGTCGACGCCCAGCACCTTGTTGGTCATGAGGAAGTTTTTCAGAGAGAGGGCACGGCTGGCGCTCCGCTCCTCATTGGTGCGGTAGTTGCCGATGGGGGCTCCGTAGCCTACGATGTGCAACTGATCCACTGTGGTGCCCGGCACACGCAGCTCGGCGGACAGCCGGCTGTTGATGTCGTCGTAGACGGCGGTGTTGAACTTCTGGGCGCTCATCTCGCAGAGATGACGGTTGTCGTCGAGGGCGATGGTGCCCGTCACGGTCACCTCATGCACGTCGGGCTCGGTGGGATTGAGAAACTGCACCCAGCTCTGGCGGGCGGCGGTGCCGTTCTCTGATGAGCCCACGTGCGAGGCACTGTCGTCGCTGTTGCCCGGAGTCTGCCCGATGTGGATGGTGTTGAACACACAGTCCTCATAGACATGGGGCTTGCGGCCCCAGCCACGCTCCTCGCTCTCGACATAGAGGGCAGCCTTGCCCATCCACTCGGCATAGGGCACGGTGGTGTCGTAGAGGAAATAGCGGGTGCCATGACGCTTGTCGCTGGTGACCACGGCCACGTTGCGGCGCAGACGCTTGGCAAAGGCCGACGAACGCTTATCATATTTCTCGCGCTCACTGCCGTTGACGACCACCGAGGAGAGCGCCTTCAGCTGTGTGCCGCTCTTCAGCACCGGCGTGAAGTTGAGCGTCTCGCCGCTGTTGAGGATGTTGTCGTCGTAACTCACACGAAGCTGTACGCGAAGCAGCTCGCCCTGACGGGTGAACTTCTCCTGGTTGATGTAGAGCTGGCCTTTGTAGGCCACCTGCGCCGCCAAGGGCGCACTGGTGCACAGCAGTGCACAGCCGAGAAGAAATGATCTGATATTCATAGTATATATACGTTTTTTCTTTTCATTGTTATTATGTACCATGGCTTGCCGCGCCTGCCGTCAGAGCAGCAGGGTGAGCGTGATGCCGGTGCCCAACGGGATGACGGTGGTGGACCAGCGCTTGCCGTCGTACCACGGCAGGTCGCCTTCCTCGTAGCGGTCGTAGTGGCATCGCACGACGTCGGCACCCACCGACAGGTCGAGGGAGAGACGGTTGGAGAGTATGACGTTGTAGCCGCAGCCTAAGCCACCGCCAAGGAAATGACCCTGACGATGATGGCCGTAGAGCCCACCGAGATGGAGCTTGTCGAAGTTGAAACCGCCGCCGGCAACGTTGACAGCAACGTAGGGACCCGTGAACGTGCGGTGAGCCCACCAGCGAAACTCCGGCTGATAGGTGAAGTTCTTCCACTTCGCCCCGCCGATCTTCAGAGGATTGTATGTGGCGATGATGCTGGCCGAGGTGTGGTCAGACAACTTATATTCAAAACCAAGGGAGGGACAGCCGACACCATCCAGCAAAAGATTGGTCTTGATGGCGAAACGCTGCGCACGTGCTGTGCCAAGAGAGAGCAGAAACAAGGAGACAGCTATCATGGCTCTCCTACAAGTGTATGCTGTATGTAGGAGAGAAAAAAGATATATGCGTACGTGTACGCAAAGGCTTTTTATTCGTAATCCCAAGGAATCACAGCCTATACTTGCGCCACTTCTTGTCAAAAACAAGCTATTCATTCGCTTGGCCTCTAAGCTATTTCCCTTTAATATTTATTGGTGTCCGCTAAAACTTTTTGCTTCTCTGCTGCTATGCAAAAATAA
>ERZ773276.2407-NODE-2407-length-11547-cov-11.832492_pt1 | contig 11547 bp, 7 predicted proteins | sample MGYA00511386_ERZ773276 | MGnify/ENA primary metagenome ERZ773276 (study PRJEB29015, sample SAMEA2737778) | human gut metagenome | biome: human gut; feature: human-associated habitat; material: faeces | place: China | collected 2012 ...
CCTGCGCCATCAGCTGGGTGCCGGTGGCCAGCTTGATGTTCTTGCCCTCCTGCACATGGAAGGCCTCCATGCCGCGCTCGAACTTGCCGGAGCAGATGCGCATAAAGGCGATGCGGTCGCGGTGGGCCTTGTTCATGTTGGCCTGGATCTTGAAGATGAAAGCCGAGAACTCGTCACGGCAGGGATCCACGGACTCGCCGGTCAGGCTGTCCACGCGGGCCAGCGGGGTGGGGGTGAGCCGCAGGAAGTTCTCCAGGAAGGGTTCCACACCGAAGTTGGTCAGGGCCGAACCGAAGAACACGGGGCTCAGCTCGCCGCGCAGCACCTTGTCCAGGTCGAACTCCTCGGCGGCACCGTCCAGCAGCTCGATCTCATCCGCCAGCTGCTGGTGCAGGTAGGGGGTGAGCAGCTCATCCAGTGCGGGGTCGCCCAGTTCGGCCTCGGTCTCATTGACCTTTTTCACGCCGTTGGCGCGGCCGTCGCTGGAGAAGGCCAGCACCTTGCGGGTGTTGCGGTCGAACACGCCCTTGAACTCCTTGCCGCAGCCGATGGGCCAGTTCATGGGGTAGGTCTTGATGCCCAGAATTTCCTCGATGTTCTCCATCAGCTCAAAGGGGTCGCGGGCTTCGCGGTCCATCTTGTTGATGAAGGTAAAGATGGGGATGTGGCGCAGGGTGCACACCTTGAACAGCTTGATGGTCTGGGCCTCGACGCCCTTTGCGGCGTCGATGACCATGACGGCGGAGTCTGCCGCCATCAGGGTGCGGTAGGTATCCTCCGAAAAGTCCTGATGGCCCGGGGTGTCCAGAATGTTCACGCACTTGCCGGCGTAGTTGAACTGCAGCACCGAGGAGGTGACGGAAATACCGCGCTGCTTCTCGATGTCCATCCAGTCGGAAACAGCGTGCTTGGCGCTCTGCTTGCCCTTGACGGAACCGGCCTGGTTGATGGCTCCGCCGTACAGCAGCAGCTTTTCGGTCAGCGTGGTCTTGCCGGCGTCGGGATGGCTGATGATCGCAAACGTCCGGCGGCGCTCGATTTCTTCACGATTTGTCATAAACTAGTATTTCTCCTATACGGATAAAACTCCTTCCGTCATCGCTCCGCGATGCCACTGCTCCCCTTTTTGTCACTTGCGTGACATCTTCCCCCGACCGGGGAAAGTCTTTCTCAAGGAGGGAGGCTTTTGCCTTCCCGCAGCGTCAAAGGCTCCCTCCCAGAGGGAGCTGTCGAGCGAATGCGAGACTGAAGGAGTTCGTTTTTACACATACGTACCCTATTTTATCCGAAAACGCTCCATAATGCAAGTGTTTTCGTTATTTTTTCAGGATGATGCAGGGCAGAGGGGCGGTTTCGGCCCAGTTGGCAAAATCACACACCAGAACGGTAAAACTTTTGAGCGGAAGTGCCCGGAGATATTCCAGCACCGTCTGCTTTTCATCCGTGCCGATGACCTGCCCGCTGTAGAGGATGGCGCTCACCACGCCGCCGGGGCGCACGGCTTCCAAAGCCGCCTGCAGGGCGGGGATGCTGCTCTGCGCGGTGGAGAACACTGCGTGGTCGGCCCCGGGCAGCCAGCCAAAGTTGAACATCACCGCATCTGCCGTGCCGGGCTGCACAATCTGTAAAAGGTCTGCGTGGCTTTGGCAGTGCAGCTCATACCGGGCGGCAGGCACGCCCAGCTGCTCCAGATGCTTCCGGGTGGATGCAATGGCAGCTTCCTGCACGTCAAAGCCGACTACCTTTCCTTCCGGCGCGGTGATGCCGCACAGGAAGGCCGTGTCGCCGCCGTTGCCGCAGGTAGCATCGATGCAAAGGCGCGGCTGTGCCAGCCGCGCGGCCAGAAAGTCCTGCACGAACTTGACGGCGGTCAGGTCCGGCGTGCGGCGGCGCACCAGCTGCCTGTCTTCTGCCGCAAAGCCGAACTTTGCCCAGAACGCAAGCTCTGCGGCATCGGCGGGCAGCGGGGCGGTAAATACGGTAGCCGTTTCGCGGTCGTATCCGGCGTAGGCGCGCAAAGCTTCTTTTAATAGATAGGAGCCGTAGCCTTTGCGCCGCCACTGCGGTTCGATGCCAAACGCGGTGATGGCAGCCCCCTTTGCGGCGGGCGTGAGCGCGCAGAAGCCGATCTGTGTTTTTTCCTTATAGAGGGCAAAGCCCTCGTCTGTGCGGTGCAGTTCCATGGTGTGTTCCTCCTGAATTTACGCTTTTACAATAGCAAGCGCAAAGGCCGCTGTCAAGGGCGGAAAGCGCGTCTTTATTTCACAGTTTCTTCACGGCGCGCGCGATTGATTTTCACAATTGACGGTTACAATAGGAGCAGTTCAAAGGAACAGGGCTCCTGTGGACGTATCCCTTACGGAAAGGAAGTATCAGCATGGACAATGAGAACAAATGGGAATATGATTATTCCTCTCAGGATAAAAACGAAAGCGGAGATACCGGTTATCCCAATGTGGGCAGCAGCGGCATGAACACCGCCAACCAGTACAACGACCCGCAGCCGGAACCGGAGACCGCTTACACCGCCCCGCAGACAGACAACGGCGCAGGCGGTGCAACGCCGCCGGTACATCCAGTACAGCCGCAGGACGCGCAGCCCCCTAAAAAGAAGAAAAAGTTTAATGGCAAGCGCGTTGCACGCAGCGCCGTGGCGCTGGTGCTGGCCGCAGCCATGGGCTTTGCGGGCGGCTTTGTGGGGGCAAAGTTTGGCGGCAGCGGCAAGGTGGTCATTCAGCAGGTGGCACCTTCCTCTACGGCCGACAGTGCATCCGGTTCGGATAGTTCCATCACCGCAGCATCCAGCAGCGGCAGCAGCCTGACCACTGAACAGGTGGCTGATCTGGTCAGCCCCAGCGTGGTGGTCATCACTACGGAGCAGGTGGTCTACTCTCAGTGGTCGTGGTACGGCCAGAATCAGGTGGAGAGCGGTGCCGGCAGCGGCGTGATCATCAGCTCGGATGGCTACATCCTCACCTGTGCCCACGTTGTGGACGGTGCTTCCAATATCACCGTGACGATCAATGATAAGGACTATACCGCAACGCTGGTGGGCGAAGATACCACCAGTGATATCGCGGTCATCAAGATCGACGCCGACGGCCTGACCCCCGCTACCGTGGGCAACAGCGACAGCCTGAAGGTGGGTCAGAACGTGATGGCTGTGGGCAACCCGCTGGGTGAGCTGGGCGGCACCGTGACCGGCGGCATGATCAGCGCACTGAACCGCAGCGTGACCATCCAGGGCACCAACTCCACCAACACCATGTCCCTGATCCAGATGGATGCCTCGGTCAGCCCCGGCAACTCCGGCGGCGGCCTGTTCAACATGAACGGTGAGCTGGTCGGCATCGTGAACGCAAAATCCTCTTCCAGCGATGCCGAGGGCCTGGGCTTTGCCATCCCCATCAATGATGCCATCAAGGTGGCACAGGAGCTGCTGGAGAACGGCTATGTGACCGGCCGCCCCTATCTGGGCATCACCTACCTGGCTGTGACCGACGCACAGACGGCACAGCAGCTGGGCGTGAACGCCTACGGTGTCTACATCGTGGACGTGACCAAGGGCGGCCCTGCCGATCAGGCCGGTCTGAAGGTCGGTGACCGCATCGTCAGCGTGGACGGCTCCGAGATCGCCGCCAAGGATGATCTGGGCACCCTGATGCAGAAGCATGCAGCCGGTGACACGCTGGCCATCACGGTGGCCCGCGACGGCCAGATGCAGACGGTCAATGTTACGCTGGGCGAAAAGACCGCGTCCAACAGCTAAAAATCCGATAGAACAAGGGCAGACTGCCGAAAAGCAGTCTGCCCTTGTTTTTTGTTGTTTATACGGCTCCAAACACGGTGGCGCTGTACGGCATCAGAAGGGCTTTCCGTTCATAGGTGCGGCTCTCGCCCCGCCATAAGCTGGAAGAAGTGCCGTTGCTCAGCAGCTTCCACTGCCCGGCGGGCAGCGGCACCACGCGGGAGGTGTCGGTGGGGTTGTAGAACACACACAGTGCCCGCCACCAGGCCCCGTCGCCGGGGGCAGCGGGCAGGGTCCAGCCCACCAGCGGCTGCTCCAGCGAGAAGAACTGCAGCGCCTCCGGGGCGTGGCGGTCGGTGGTGCCCAGCCGCGGGAAGGCGGCCCGCAGGGCCAGCAGGCCCCGGTAGTAGTCCACCAGGGCGTGGTACTGCCTGGCGCGGGCCCAGTCCAGACGGTTCAGGGCGGGGGAGGAGCGGTAGCTGTTGCCCACGCCCTTTTTGGTGCGGGCAAACTCTTCGCCTGCCTGCAGGAAGGGCAGGCCGAAACTGGTGAGGTAGATGCCGGCGGCCAGCCGGTTCTGGGCCAGTGCCACCGGGTCAGATGCGGTGAACTCCGGCCGCTCGTAGCGCACGCAGAGCAGTTTGTCCCACAAGGTGAAGTTGTCGTGGGCGGACACATAGCTTACGATCTGGCTGGGGGCGTGGGGTGGCAGACGGTCGCTGCGGCACCAGGCGGCCACCGCGCCGCCGACGTCCCAGAAGCTGCCGGGCTTGCCCTCCACATAGCCCGGCTCCCGGGCATTGAAACAGCCGCCCTTGATGGCGTCGCGGGTGTCGTCGCAGAAGATGCCGATGCGCTCGTTCAGCATGGCCAGGTTCGCCTTGTTGGCCTCGTACCGGTGCAGCTGGCTGCCGCCGCCCTGCCACGGCTCGCCGTACATCAGGATATCCCGCCCGCCGGGCAGGGCATCCAAAGCGGCACGGGCCGCGTTCATGGTGTCCACGTCGTACAGGCCCATCAGGTCGAACCGGAAACCGTCGATGTGGTACTCCTGCGCCCAGTAGAGCAGAGAGTTGATCATATATTTGCGGGCCATGGGGCGCTCGCTGGCAAACTCGTTGCCGCAGCCGCTGCCGTTGGACAGGCTGCCGTCCTCATTCTGGCGGAAAAAGTAGTCCGGTACGGTGTTGTTCAGCACGTTTTCGTAGCGGTACATGTGGTTATACACCACGTCCATGATCACGCCGATGCCCGCCGCGTGCAGGGCAGCGATCATCTCCTTGCACTCCCGCACCCGCACTTCGCCGCGGGTGGGGTCGGTGGAGTAGCTGCCCTCCGGGAAATTGTAGTTGGTGGGGTCGTAGCCCCAATTATACTGTCGCAGCAGCGGCTTTGCCTCGTCCACGCTGCCAAAGTCGAAGATGGGCATCAGCTGCACATAGCCCACGCCCAGCCGCTTGAGGTAGTTCAGGCAGGTGGGGTGGATGCCGTCGCCGTGGAGGGTGGTGCCGGCCTGGGTAAAGGCCATGAACTTGCCCCGCCAGGCCGGGCGCACGCCGCTGGCGGCGTCCTGCGAAAAATCGCGCACGTTCACCTCCCACACCGACCGCCGGGCCGGGGGGATCACCGGGCGCACGTCCCGCTCCCACCCGGCGGGGGAGGTGCGGGCCAGATCCAGGATCATGCTGCGCAGGCCGTTCAGGCCGCCAGCGCGGGCGTAGGGGTCGCCGGTCTCCCGTGCGACGCCGTCCACCGTGACCGTAAAGGTATAGTAATGCCCATGCTGGTCGCCGGGCAGCCAGATGCTCCATACGCCCTGCGGGCCGCGCTGCAGCGGCAGCGTTCCGATGCAGGGGCTGTCGTGCCCCTTGCGGTACAGGTTCACCGCGGCCTGCTCCGCGGTGGGGGCCCACAGCCGCAGCCGGGTGCCGGCGGGGGTGTACTCCGGCCCAAGCGGGCCGTTATAGGTGGTTTCGCGGGCAAAGCGGGCGCTCTCGTACAGGGCGCGGCGCTGTGCCGGTGTCATAGTACCCATGGTTTCTTCATTCCTTCTTGCGAGATTTCCGCATATTCACACATCTGTAGTGTAAACAACCGGCGTGGATTTTGCAAGAGGCAAAATCCCTTGCAAAACGGGCCGGGGTACACTATACTGGAAGAAAACTGCAGGGAGGGCCGCACAATGGCATATACCGACGATTGGGAATCCCTTATGAACGGCGTATTCGGCGCAGGCGGGCGCGTGAAATTTGGTTCCGGAGCTGCGCAGCCGGACACAAAGGCAAAGACCGGGGGCCTGCCGGACCTGAATGCGGCCCTTCTGGAGCAGCAGAAACAGCTGGACGAGCTGCTGAAAAAGCAGAATGCCCAGCTGAAAAAGCAGGATGCCGACACCCAGACGGCGCTGGAAAACAGCCGTCAGATGCTGCGGGACATGGAGAATGACGGCCTGCTGGCCAAAGGCACCGCCGACACGAAGCCGGAGCATCTGGGCAGCTTTGAAGGGCTGGCGACCGAGGTCAAAAAGACCGTGCTGGGGCAGGACGCCTTTGTGGACGGTGTGGTGCGGGCCATGCGGCGGCCCTTTGTGCTGGGCACCGAGGCCCCGGTGGCCCGCAACGTGATCCTGCTGAGCGGTGCGCCCGGCACCGGGCGGCACTTTGCGCTGGAGGAGACGGCCCGCATCATGGCGGCCCGCGGCCTGCTGCAGAGCGATAAGACCGCCGTGCTGGACCTGGCCCTGTACCCGGATGCCGGGTCCGAAAAGCTGTTTTTGCAGGACCTGTATGCCGCTCTGCACGCCCCCGGCGAGATCCTGATCTTTGAGCACTACGAGAGCTGCTACCCCGGCTTTTTAAAAACCATCGCCGACCTTGCCACCAAGGGCAGCGCACCGCTGTCCAGCCGGTATCTGGTCAACAAGGAGGGCATTCTGGTGGATGCCGGTACCGCGCTGGCACCCGGTGCGGTGAGCCGCATCGACCCCTGCGGAAAGTACCTGATCTTCTTCTCCCACAAGGGCCGGGAGGCGCTGGCCGACAAGTTCGGTGCGCCCTTTGTCTCGGCGGTGGGGGACGTGTGTACCACCATCGCCTTTGCACGGGAAGATCTGGCTGCTATGGCGGCGCAGGAGCTGAACGCGCTGGCCCAGAAGGTGCGCACCCGGCTGGGGCTCACCCTTACCGCCGGGGCAGACGTGCGGGACTATGTGGCCGCCCAGTGCTCCAAGGAGAAGGGCGCGGCCGGTCTGAAGCTGTGCTGTGACCGCATCTTCCGCGCTCTGAGCGAATACTGCCTGCAGACCGATACGGCCCTTACCGGCACCGTGGCCCTGACTGCCGTGCCGGAGGGGCTGCAGTTTGCCCTGAACGGTGCTGCCCCGGCAGACCTGTTCAGCCTGCTGCCGACAGAGTACACCGGTGCTGTGGACGAGATCCGCGCCGAGCTGGACGCGCTGGTGGGCCTTGCCCCGGTCAAGGACTATGTGTTCGGTCTGGCAGACAACCTGCAGGTGCAGCAGCGCCGCGCCGCCGCCGGGTTCAAGACGGCCAGCCTGTCCATGCATATGATCTTCACCGGCAACCCCGGCACCGGCAAGACCACCATCGCCCGGCTGGTGGCAAAGTACCTCAAGGCCATCGGGGCGCTCAAGGGCGGCCAACTGGTGGAGGTGAGCCGCGGCGACCTGGTGGGCCGCTACACGGGCCATACTGCCCCGCTGACCAACAGCGTCATCCAGAGTGCACTGGGCGGAGTGCTGTTCATCGACGAGGCCTACAGCCTGTACCGCGGCGAGCAGGACAGCTTTGGGCTGGAAGCCATCGACACCCTTGTGAAGGGCATGGAGGACCACCGCGACGAACTGGTGGTGATCCTGGCCGGGTACACCAAAGAGATGGAAGTGTTCCTCACGGCCAACAGCGGCCTTGCCAGCCGCTTCCCGAACAAGGTGGAATTCCCGGATTACACCGCCGACGAGCTGCTGGACATTACCACCGTGCTGGCCAAAGGCAAGGGCTACCGGCTGGACGAGGGCTGCACCTTCCCGCTGCTGGGCTACTACAAGCGCCGTCAGGCGCTGGACAGCCGCACCGCCGGCAACGGCCGCCTTGCCCGCAACACGCTGGAAAAGGCCATCTTCAACCAGAGCCGCCGCCTTGTGGCAGAGCCCAACGCCCCGCTGGATCTGATCTTGCCCAGCGACCTGGAATTTGACGAATGAGAAAGAATTATTTATAACGAACGAACCCCCGGCAGGCTGCGGCCTGCCGGGGGTTCGTTGATTCTGGATCAGTTGTGCTGCTCGGCCAGCTCCTGCACCATGTCGTGCAGGCCCTGCCGTACTTCGGCGGGAGAGGTGATCTCCACCTTGCCGCCAAAACCGCAGACCCAGCCGTAAAACTGGTCGCTCACGCAGACCGGGACATCAAAGTGGAAGTACCCGTCTGCTTCCGGCAAAAAGAGAGTGTCCTGCCCGAAGCGGTCCCGCATGGCGGCTTCCAGATCGGCGGTGCAGCGCAGGGTCACCCGGTATTCCGGCCCGCCGAACATGTTGAAATGCTTGCGCAGATAGCTGGGCAGGTCGAAGGCGGCAAAGGCCTCCTTGCCCCGGCGGGGGCGGTCCAGCACCTTGACGTAGGACATGCGGTCCACCCGGTAGTTGCGGATGTTGGCGGGATCCTTTTCATCCTGGTAGGCGATGAGGTAGTAGCAGCCGCCCTCCCAGGCCAGCTGCCAGGGGCTGACCGTCCAGGTGCTGTTGTTCTTGTAGCGGAACTGCACCAGCCGCCCGGCGCTGATGGCCGTGTGCAGCGCGTCGATGCTGTACAGCAAGGTGCGGCTGTCGGCCTTGGGGCGGCCGTCTACATACACCTGACGCTGCAGCTGGGTGCCCTCGTACTCGGAGCACAGGGCCTCCAGCTTGCGGATGAGCTTTTTGCTGGTGCGTGCCGAGATGACCTTGCTGGCCTGCACAGCGTCCACCAGCAGCTTGAGCTCGGAAAGCTCGAAGGCACGGCTGGCCATCCAGTAGCCGCCGCCGCGCCCGCGCCGCAGCTGGATGTCGTAGCCCAGCGCGCACAGGGTGTCGATGTCGCTGTAGATGCTCTTGCGCTCGGCCAGAATGCCCTGCTGTTCCAGCAGTTCCACCAGCTGGGGCACGTTCAGCAGGTGGTTTTCGTCGGTTTTCTGCTCAAAGATGTGCAGCAATGCCAGGAGCTTGGTCTTTTGTCCTTCCTGCTTGGGCATGGCGGAGTACCTCCCTTGTTTTACGGCAGCTTTTTGTCAAAGGCAGCGCGGCGCTGGGTGGACAGGCGGAACATCTCTTCCAGCTTGTCCCGGTCATCGGCCACGAGGGCGTTGCGCATTTCGCACAGGGCCGCATCGAACTGGTCGATCTCGCTGATCAGGTTTTCCTTGTTCCATAGGAACAGTTCCGCCCACATTTTGTCGTTGATGCGGGCAATGCGGGTCAGATCCCGGAAGGAGTCACCGGTGTACTCGCACAGCGAGGTGTTGTCGTTGGCGCACATCAGGCTCACGGCGATGGCGTGGCACAGCTGGCTGACGTAGCCGATCATTTTGTCGTGCTCCTGCACGGTCAGGGTGCAGATGTGCTTGAAGCCCAGCACCTCCGCCAGCTCCTTTGCCCACTGGATGGCCTCCGGGGTATTCTTGTCGGTGGGGGTGATGATGAAGTTGGCCGGGGCAAAGTTCACCTCGGCAGCGTGCTCCACGCTGGAGGTCTCACGGCCTGCCATGGGGTGGCTGGCAATGAACTCCACCCCTGCCGGGCACATGGCCTGCACCGGCTCCACAAGGCCGGTCTTGACGCCGGACACATCCGTGAAGATGCAGCCGGGTTTGATAAGCCGGCCGTAGGTGCGGAACCATTCCAGCAGGGCGGTGGGGTACAGGCCGAAGATGATGTGGTCGGCCTGCTGCACCAGATCTTCAAAATCATGGGTCTTGCCGCTGGCAATGTAGCCGTGGTCGAGGGCATATTGCAGGTGCCCCTCGCTGCGGTTGATGCCGTCCACATGAAAACCGGCTTTGGTCAGCTCCAGGGCATACTTGCCGCCCAGCAGACCAAGACCCACCACGAGATAACGTTTTGTTTTGTCAAGCATATTCTACCTCCACACCCAAAGGCCGGATGGCTGCAAAGAAATTCGGCCAGCTCTTCTGGATGGCTTCGGCGTCATCCACAGTCAGGGGCAGCCCGGCGGCTGCGCTCAGCACCGCAAGGCTCATGACCACCCGGTGGTCGTTGTGCCCGTGCAGAATGCCTTCCGGTGCGTGCAGATGCTCGGCGCAGCCGTGCACCGTGATGGTGCCGCCCTCGCTTTCCAGCACGCCGCCGCAGGCCCGCAGCTCGGCTTCCATGGCGGCGATGCGGTCACTCTCCTTCAGGCGCAGGCGCTCGGCGTTGCGGATGACGGTGGTGCCCTCACACAGCAGGCCCAGCACCATGAGCACAGGGCCAAGGTCCGGGCAGTTGGCCAGGTCGATGTCCACCCCGTGCAGGGGTGCCTTTGCAAAGGTGACGGTGTCCCCCTCACGGGTGAACTGTGCGCCGCACCGGTGCAGGAGATCCAGAATGACCGCGTCGCCCTGCAGGGTGTCCGGGGAAAGGCCGGTGACGGTCACCCCGCCGCACACGGCACCCAGCACCGCCGGGAAGGCTGCCTGGCTGTAATCCCCCTCCACGTCATAGTCGCAGGGGTGATAGTGCTGGCGGCCCGGCAGGGCCAGCGTATTCCCATCCAGCCAGCGGCTGGTCACCCCAAAGGCGGCCTGCACCGCGCGGGTCATGTCGATGTAGCTGCGGCTTTCCACCGGCGGGATGAGGTGCAGGGTGCTGTCGCCGTCCAGCAGGGGCAGGGCAAACAGCAGCCCGCTGATGAACTGACTGGACACGTTGCCCGCCAGCCGGTATTCCCCCGGTGTGAGGGCACCGGCCACGGTCAGACCGGCAGAGGTCTGTTCAAACCGTAGATCCTGCTCCCGATACAACGTTTCGTAAACCGACTGGGGCCGCTCCATGAGCCGCCCGCGGCCGGTAAAGGTCACTTCCTGCCCGGTGAGGCTGGCAATGGGGATGAGGAACCGCAGGGTGCTGCCGCTCTCGCAGCAGTCCACCGGGGCAGTGAGGGGGGCAAACCGGCCCAGCCCTTCCACCACGGCATCTGCGGGGCCGGTGGTCACCCGGGCACACAGCTGGCCTGCGGCGGCCAGCGTGGCGGAGATGTCCTTACTGAATTCCAGATTTGTGATGTGGGAGCTGCCTGTGGCCAGCGCCGCACACAGCACGGCCCGGTGGGCCATGCTCTTGCTGGGCGGGGCTGTGATGCTCCCGCCGATGGGGCGGGAAGAATGAATGGTTACCAGCATAGGCCGTTACATATCCCGGCCGATGGCCCATGCCACCTGGCGGCACTTGGCCATGGCCTGTGCAAAGGCGTCCGGGGTCAGGCACTGGGCGCCGTCGCTCCAGGCGTGGCGGGGGTCATAGTGCACCTCCACCTCCAGACCGTCGGCACCGGCGGCCACAGCGGCGATCATCATGGGTTCCACGAGGTTTGCCTTGCCGGTGGCGTGGCTGGGGTCCACGATGACGGGTAGGTGGGTCTTTTCGTGGATGAGGGGCACGGCAGACAGGTCCAGCGTGTTGCGGGTGTACTTTTCAAAGGTGCGGATGCCGCGCTCGCACAGGATGACCTGCTCGTTGCCGCCTGCCATGATGTACTCGGCGCTCATGATCCACTCCTCGATGGTGTTGCACAGACCGCGCTTGAGCA
>ERZ773276.2408-NODE-2408-length-11546-cov-7.154817_pt1 | contig 11546 bp, 9 predicted proteins | sample MGYA00511386_ERZ773276 | MGnify/ENA primary metagenome ERZ773276 (study PRJEB29015, sample SAMEA2737778) | human gut metagenome | biome: human gut; feature: human-associated habitat; material: faeces | place: China | collected 2012 ...
TCAAGCATCAGTACCCGCACTGCTGGCGCTGCCATCACCCCATCATCTTCCGTGCCACCGAGCAGTGGTTCTGCTCCATCGCCAAGTTCCGCGAGGACGTGTACAAGGCCATCGACACGGTCACCTGGATGCCCGATTGGGGCCATGACCGCATGACCGGCATGGTGCGCGACCGCAACGACTGGTGCATCAGCCGTCAGCGTACCTGGGGTGTGCCCATCCCGGCCTTCTACTGCAAGAAGTGCGGCACCTACCACATCACGGATGCCACCATCAAGGCGGTCAGCGACCTGTTCCGCAAGGAGGGCTCTGATGCCTGGTACAAGTACGAGGCCGAGCAGATCATCCCCGCAGGCGAAGTCTGCGAGAAGTGCGGCGCTTCCGAGTGGACCAAGGACACCGACATCATGGATGTGTGGTTCGACTCCGGTTCTACCCACGCCGCTGTGCTGGAAGAGCGCCCCGAGCTGCGCTTCCCGGCCGATCTGTATATGGAGGGCGGCGACCAGTTCCGCGGCTGGTTCCAGTCCAGTCTGCTGACCAGTGTTGCCTCCAAGGGCTGCGCACCGTACAAGTCCGTTCTGTGCCACGGCTGGGTCGTGGACGAGCAGGGCAAGCAGATGCACAAGAGCGCCGGCAACGGCGTGGAGCCCAGCGAGATCATCAAGGACTACGGCGCAGACATCATCCGCCTGTGGGTGGCTTCTTCCGACTACACCGTGGACGTGCGTGCCGGCAAGAACATCTTCAAGCAGCTGAGCGAGGCTTACCGCAAGATCCGCAACACCGCCCGCTTCATTCTGGGCAATCTGGACGGCTTTGATCCCAACACCGACTGTGTGGCTGACGATCAGCTGCAGGAGATCGACCGCTGGGCACTGGCTGCTCTGGATGACCTGATGGTCAACACCAGCGCAGGCTACGCTGTGTATGACTTCAACAAGGTCTATCATGCAGTGTACAACTTCTGCGTTGTTGCAATGTCCAACTTCTATCTGGATGTGACCAAGGATCGTCTGTACTGCACCAACGGCGCAGGCCGCAAGGCTGCTCAGACCACCATGTACAAGATCCTTGTGGCTCTGGACAAGATCATTGCGCCCATCCTGTGCTTCACCAGCCAGGAGATCTGGGACTTCATGCCCAAGACCGAGGGCATGAACCAGTACGTTGTCTTTGAGGAGATGCCCAAGGCCGGCCAGTATGCCGCCGATGAGGCCTTCAAGGCAAAGTGGGCTCAGCTGATCGCCGTCCGTGATGAGGTGAAGAAGGTTCTGGAGCAGGCCCGTGCCGAAAAGGTCATCGGTGCTTCTCTGGAGGCTGCCGTCACCCTATACTGCAATGACGCGGTGTATGATCTGCTGAACAGCATCCCCATGGACGAGCTGGCCGACCTGATGATCGTCTCTCAGGTAGAGCTGGTCAAGGGTGAAGGCGGCGCTGCAAGTGCTGTTGAAGGCCTGGGCGTTGCTGCTGCACATGCCACCGGCGAAAAGTGCGAGCGCTGCTGGAAGTATTCTTCTTCCATCGGCAGCCATGCCGCACATCCCACCCTGTGCGCACGCTGCGCCAGCGTTGTGGAAGCCTAAGCGTTCCGCATAAAACAATGTTTTAAAGGGCGGCGCTCCCTTATACCGGGGAGCGCCGTTTTTTATACTGAATGATTTTGGGAGTATCCTATGGCATTTGTTGTTTTTAATCTGCTCGCGGCTGCGGCACTCATTGGCATCGATCAGGCCATCAAGCTGTGGGCCACCAATGTGCTGCAGCCCATTGGTGCAATGCCGCTGATCCCCCATGTGGTGGAGCTGCGGTTCGTGCTCAACCCGGGCATGGCGTTCAGCCTGCTCAGCGGCAAGCAGCTGTTCCTCATCATCGCTACCAGCATAGCGCTGATCTTTGTGGCCTACGGGCTGTTCTTCCGCAGCCGCGGCAGATACCTGCAGCAGGCCGCACTGCTGCTGATCCTTGCCGGCGGCATCGGCAACCTGATCGACCGTGTGCTCAACGGCGAGGTGGTGGACTACATCAATCTGCTGTTCATGCAGTTTGCGGTGTTCAATTTTGCGGATATCTGCGTGTGTGTGGGCGTGGGCCTCTGGGTGCTGGTAATTTTTCTGGAAGAGCTGCACGCTGAGAACGGGCAGTCCCCGAAGGAGCAGTGAGCCATGGAACAGCGTGAATTTGTGGTGGAGCAGGAGACGGCAGGCCAGCGCATCGACCGCTTCCTGAGCGGCGAGGACACCGGCCTTTCCCGGTCTGCTCTGCAGGCGCTGGTGGCCGACGGTCATGTGTTGTGCAACGGCAGGCTGGTTGCCAAAAGCCTGAAGCTCAAGGCGGGCGACACCATCGTTTTGGAAATTCCGGACGCAAAGCCCATTGAGGCCGTGCCGCAGGACATCCCGCTGGAAATCGTCTATGAGGACGAGCATCTGCTGGTGGTCAACAAGCCCAAAGGCATGGTGGTGCACCCGGCTCCCGGCAACCCGGACGGCACGCTGGTGAACGCGCTGCTGTGGCACTGCAAGGGAAGTCTGTCCGGTATCGGCGGCGAGATCCGCCCCGGCATCGTGCACCGCATCGATAAGGACACCAGCGGACTGCTGGTGGTGGCAAAGGACGATGCAACGCACATCGGCCTTTCCCAGCAGATGGCGGTGCACAGTGTGGAGCGCGCGTATCGCACCATCGTGTACGGCGGCTTTGCACAAGATGAGGGCTTTGTGGAAAGCAATCTGGGCCGCAGCAAGACCGACCGCAAAAAGATGGCGGTCTACCCGGCCAGTGAGCCGCACACCAAATATGCCTATACCGGCTATCAGGTGCTGGAACGGTTGAACAACTTTACCATGCTGGAATGCCGCCTGAAGACCGGCCGCACCCATCAGATCCGCGTGCACATGGCATCCATCCAGCACCCGGTGGCAGGCGACCCGGTGTATGGCCCGCACAATTGCATCACCAGCCTGCACGGTCAGTGCCTGCACGCCAAAACGCTGGGCTTTGTGCACCCGATCACCGGCGAACATCTGCGGTTCGATTCGGAATTGCCGGAATACTTCACTCGTTTTCTTGCAACGCTCAGGAGGGGAACGGTATGAACCATCTTTCTTCAACGCTTGTACTGTGTGATCTGGACCATCTGCTTTTGGGTGCCGACGGCAACCTGACGCAGGTGGTGCGGGATGTGCTGCAGCTGTTCGTCCGCCGCGGCGGACGTTTTACGGTGTTTTCCCAGCGCACGCCGCGGGCAGTGCGGTCCATTCTGGGCAGTGTGCGGCTCAGCGCTCCTGCGCTGGTGTGCGGCGGTGCCATGGCCTACCATTTTTCCGATGGCACCCGCCAGCCGCTGTGCACCTTTGCCGGGCAGGATGCCGACCTGTTCGCCCGCCTGCCGGTGGCAGAGGGCGTGGGCATTGCCCTGCAGATGACCGACGGTACTACCCGCGTGCTGCGCATGAGCGAGGCATTGGAGCGTCATCTGCGGCAGGAATGGACCCCTTATCTGCTGGCAAACGCGGCAGACATCAAGGGGGAAGAAGTGCTGCGGGTGCTGCTTTATCAGGACAGCAAGGCAGTGCCCATGATCTCGCTGCTGGAAAAATCTCTGGGCGACCGCACAGCGGTGCTGCTGGGCGAGCGTGCCGCAACGGATACGCTGATCCTGACCCCCAGAACCGTCTCCGGCCGTGAAATGCTGGATGCCGTGTGTATGCCGGTGGGCATCGACCCGGAAGAGGTGCTGGTACTTGCCGGAGGGCTGCCTATGCTGGACATGGTGCGCGCTTCCAGCCAGAGCACCGCAGCTGCGGATGCCCCGGCTGAGCTGCGTCTTGCTGCCCAAAAGGTCACTTTGACCGATGCTGCGGCAGGTTCTGCAGTGGAAGTGCTGTACCGTATGGTGCGGGATGCTGAAAATTTGGCGTAAAATTTGTGCAAGGCTTCTGCAAATTCTTTCGCAGAAGCCTTTCTTTTTGGAGGAAAGTCAGGTACAATGAGAGAAACGCATCTTCTGGTCCTGCAAAAGAAGGAAAAACTCTTTCTTGCGCTGTCGCTGGCGGCGGTGGTTTTGTGCACAGTGCTGGCCTTTGGCTTTGCCGTGCCGCTGCAGGCTGCCGAATCGCAGGTCCTGCCGGATACGACCGGGCTGGAACAGTATGTGCTGGTGGATCTGAACACTGCCGATCTCTCTGCGCTGTGCACACTGCCGGGCGTAGGGGAAAAGCGCGCACAGACGATTCTGGATTACCGGACGCAGAATGGCCCGTTTGAACGGGTAGAAGATGCAGCCAATGTTCCGGGCCTGACACAGACCATTGTGGATTCCTGGGCAGGAATGGCAACCGTGAGCTGAGCCGCAGCCGGCGGCCCGGCGCAGCAAAAAGGGGAATGATTATGAGTGACGATACCATTTTTATCAACCGGGAACTGAGCTGGCTGGATTTCAACCGGCGCGTTCTTGCGCTGGGCAAAGATAAAAATGTTCCGCTTGCAGAGCGGGTCAAATTTCTTGCGATCTACGGCTCCAATCTGGACGAGTTTTTTATGGTGCGCGTGGGTTCTCTGCAGGAGCGCGCCAATCTGGAACAGGAACAGGGCAAAAAGGTCAAGAGGGAAAACAAGACCAACATGTCCGCGGCGGAACAGCTGACTGCCATCATGCCCAAAACGGCACAGCTGCAGGAGGAGTGCGATAAATACTACGCAAAGGCGCTGGAAGCACTGGCGGAGTGCGGCTGGCGCAAGGTGGATCTTGACCACTTGTCCAAGGAGGACGAGCACTTCTGGAAGAAGTACTTCCAAACGGAGCTGTTCCCTATCCTCAGCCCGCAGATCGTGGACAACCGCCATCCGTTCCCATTCCTGCGCAATAAGGAGATTTACCTTGGCGTTCTGCTCAAGGAAAAACACCCGGCAGGGCAGAGCCTTGGCATCATTCCCATTTCCAGCCAGATGGAACGGATGCACGTTGTAAAAAAAGACGGCGAAACGCAGTTTGCACTTACCGAAGAGCTGGTGCTGCACTTTGCGGCCAGCATCTTTGGCAAAGAGACGATTCAGGAAAAATGTCTCTTCCGCGTTACCCGCAATGCGGATATCGACGTAAAAGAGGGCATGATGGATCATGATATCGACTACCGCGAGATCATGACCGAGCTGCTCAAGCGCCGCCGTAAGCTGGCTGCGGTGCGTCTGCAGATCACGCCTGCTCCGGCCCCGGAGGTAGAACGCCTGCTGTGCAACCGTCTGCTGCTCACCCATAAACGGGTGTTCGAGCAGAAAAGCCCGCTGGATCTGAGCTTTTTCTACAAGCTCACCGGCCGCATGGAAGCGGAGGGGCGGCCGGAACTGTTCTACCCGGCTGCACGGCCCATGCTGCCGCCGCCGGACTACGACCTTGCCGCTGAGGTGCAGAAGCACGATGTGCTGCTCAGCTACCCGTACCAGTCCATCCGGCCCTTCATTGCCATGCTCAAAAAGGCTGCCCATGATCCTGAGGTCATTTCCATCAAAATGACACTGTACCGTATGGCGCGGGAGTCCCAGATCGTGCAGGCGCTGATGGAAGCCGCTGAGAACGGCAAAGAGGTGGTGGCGCTGGTGGAGCTGCGCGCCCGCTTTGACGAGCAGAACAACATCGACTGGTCGAAGCAGCTGGAAAGCGCAGGCTGTACGGTCATTTATGGCTTTGATGATTACAAAGTGCACTCCAAGCTGACCCTTATCACCAAAAAGAGCAAAGAGGGCTACTCTTATATCACCCAGATCGGCACCGGCAACTACAACGAAAAGACCAGTGAGCTTTACACGGACTATTCCTTCATTACGGCAGACCATGGCATTGGCGAGGAAGCTTCCAATGTGTTCCAGAACCTTGCCGTGCAGAAGCTGACTGAGGAGAGCGACCGGATGCTGGTAGCACCGCTGCGCTTCAAGAGCGTATTGCTGGAAGAGATGGATCGTGTCATTGCCGCCGCCCACATGGGCCGTCCGGCATCCATGATCCTGAAAAACAATTCCATCAGCGACCGGGACATCATCCTCAAGCTGCAGGAAGCCAGCTGTGCCGGTGTGCGCATTGATATGATCGTGCGCGGCATCTGCTGCGTGCGCGCCGGCGTGCCCGGCAAGACGGAGAACCTGCATATCCGCAGCCTTGTGGGTCGTTATCTGGAGCATGGCCGCATTTACAGCTTCTTCGATGGTGCACATACCCGCATCTATATTGCATCCGGCGATTTCCTCACCCGCAACACCGAGTGCCGCGTGGAGGTGGGCGTGCGCGTGGAGGATCCCGTGCTGGTGCGGAAGCTTACCGACATTCTGCAGCTACAGCTGCGGGATAATGTCAATGCCCGCGAGATGCGCCCGGACGGCAGCTACCAGAAGGTAAAGCCCGCTGAGGGCGAAGCACTGGTGAACGGCCAGATGGGCATGTATGAGCTGTTGAAAAATGACTGGACGCAGCCGGAGCCTTGGAGGCTTTCTGCCGCTGCGCAGGAAAAACAGCCTGAACCTTCTGCCGAAGCAGAAAAGCCAGAACCTGCGAAAACGGAAGCGGCTCCCGCTGCAAAACAGGCAGAAGCTTCTCACCCGGAATCTGCTGCGGCACCGGAAAGCGGCGACCGCTTTGACCAGCTGGAACAGATGGTCAATCATAAAAAGCGTACAGAGCCGCAGCCTGCCCCTGCAGCCAAGCCGATAAAGCCGGTGGTGGTGGAGACACCCGCCCCCAGAAGCCGCCTGAAACGGATTTTGGATTTTTTCAAGTTACGCAGATAATATTTGCAAGACCCGACAGAGCAAACCCTCTGCCGGGTCTTTTTGCGTGTTTGCCTGCATAAATAAAAAGCAAACGGAAGGCGGGAGGCAGAAGGTGCGGGCAAAGCGATGGGGACGAGCCGGGCACGGCAGGGAGCAGCCCAGACGGAAGGTGATTTTTCTGGCAGTTTTAGCCGGACTGCTGGTGTGCTTGGTGCTTCCGGTGCGGGCGCAGAAAAAAACGGGGAAGCTCTGTTTCCCGCTGGACACCACACAGTACCGTGTTTCGGACGGATACGGCTGGCGGCAGGATCCTTTTACCGGGGAAAGGACGTTCCATAAGGGCATTGATCTTGCCTGTGCAGAGGGAACAGAAGTGCTTGCTGCGGAAGGCGGTGCGGTGGTGCAGGTATACCGCAGCACAAGCTATGGCACCTGTCTGCGTGTTCTCCATACAGATGGCAGCGAGTCACTTTACGCCCATTTGCAGTACGCCTATGTCCGCCCGGGCGAGGTGGTGGAAGCAGGGCAGCTGCTGGGCGCAGCAGGGCGCAGCGGGCGCGCTACGGGAGCACACCTGCATTTTGAACTGTACCGGCAGGGAACAGCCTGTGACCCGGCGGATGCGCTGGGCCTTTCCTCATGAAGCTGCATGATTCCCGGCAGCTGGGGCCGCTGGTGTTCCGCGACCCGCTGCTTTTGTGTAGCGCACTGTATTTTCTGCTCTACTTTGATGCAAGCGGCTTTCTGCGGCTGGGGTTGCTGGCGGCGTTCCTGCACGAGTGCGGGCACATTCTGGTGTATTGTGTGTTTCTGCGCCGCTTTCCGGTCATTGAGGTGACCATGACTGGCTTTTGTATGCGGATGGACGCTCCGGCCCGGGGCCTTTCACCGGGGCGGCTTTTCTGGCTGGCTGCTGCAGGCCCGGCGGTCAATTTCATGCTGGCAGGCATCTGGGCACTGCGGCTGGAACAGGAACTGACCATCCGCGGCAGTGCCTTCTGGGCGGCAAATCTGCTGACCGGGGGATTCAATCTGCTGCCCGTTCCACCGCTGGATGGGGCGCAGCTGACATCCTGCCTGTGCGAAATGCGGCGTGCAGTCAAAAAGTTTAAGGGAAATGATTGAAAAAACAGCTCATTTCGGGTACAATAAAATGACGTGTAAAAATGGACTGTTTATTGGAGGACTCGATGTTTGATCCAAAACTGAAAGAAGCACTGGGACGGGTACAGAAGCCTGGTCGTTATACCGGCGGAGAACCCGGCAGTGTATATAAGGACAAAGAAAAAGTGGATGTCCGCTTTGCGTTCTGCTTTCCGGACACCTATGAGGTAGGTATGTCCTTCCTCGGCGAAAAGATCCTGTATGAGCTGCTCAACAGCCACGAAAACTGGTGGTGCGAGCGTGCTTTTATGCCGTGGCTGGATATGAAGGCCGAGATGGAGCGTCTTGGTCTGCCGCTCTACACCATGGAGAGCAAGGACCCGCTCACCGCTTTTGATGCAGTGGGCTTCACCCTGCAGTACGAGCTTTCCTATACCAATATTCTGGCTATGCTGGATCTGGCGGGCATCCCGTTCTATTCCAAGGATCGCGATGAAAGCTGGCCGCTGATCGTGGCGGGTGGCCCCTGCGCCTGCAACGCGGAACCCATTGCGGACTTTTTTGATGTGGTCCAGCTGGGCGAGGGCGAAAACCAGCTGCCCGGCATCTGCGCCGAGATCGAAAAGGCCAAGAAGGAGGGCGGCGTCTCCAAAAAGGAACTGCTGCTGCGCATTGCAAAGATCCCCGGCGTCTACATCCCGGCGTTCTACGATGTGACCTACTGCGAGGACGGCAGGGTCAAGGCCATCACCCCCAACGAGCCGGGCATCCCGGCACGCATCACCAAGGCCATCATCAAGGACCTGAACGAGTTTGCCCCGCCCACGAATTTCGTGGTGCCCATGGTGGGTGCCATTCAGGACCGCGCCAGCATCGAGGTGCTGCGCGGCTGTGTGCGTGGCTGCCGTTTCTGTCAGGCTGGAATGGTTTACCGTCCGGTCCGTGAAAAAAATGTAGAGCACCTGAAAAAGCTTGCCTACAAAATGTTAAAATCAACCGGACACGAAGAGATTTCTTTAAGCTCTTTAAGTTCCTCCGATTATTCTGAACTGGAAGAACTGGTGAATTTCCTGATCGATGAGTTCAAGGGAAAAGGTGTGAATATCTCACTTCCTTCCCTGCGGATCGATGCCTTTTCGCTGGATGTCATGAGCAAAGTACAGGATATCAAAAAGAGCAGTCTGACATTTGCACCGGAAGCCGGTTCCCAAAGACTTCGTGATGTTATTAACAAAGGTCTTACTGAAGAGGTGATCTTAAATGGTTCGAGACTTGCCTTTGAAGGTGGCTGGAACAAGGTAAAATTATACTTTATGCTCGGTCTTCCAACCGAGACGGAAGAAGATATGAAAGCGATTCCGCAGCTTGCCAATGAGATCGCAGCTCTTTATTATGACACGGTTCCGAAGGAAAAACGGAATGGAAAATGTCAGATTACGATCAGTACTTCCTTCTTTGTGCCGAAGCCATTTACTCCGTTCCAGTGGGCAGGAATGTACACACCGGGAGATTATCTTGCAAGAGCGCGGGTTGTCAATGAGGGTGTGCATGCGCAGCTGAATCATAAGAGTATCAAATATAACTGGCACGAAGCGGATGTGACGGTTTTAGAGGGGATTCTGGCACGAGGCACGGAAATGTCGTGTGGAATCAGATGAGACTGAAGTTTTAAAGTTCAGGATGAATTCATGTAGATATCAGGAAAGACAGCAGGAGCGGATCAGTATGTTTTGGGAAAAGAAAACAAAAATAAGAAAACATATCATTTTTTATGGCAGAGTTCAGGGAGTAGGGTTCCGTTATTATGCAGTACAGAAAGCAAACCAGCTCGGTCTGACCGGCTGGGTGAAAAACCTATATGACGGCAGCGTGGAAATGGAAGTAGAAGGCGAGGAACCGCTGATAGATGAGCTGATCATTTTTTTGCAAAACCGTACCTACGTCTGGATTGAAAATATGGATGCAAAAAGCATCCCACTGGAACATGATAACGGATTTTACGAGAGATAAAAGAAGATATAATATGCAGATGGCAGTTATGCGGATGCATGTTTGATGATAAAAAATTGAAAGAAAGTAAGGAGTGTGACAGATATGCCATGTACAACAATTTTAGTAGGAAAAAAAGCAAGTTATGATGGATCAACCATAATCGCAAGAAATGATGATTCAGGATCCGGGCATTATACTTCAAAAAAACTTGCAGTGATCAAACCGGAAGAACAGCCGAAAATCTATAAATCGGTCATTTCGCATGTCGAAATCGAGCTTCCGGAAAATCCGATGCGCTATACTGCAATGCCAAATGCAGAAGAGGGCGAAGGTATCTGGGCAGCCTGCGGAGTGAATGAAGCACATGTCGGAATGACAGCAACCGAAACGATCACATCCAATCCAAGAGTTCTCGGAGCTGATCCGCTTGTAAGATATCAGCCTGCAAAAGACGGAAAAGAAGAAATTCCTGGAGGAATCGGGGAAGAGGATATTGTATACATTGTACTTCCATACATACACAGTGCAAGGGAAGGTGTCAAACGTCTTGGCAGCCTGTTAGAACAGTATGGTACTTATGAAATGAATGGAATTGCATTCCAGGATGCAGATGAAATCTGGTGGCTTGAGACAATTGGCGGACATCACTGGATCGCACGCAAAGTACCGGATGATGTTTATGTCATGATGCCAAATCAGTTTGGAATGGATCAGTTCGATCTTGAGGATGCACTTTCAAACCAGAAAGAATATATGTGTTCCGCCGATCTGAAGGAGTTTGTTGAAAAATATCATTTGAACCTTTCGCAGGATGGAACGTTTAATCCAAGAGATATTTTTGGCAGTCATGATGACTCTGATCATGTATACAATACACCGAGAGCATGGTATATGGCACGCTGCCTGAATCCGAATACGATGAACTGGGATGGACCGGACGCAGACTACACACCGCTTTCTGATGATATCCCTTGGTGCATGGTTCCGGAGAAAAAGGTGACGATCGAAGATGTAAAATATGTGCTTTCTTCTCATTTCCAGGGAACACCATACGATCCGTATGCATCTTATGGAGATAAATCCATGAAGGGGGCGTATCGTGCGATCGGTGTAAACCGGACAGATTTCTTAGGAATCATCCAGATGAGACCGGATGCAGAAGAAGACAGCCGGGCAATCGAATGGGTAGCATTTGCTTCAAACGTATTTAATACAGCCGCACCGTTCTACACAGATGTAGAGAAAGTACCGGAGTATTTTTCCAATACGACCGGAGATGCTTCAACAGATAATTTTTACTGGGCAAGCAGGATGATCGCAGCCATGGCAGATGCTTCTTATAGCAAATCCATTTTCCATATTGAACGTTATCAGGAAAGAGTCATGTCAAAAGGACATGAATATATCAACCAATATGATGAACTTCTTGCGAAGGAAAGCAACGCAGAAAAACGCATGCAGCTTCGTCAGGAGGCAAACCAGACGATTGCTGATATGGTAAAAAAAGAAACGCAGGATACTTTGAATAAAGTATTATATGAACTTAGTAATCAGATGAAAAATGCATACTCCAGATCAGACGCATAAGGAACGATTATATTTGGACATAAACTTGCAATTGATGCAGAAAAATGTTCCAGAAATTAAATGGTTAATTGTGTTGCTGGTGAAAGAAGTAAAAAGTA
>ERZ773276.2422-NODE-2422-length-11484-cov-35.854668_pt1 | contig 11484 bp, 11 predicted proteins | sample MGYA00511386_ERZ773276 | MGnify/ENA primary metagenome ERZ773276 (study PRJEB29015, sample SAMEA2737778) | human gut metagenome | biome: human gut; feature: human-associated habitat; material: faeces | place: China | collected 2012 ...
GCAAAGGTACAGACTTTTAAGCGAGGCTGAAATACGGTAATGCCGAGACGCTTACCATTGACGCTAAAAAGAACAACGATGGGAACTATGTGATTGCTTGGAAAAAGTTCGTCAGATGGTTCTCGGCTCTTCCAATTACACCAACCTCCCCTATCGGTTATGCCAGTTACTCTTTGAAAGAGCTGATGCGCTACACGGGCATGAGCAGATGCTGGTTACTTAAGTTTGCGACACGTAATTCTATTCCTTCATACTATGTTGGTATGTATCGTCGTTTCTGCAAGTCAGCCTGTGAAGAAGCATGGAAACGTGAATCTATAGCACTGAAGCGTTGGCTTATCATTGAAGAAGCCTGCGCACTCTTCGATATTGATGAGGAAGTCATCTTTGCTCTTGCCGCCCTACATAAGATAAGAGTGAAAAGACTGAATAAAAGCCAGGTTTATAATAAGGCAGATATACTGTTCGTCGTGAAGAAAGGAGGTAAATTATGTCACGAGTGATTCTAAAGTACAGAAATATTTCACAGGGTAAAATGAAATCCATCTACCTGGAGTTTAATCCTGCTATTCATGACATCAAGGGCAATAGCATAAGATACGAATGCTTGAATTTGGAAATATACACCAATCCGGAGAATAGCCATCAGTTCAAGCACAATAGATCCGTAGAGGAGATTGCAGAAACAATTAGATGTGAAAGGTATCTGCAGCTGGTTCGTCACGACTACAGTTTCTTGGCTAAGGCCAGGCTTGACGAGGACTTTTTAGAGTATTTCAGATTGAATGGTGATTGTCATGGTGCAAAATATCAAAGCAGCCGACTTCATTTTGAGAGATTTTGCAAGGGACAATGCAAGTTTAGGGACATCAATGCCAGTCTCTGCGAGCGGTTCCGTCTTTACCTGCTTCGTGCCAAGGGGTTGCAGCACACCAAGAAAAAGCTATCCAAGAACTCTGCAAGTGCATATTTCAATGCATTCCTTAGCATTGTCCATTTTGCCTATAGGGACAATATTCTTTCTGAAGACTACACCACATGCATAGAAAAGATAAAATGGAACCATGATATTCCAAAGGAATACTTATCTAGTGCAGAAATCAAGCAGTTGGCAAGTACACCATATGATGATAATCCAGATGTGTATAGGGCTGGCATGTTTTCCATCTATACAGGATTAAGAAGGAGTGACATCCTTGCTCTCAGATGGGAGAACATACATCATGACCGTGGACGAAAAGCATATATCAGGTTCCGTATCAAAAAAACGAGAACATTGATTCAATTGCCTTTGTCTCTTCCTGCCATAAGGGTATTAGGGGATCCGAAATCTGAAGGAAAGATATTCCCCATGATAACAGAAAGCATCCTTACAATACATATCCCCAGATGGGTCAGCAAGGCAAGAATACGAAAGCACATCACCTTCCATTGCTTCCGGCACACTTTTGCTATGCAGTTGTTAGACAAAGGGGTAGACATTTATACCATCGCTGCACTTCTCGGACATCGGCAGGTATCAAGCACACAGAACTATGCCAAGATGTCTTCGAAGAAAATGATTGAAGCCATAGTAAAGATGGAATAATATGAAAAAAATATACATACGAGGGTGTATCAAAAGCACACCTTCGTATGTATAATACTTCAAGCATCTCAAAGAAGCTCTCCTACCCATTGCGAATACATTACCACGCCCCAACAGTTTAAACAATATAACCCTCTTGGTCATACCCTCTTTTGTAAAAATGAATCAGTCTTATTAACTCTTGAAGTTCTTGATTATCAGATTTGATATGGTTAAAACGTTGAAACTGTTCATTATAACGTCTCATGGACCCCGACTTCAGACGATGTTCTATATCTTTGGGAATAAAAAAAGAAGAGCGCTCTGACCCCAAGTATGAATGAAACTCTGATAGGAAAATACTGATTCCTGCCAAATCAAAGTCACCGAAATGAACATAGTGGTTGGGGATATTCATAAGCCACTTTCGTAAATCTGTCGATTGCGGATAGCGGGAAACGAACAGCAACGGATTATCTCTCAGCATGGATTCAAATAGGCGTCTTTGCTGACGAATCATTCGGAAGTTCTCCATATTCTCTATTCCCACTACAACGACATCCTCTGGAATGGAGAATTGATTCCAATCGTCGATGAATATGAAACTGCCTTCAGGAGGATTAACAACAAATTGTTCACCATTCAGCAAAGACTCAATCGGCTCATAGCTATTAATAGGAAATCCTGGGCAAGAACGAACAGACAACAACTTGGAGTTCCCTGTTTCTTCTGCCAATGAAGCGCGAGAATCCACAACGGTGACATCAAGCATTCGATAATTCTCATCTTTGTCAATGAGATAGCGTTTCAGTGCCTCAACGTCACGGGCATGATATGATTTCTTGGAGCCACGAGTCGTCACCAACAACAGTCCTTCGGCCATCAGTTCGTCAAGAAGAATTCTGCTTAAACGTGAGCCCGCAACCTGTTCACCGGCTACCAAAGCTTGTATGGATGCACTTATTACCATAATTATTTGGTTCGTTTCAATAGTTTGTCAACTCTGGTTTTTACACCGTGTTTGCTAAGCAGATAGGTGTATTTGTAATCGTATGGGTTATAAGACGTCGGTGAGCTGTTGATGAGATAGATGTTACGCGAATTGGCAAACTGTAGGATACCCTTGATGTTGTTGGGATGCAGTCGTCCAATCTCGTCCATCATGCAATGAATAATAAAGTCGCCGCTCTTCCGTGCAGCCTTCTTCTTGAATACATTGATGAGCATGATGTTCACCATTGCTTTCACCAGAATATCCGTACCATCAGACCCAACATTGTTAATACGCTCCACCCAATTGGTGTCATTGTCATTCTCCTTGACACGGAACTGTAGTCGGAAGGCATCACCAAGTGATACTGTTTGGCGGCCATGCTCATCCTGTAATTGATGTGACAAGCTCTTCAGATAATCCACCACCTTGCGGTTTACCTCGTCACGATTGTTACTTGAGAAGAGGTTGAGTTCGCCTATAGACAAAGCATTATCAACGGTATAATCATGAATGGACATGAGCAACTGCATCAGCCTGTCGGACGATTCGTTTGCTCTGAGTTCGATGCTCTTGATTACTCCTGCAAAGTTCTTCTCAACGAAGTCTCTGTTGATGTCGAGTATCACCCCATCAACATCCGACCTGCGTTTCATCAATGCTCCAACCTCCGTAGCGATTCGTCCTAAAATATCTTTGTAGTGTTCGCTGGTACGCAGGCGGAACTCCTCAATCTTATTGTTGTCCATGAAGTCCTGCAGATTGGCAGCTATCTCGAGATAGTCGTTATCTGTCACAGGCATTGTATTGAAGTGGAAAGCATTCTGAGGTTTGAAATTACGATTGAAATTGATGACGACGTCTTTCAAACGTTCCAATGTCTCCCGTTTCTGGTTGACCGTTCCACGAAGCTGACTGATGAGTTGCTGACAATCCTGATGATTTTCAACCATCTTGTCGTCCGAAAGGAATCCATCGGGCACCAAGTGCTCGTTCTCCACCATCTGATGATAGAGATCCAAGCCCTCGCGTCTGTGCACTAAATCCTTGAGCACCATCTTTTGTCGCTCTTCATACTCCTGCCTTTTCTTTTCTATCCGACTATGTTTATCCTCGTAGCGTTGACGCATCATAGCAAGTTGCTTATCGATATCCTTGATGCTTTTTCTGATTTCCGGTTCTTTGGCAAATAGATTTTGCTCTGCATCGCGGTATCTGATTACTACAGGCCGCTCGTCGGCAATCTGATTCAACAGCTTCTTGAGTTCATCCACAGCCTGGCGATATTGTTCCAACAAGTTGACGTCAACGCCTTTTCCCGACAGTTCAGCTCGCTGTTGTTCTTCAAGTTGGGCCTTTTGAGCAGCAAATTCCTGATTGCGAAGAGAAGCCTCTGCCAATTGTGACTCATTAAAGGTCTGCAATTCCTCATCAAGCGATTTCGAAGATTTGTTGAAAGCCGCATCAAAGTCTTTCAGTTCCCTTTTATTTTGCGTCTCCTTCTTTTCACGGGCCTCCTTTTCTGCCTGAACTTTCAGTAACACCTCGTTGAAAGCACGTTCACGGACTTCTTTCTCTTTAGCCACCATTTCCTGCTCTTCCATCTCCAACTGATGTTGGCGGTTCTGCAAGTTTTGACGCTTTGTGGGAACTTGTTCCTCCTCCACCTTTAGCAATGTAGCTTTCTGACGAAGTGGATTAAGCAGAGTACCATATTTCTTACCAAGTTTTGATATATCTTCCTGCAAGGTGATAGGCAATTGCGTGAGCTGTCTGTTCAGCTGCAGTACTTGCTCTTCCTGCATTTTCTTCTCAGCACGATAATCATCGGGCGTACGATGTACAGCATCAATATTGTCCAAATTCAGTTTGATGCCGAATAGGCTGTCGGATGCTACGCCGAGCTGTGGCTCCAGTCCTCCAGCATACAGAATCCGTTTTTCGTCCACCACCTTACCTATCGTTTCTTCCCAGCCATCGGCATTCTTAGTAAGCCACTGATACAACGAGCCGTCTAGATGCGACAACAGTTCATCTATTTTGGCTATTTGTTCCTTACATTGTGTGCGGTTAGTTTCCAATCGTTCCTGCTCGTGCAGAGAAGCTTGTTTCAGCCCAGCCTCATTCATCTCAAACTCAGTAGTCAATTGAGTAATCTGGCTCTTGACAGCGGTCTGTTGAGCGGCATTCTCTTTTCCTGAGACCTCCAACTGCCGCAGTTGTTCCTGCACCTGCTTCATTTCCTCCGCCTTAGGATGCCACTGGCGCAGTTCTTTCACGGCATTGTCAGCTTTGTTTTGCTCTGCCAACAGCATCTGCAAACGCTCATCAGACTCATGGCGCCAACTGTTGAAGGCTTCCATCGCTGCATTTCTGTTCTTCGTACGCTCATCTTCCAAGCGTTTCCGCTCTTTCTGCAAAGCATCCTGCTTCTGATAATACGTCTCTTTCTGAGCATTCTCGAACGCCACGCGGGCATTCTCCAGTTTACCTCTTGCGATATTATATTTCTCTTCTATCGATGCATGTGTCTTCAACAGGTCATACAGTAGCATCTGCTTGTCTGCAGCCCCACTCTTGATAGCATCCTCACGGGCTGCTAATGCCAACTTCTCCTCAATATGCAAAGCCTCGAAGTCTTTCCTTGCCTGTGTTATCTCCTTCAGTTTTTCTTTCTTGCCGCCTAACGTTTGATTGAGTTTATCTTTTTCAGCGTCATAGTCTGCCATGAGTTCTTTTTCGCGGTTGCGTTCTTTTTCGATATTCGTTTTCACCTCTGCAGCCTCAGCCTCCAAAAGCGGAATTTTCTGTTCACTCTCAGCCACAGCATGGTTCAGCATGCGCCATACGTCCAAGAGCTGTTGGTCAAGTGCCACGATACGACGTCCATGTTCTGCAATCTTCAAAGCCTGCTGACGAACGGGATAACTGCCGTCACGTGTCTGTCGGAACCAGCAGTCAATTTCGTCATATTCCCGTTCAAAATCAGTCACCAAGCGTCTGTAGGTCTGCAAGTCAATTGGTAGATCCTCATCAGCCATTGACTGTATGATAGTATTCTTTACGAAGTCTGCATCCAACTTGGTATTCAAAAACACATTCTGAATACTTCTGGGGATGTTTTGATAATGAGCACTCTGCACCAAAGCATAGCGTGTATATTTATTGTCATGTGTGTTACCAAAGATGATATCCTTGAACATCACGCCTGAGTCTATTCTGGCTGATACCGATACATTCTTATCAATGCGTTCGCGTATTTTCACCCAATCGCTTAGTACCTGTCGATCATCATCAACGAGCCAGTCGCGCTGATAAGGAGCGTCAATGAATCGCCATGAAGCACGCCCCTGATATCGGCTTACCAATATGGTATAAGCACCACTATCGCGCATTACCTCATAAAGGAAATACGAGTTCGACTGACGGAAATAGAACTCATCAAATGTTTTCTGTCCCTGCTGTATGCCCAATCTGTGCTTGTCAGCATTGTAAAAAAACAACAAAGCCCTCAAAACCGTACTCTTTCCTACGCCTTGTGTACCCGTAAAATGCACATTTCCATCTACAGAAATCTCTGCATATGGAATGTTGGCGCTATTGATAAATATGATTTTATTCAGGTATTTCATCTTCGTTGGATATTTGAATCATGTTAACCAGTTCCTCTGCATAATGGAAAGCAGAGGTAATCTTGTAGGTCTCGTCCTGTTCACTAATGCATTCTGCGAAGCCCATACCTTGCAGTTCCTGCAACAGTTTATTCACAATTTCGATGTTCGAGCCCACACCATATTTCTTATACAGATGACCAGCCTTCTCCTTCAGTTCAATGTCCAGGCTTATCTGCTCTATCAAGTGACTTTTACGAAATTGATAACCGGAAGTAAACGACTGATTGTAAGTTTTCAGGAAATCAAGGTAATCGAGCCATTTCGAGAAACTATCCAATTTTTGTTCTATCGACTGTTTACTTTCCCCTATTCGAGAAAAAAAGAAATAACCATTACCTGATTCCAGCTGCAAACCAATCTCCTTAAAGAAGTCTGCATAATCATCAAAGTTCTCTTCGATATCCTCATACAGATGACGTATTGAGGTGTCTGAACTGTCCACCGCGAGGAATCCTCCACGGCTCAGTTGTTCATATATTCTTTGAGTATTATTTCGCATAGATAATTGGATATTCAATGTCTTGATAGGTGGCATACTTACCAGTCATTTTACACTCGTCAGGATGCAGAATAACCAGTTGGCAAAAAAGTGCTGCGTGATCTTCTATATCACGCTTAGCCTGATAGTCATATCTCAAAATAAAGTCAAACAGATTGTAACTCGATGCAGAAAAGGCATTCCAGACTTCTGCGGGATCAACTTCCTTCAGTCGCTGTATGTGTTCATGCAGGTCTTCATCGGTCAACGGCTCCGCTTCTGTTCTGTTAGTTTTCTTTAATCCATTCCTTTCTGCTATTTTTCTCAGTATAGTTGCCGTCTGGTCACTCGCTCTTAACATTTCAAGGGAAAGTCGGATTTTACTATATTGTCGGGATTCCATCCATAGTGGATTTGTTTCTTCTAATATATGTATTACATTACTTTCCGTCTTGATGAGCAACTGATCCTGCAGGTATTTCAGTCTGCGTATCTTCTTATACAGCAGATTCTGTTGTTCAATATGGTTGATATAGACAATTATTTGCCTGTCTATTTCCATCAGCGCATGATAGGCTTCTACAAAATCATGTTTCACATCACTACATGTCTTGGCCATGTGCGGATCGTTGGCCATCAGGAAAAAGGCTTGCTCATTGTCCATCAGTTTCTCACACTCACGTATCATAGAACGGATGCTGTGGCTTTTCTCATCCAGGTTTTGCAGTTTCTTCTTCTTGATGATAAAGTTTGGTTCCTGCTTGTATGTATTATCCATATTACGTTTTAGATCCACCACATTCTTCAGCGTTCTGAATCCAGTCTTTTTCAGTAATTGCCGCACACTGTCCTGATAGCCAGCCTTGCGGTTAGCATTCGTTTCTTGCAAGAAATAGCCTATATGCTCCTTAAGGGTATTTATACATTCTTGAACACTCAGTACACTAATCTCTTCATTTACGTTCAATACCTCCTCAAAGAAATTGAGATAGTCGCTTTCAATCTCTACCGTATTGCCCGTCTCTACTAACACACCATAGTCCAACAATTTTCTGAGCCGGGCTTCATTACCGCCAACAAGTTCCAATGCCAACCCTTGCGGAAACTTCATCAGTCTTCGCTTCTCGAACATCTCACTCAGTAGGCTTTGCTCTCGTGAGAGTGTTTTCGTCAGCTCTTCAATTGTTCTGAAATGTGATAAAATATCCATATCTTCTACTTATTCTCTCTTCCCCTCCATCTTATCTATAAAGATTTTATAAATCAGCGGGTAAGCATCGCTTGCATTGAATGTTATACCAGGCCGCAAGAGAGATTGCATATCATTGGTAAACTCAGGATCTGCCATCTTCTCCTGCATGTTATTGACAAACTGCTTATAGGACGGAGCCTTATCAACGACGAACTCCATATATTTCTTGTAACACAGAAGGACTTTATCAACATCCACTTCCTTGCGCTGTAAAGCGATATAAAGGTCAAAGAGGTCACGGCCTTTCTTGCGCTGATAAAGGGCACGAAGTTTGGTTCCCAAGAGTTCTTCGAAATGATAGGTCGTCAGTTCTGCTTCACCCGTAAACCATGAGTTCTCCACTTTGAACGGAATCTTTGTCAGTCCAAGTACGTTGAAATGTTCAAAGCAATTGATTTCAACTTTCAGACGTATCTGTACAGTAGGCGGCATTTCTGACTCCACACGGAACAACATCGTATTATTGTATCGCTTCTGCTTAGTTACCCTGTCTGGCAACCAGTCTAGAACTTCTCCTAATCGATACATGATTGGCTTGATTGGTCCAGGAGTAATCTGAACCAAATCAATGTCTTCGCTATAACGTGGCTGGGGTGATAGATAGAGCTTATGCAAGGCTGTTCCTCCTCGGAATGCCAACTGCGATGCAAGGAACTCATCGCTAAAGATGGAAACCAAGGCACGACAGATAATCAAGTCTTGCTCAATCTGTGCATTATCTATCCAAGGAGCATGCTCGCTCCACTGTTGTATCGCTGTTCTGTTTATCATATATCGTCTGTTTCTATTTCAACGTTTATGTTTATCTTCCATCGTCTGTCTCTGGATGAAGGATTATCTTCTGCCGATGTGCTCAATGGCTTATAAACCATACGAGCTGATGAAGCGCAAAGCTGCTCAAATAGCTTATCCGCAGTTACCCTATCTTCTATCACATTTTCTAGGATATAACCAAGACGTTGCCAGGTCACTGTCTTGACAAAAGGTATCAGAGCCGGTAATTGGCTGTCTATATCAATCTGTTCTGTCAATTCTTCAAGTATGGTAGCAACGCGAGACAATCCACCAACATGCTGCTGATTCTGTACAAGGTCAGCTGCCGTCAAAAGAGAATTTGAAATTCGAATTGTCCCAGTCTCTGTATTCTTTATAACAAGAGCATCTTCGGGCATCGTATCACGATAAAACCAGTCGGTGGTTACATTTCGAGTTGTCACCAACTGACGTCTTGGATATGTTGTCATCACAGAAAACTGTTGTGGTCGCTGATGTGCCACACCGAGTAATTCTGCAGCACTTAGCATACATACATAGTAGGGCTTGCTAAGATAAGTCATCAGCTGGTCTATATAATAGGTTGCAGGAACAGAACCACGAAGAACGTAATGAACAGGAATGATAACATAGAAACCTCGATACACATTGACTATAGTCTTATTTGAACACAGCCTGTTGAGTTCATTCTTCATTATCTGTTCAGAAGAGTACATTCCCGACTCTCTCACATCCTCTATCGAGAATGTAGGATACCCATGAATCGCCCTGTCCTTTATCCACTTCTGAAGAGTCATATTGAAACTTTTTGTTGCAAAAGTAATAAAAATGTTATTACCTAATGCATTTTTTTACCATAAATCTTCATCTTAATGGCACATTTTATATAAAAAGTAGCATTTTAGTCGTTCAACATAACACTTTTGCCATCCAAAAGAAAGGAAAAGCTAATTATTTTGTTTGATAACACATTCCTTTGGTTTAGTTTATCTCCATATTAAATATCTATAACCTAAACTAAACCTTAATGCAACAATGTGCAAAAATCTGCGTTAAAAAGTGTAAACGTGCAAAGAACTGGAAAATCGATTTTGCAGATGTTTGCATTTTCTTTTTTTGAAGGCAGCCATATTTGCAGATTTTTGCCTATTTTACGTCCCCACACCGTCCCTCGGAGTCACTTTAGTTACCCTAAAATAAAGGCATTTGCGTTGATTGTCAGCCACTTATATTTGCAGATAGTAACTTCTGCGTCGGAAAATAGCAACAATAAGCACAGCTAGTAAGTTGCTGCCTCTATTCCTTGCAGCATACTGTTATAAATTTCGTTGCTCATGCTTTAATAACTTTAATAAGGTGCGTATGGAATCACATTTCTTTCCAACGGCTGTATAAGCTTTGAAAATATCAGGATCCATCTTGGCAAATCGATCCATGTCAAGACGTAGATCTTCCTCCAGATAGATGCTGGCTTCCTTCACAAACCGCAGATTAACGTGTGGTGTATTGGCAACCAAGTCGCACAGCGTTTTTTCTGGCGTGACTATCATGAAGGCAAGCTCTCCATTACTGATGCTGCGCACCCCTATATGAAAGGTCTCGCGGGATATTGACGTATAAGAGAAGCGTCCATAAGGGGTATCGAAAGCCCTTGCATGTTTTATGGTCACAGACTGCGTCTCATAGACGGTCTCCGGTATCAGTCCATAGTAACGTAAGGCGGTGGACATGGAGACGTATGACGGAGCATAGATATGGTTGACCATAAGTTCTGTCGACAAGGTCTTGCCAGTAATTTCGGGATTGACAACATACAATCCCCGCTTGAGCCTGATGATTTCATCATGCTTCTCCAACCATCTCACCTTTTTGTTCTTCTCTGTGAGAGATGGAAACAACGATCCAATTGTGGCGGCTGTGACGGGTATGTTACCGAATTGCCTCAATTCATTTGTCATTGCAAGGTATATTCTTCCACTAACTTTTTGCAAAAATAGTAATTATTTGAATAGAAAAAGCACAAATAGGGATCTTTTTATTCCTAAAATTACTATTTCAGTTAGTTGACTGGTCAGTTAACTCTTAATTCCCCAGCGACCTTCTTTCTGCTTTTACCCATAGTCCGTAATGTTTTGGTGAAAGAAAAATTCTTCCACCAGTTGAACATTACGAGACGCTTGCTTTTTGTGTCATATTCATTTTAGCTGCGGTAGTCACCAGTTGTAACTTCTTGATTCAAATAGGAATATACAAATGAGACAGTCACCGAATTATGACACTATACACATTTTATACGGATGTTTTTTATACGGATGTTTTACCGATCAATTGAAGAGGAACTTTTATCGGCCGAGGTTTTTTGTATCCTGCTGAACGAGCAGAGATCAAACAGAAGTTGTTTTAACTGTTCTGGGGCAACCTTATCTTCTAACATTTGTAATAATTCCTCTTGTCTCGGTTGTCCCATAGTGAGACGGTACAACGAGAGCACCTTGATAAGTCTATGATACTTTGATATGTCTTCACTTAACGGATACATCGGCACTATACGCTCTATCTTCTCTGTTGCTATTTCTTTAAAGTGCTTATCATCAAGCGGCAAAAACCAAAATGGTACCATTTCAGAATTGTTGCCCTTTAATTCTTCAGAAGCATTTTTAAACATTTCATTCCAACTAAAGATTGTATTATATAGCTAAAGTTTCCCACTTGCAAATAGCTCGTCCTTAAAGTCTTAAAAATCAAGGG
>ERZ773276.2430-NODE-2430-length-11457-cov-10.056657_pt1 | contig 11457 bp, 8 predicted proteins | sample MGYA00511386_ERZ773276 | MGnify/ENA primary metagenome ERZ773276 (study PRJEB29015, sample SAMEA2737778) | human gut metagenome | biome: human gut; feature: human-associated habitat; material: faeces | place: China | collected 2012 ...
TAGAAAAGCTGCGAGCTAATATGATTAATGCAGGATATAAGTGTCCGGATATGGAGTGATAGCTGACAATATAATATATAAAGATAAAGCAATGCTGGGAAGAGTGGATACTGGCATTGCTTTTATTTTATGGAAAAGTCTGTTTCTGTTCAGGAACTTACTTCTGCGTGTTCCTATAAGAACAATAAATAATCAATCTATATAGGCAAATTTCAGGCAGAAATACATGAAATTGCAGGAATATACCTATCAGGCAGGCACGAGGAAGTTTATCTATAGGCAGATTGGAAGAAAAAGTGAATGTTGAATAAGGATTCTGCCTGGATATGTCCTATAAATCAAGTGATAATGCGACTACCTATAGGTATAATGAACAACGAATCAATAATCAGATTAAGACATATTACAGAACTAGATAAACTGGTTCTTTTCAGTATTATATTCATAATTAATTGTCTTTAACTTATCAGTTATCTCTTTTTCTGAAACCATATAAGATTTGCACAGTTCCTCTAATGTATTGTAATTGTCTCGAAGTTGTGTATTGACAAAGCTTAAAAGCATAACAGGGTCTTTAGGCATAGAAAAATCCTCCTTATATTGTGTTTTCAGTGATGGTTCTATTGTTGTACTATTTAGTACAGCATGAATATTTTCCCATATTAAGCATATTCTGTAAATGTAAGGCTTGTATATAAAATTGTATTAAAATAAATACATTTATGGTTGCACGAAAACGATTACTATGTTATAATTTTAACAAGCTAAGAAATATACTACTTAAATAACTGAATATTAAATTATGGAGGTTTTGTTATGGGAAAGAAATGGGTGTATTTGTTTACAGAGGGTAACGCAGATATGCGTGAGCTTCTCGGTGGTAAAGGTGCGAATCTGGCAGAGATGACTAATATTGGTCTTCCGGTTCCACAGGGGTTTACTATTACAACAGAAGCTTGTACCCAGTATTACGAGGATGGTAGAGAAATCAATGATGAGATTATGGGACAGATTAACGAACATATTGAGAAGATGGAACAGATTACAGGCAAGAAGTTTGGGGATATGGAGAATCCACTTTTAGTTTCTGTTCGTTCTGGAGCAAGAGCTTCTATGCCGGGTATGATGGATACTATTCTTAATCTTGGACTTAATGAGGATGTTGTTAATGTAATTGCACAGAAATCCGGCAATCCAAGATGGGCATGGGATTGTTATAGAAGATTTATCCAGATGTATTCAGATGTAGTTATGGAAGTTGGTAAGAAATATTTCGAAGAGCTTATTGACAAGATGAAGGATGAGAGAGGGGTTAAGCTTGATGTAGAGCTTACAGCGGATGATCTTAAGGAGCTTGCAACACAGTTTAAGGCTGAATATAAGTCTAAGATTGGCAAGGATTTCCCAGATGATCCTAAGGAACAGTTATACGGAGCTATAAAAGCTGTATTCCGTTCATGGGACAACCCAAGAGCTAATGTATACAGAAGAGATAATGATATTCCTTATTCTTGGGGAACAGCAGTTAATGTACAGTCTATGGCATTTGGTAATATGGGGGATGACTGTGGAACTGGTGTTGCATTTACAAGAGATCCTGCAACTGGTGCTAAAGGACTTTTTGGAGAGTTCCTTACTAACGCACAGGGTGAAGATGTTGTTGCCGGAGTAAGAACTCCAATGCATATTCAGGAAATGAGTGAGAAGTTCCCGGAAGCATTTGAGCAGTTTAAGGATGTGTGTGCAACTCTGGAAGAACATTACAGAGATATGCAGGATATGGAATTTACAGTAGAGCATGGTAAGCTGTTCATGTTACAGACACGTAATGGTAAGAGAACAGCACAGGCAGCATTAAAGATTGCATGCGATCTTGTAGATGAGGGGATGAGAACAGAGAAGGAAGCAGTTGCAATGATTGATCCTCGTAATCTTGATACACTTCTTCATCCTCAGTTTGATGCAGCTGCACTTAAGGCTGCAACTCCAGCAGGAAGAGGTCTTGGAGCATCTCCTGGCGCTGCATGTGGTAAGATTGTTTTCTCAGCAGAAGACGCAGAAGAGTGGAATGCAAGAGGCGAGAAGGTTGTTCTTGTAAGACTTGAGACATCGCCAGAAGATATTACAGGTATGAAGGCTTCACAGGGTATTCTTACTGTAAGAGGAGGTATGACAAGCCATGCAGCGGTTGTTGCAAGAGGTATGGGAACCTGCTGTGTATCTGGCTGTGGTGATATTGCAATGGACGAAGCTAATAAGAAATTCACACTTGCAGGCAAGGAATATCATGAAGGAGATTATATATCTATTGATGGTACAACAGGTAATATATATGATGGACAGATTCCTACGGTTGATGCCAAGATTGCAGGTGAGTTTGGAAGAGTTATGGAGTGGGCAGACAAGTACAGAAAGTTAAAGGTTCGTACTAATGCAGATACTCCTAAGGATGCCAAGAAGGCAAGAGAACTTGGAGCAGAAGGTATCGGACTTTGCCGTACTGAGCATATGTTCTTTGAAGAGGACAGAATTGCAGCATTCAGAGAGATGATATGTTCTGATACTGTAGAAGAAAGAGAAGCAGCACTGGATAAGATTCTGCCATATCAGCAGGGAGATTTCGAAGCACTTTATGAGGCACTTGAAGGTAATCCTGTAACTATCAGATTCCTTGATCCACCTCTTCATGAATTTGTTCCTACAGAGGAAGAAGATATTAAGAAGTTAGCTGAATCACAGGGCAAGTCAGTAGAGACTATTAAGAATATTATTGCAAGTCTTCATGAGTTTAATCCAATGATGGGACACAGAGGATGCCGTCTTGCAGTAACATATCCAGAGATTGCCAAGATGCAGACAAGAGCTGTTATAAGAGCTGCAATCAATGTTAAGAAGGCACATCCTGACTGGAATGTTAAGCCGGAGATTATGATTCCTCTTATCTGTGAGGTTAAGGAATTAAAGTATGTAAAGAAGACTGTTGTTGAGACAGCAGATGAAGAGATTAAGGCAGCAGGAATCGACCTTGAATATGAGGTTGGTACTATGATTGAGATTCCAAGAGCTGCACTTACTGCTGATGAGATTGCCAAGGAAGCTGATTTCTTCTGCTTTGGTACTAACGATCTTACACAGATGACATTCGGATTCTCAAGAGATGACGCTGGTAAGTTCCTTAATGCATACTATGAATCTAAGATATTTGAGAATGACCCATTTGCAAAGCTTGACCAGAATGGTGTTGGTAAGCTTATGGAGATGACAATAAAGCTTGGAAGACCGGTTAATCCGGATCTTCACATAGGTATCTGTGGAGAGCATGGTGGAGATCCTTCATCAGTTGCATTCTGCCACAAGATTGGTCTTGATTATGTGAGCTGCTCACCATTCAGAGTACCTATTGCAAGACTTGCTGCAGCACAGGCTGCGATTGCGGAAGAGAAATAATCCAATTTCTGACCATAACACGAGTTTCGGGGCATGGAAGGCGAAAGCTTTTCATGCCCCGAAATGTTTAAAATGGAATATTTTTTCATTGCCCTAAATCATAATATGTTCTATAATAATATGAAAATATATATTGATTGGAGCGTATTATGGAACAAAAGAAAATCGAACCTATTCGTGATGCCAGAAAGCTTGGTAAAGCGAAGATGCTGATTCTTGGTATTCAGCATATGTTTGCCATGTTTGGCGCAACTATTCTTGTACCTATTCTGGTATCAGGATATTTTCAGGCTGCCTGTGGTGAGGAACTTACCAGAGGTCTGTCTGTATCAGTAACACTTTTCTGTGCAGGCTTTGGTACATTGATATTCCACCTGTGTACTAAGTTCAAAGTACCTGCATTCTTAGGATCTTCCTTTGCATTTCTTGGTGGATTCTACACAGTAGCTAATCTTGACAGTGGTATGTATGCTGGAATGTCAGCTAATGATAAAGCTGCTTATGCATGTGGTGGTATATTTGTTGCCGGAATGCTTTACTTTGTACTTGCACTTATAATTAAGCTTGTTGGAGTCAACAGAGTTATGAAATTCCTTCCACCTGTAGTTACAGGACCTATCATTATATGTATTGGTCTTTCACTTGCAGGTTCAGCAATCACTAATGCATCAGCTAACTGGTTACTTGCATTTGTTGCACTTGCTGTAATTATTATATTCAATATATGGGGCAAGGGACTTTTCAAGATTATCCCTATTCTTATGGGTGTAGTAATTTCATATGTATTTGCACTTATTCTTAATGCATGCGGAGTACATAATCCTGATGGTTCAGCGATACTTAATTTCTCATCAATTGCATCTGCTTCATGGGTAGGAATTCCGAAGTTCCAGTTTATGAAATTTGATGTTACATCAATCCTTGTTATGGCACCGATTGCTATTGCAACAATGATGGAGCATATCGGAGATATGTCAGCTATTTCAGCTACAGTTGAAGAAAACTACTTAGCAGATCCGGGACTTCACAGAACACTTATCGGTGATGGTGTTGCAACAGCATTTGCAGGAGCAATTGGAGGTCCGGCTAATACTACATATGGTGAGAACACAGGAGTTCTTGAACTTTCTAAGGTATATGACCCAAGAGTAATCAGGATTGCAGCAGTATTTGCAATTATACTTTCATTCATACCTAAGTTTTCATCAGTTATATCAACTATGCCAACAGCAATTATCGGTGGTATATCATTCATGCTTTACGGTATGATTTCAGCTATCGGTGTAAGAAATGTTGTTGAGAACAAGGTTGACCTTACTAAGTCAAGAAACCTTATTATTGCAGGTGTTATATTTGTATGTGGTTTAGGCTTCGGTGATGGACTTACATTTACAATCGGTGGAACATCTATAACACTTACAGCACTCGCAATTGCTGCTATAGCAGGTATTCTTCTTAATGCTATATTACCTGGTAATGATTATGAATTCGGTAAGAATCCAGCAGGTGACAGCAGCCGTGGAGTTTATGTTATGAATACAGACTCAGATGAGGAAAAGTCAGAAGAGGCAGAGTAAATACATTGAGTAATTATATTATATAATTTGGAGGTACTTTATAATGATGGATTTTGAGAATGAGAAGAATATAACTATATTTACACATCCGCTTATCCAGCATAAGATTTCAATTCTTAGAGATAAGAAAACAGGAACTAATGAATTCAGAAAGCTTGTTGAAGAAATAGCTATGCTTGAAGGTTTTGAGGCTTTATCAGACCTTCCGACAGAAGATGTTGAGATTGAGACACCTATTGAAACTTGTATGACACCTATGATTTCAGGTCGTAAGCTTGCAATTGTTCCTATTTTAAGGGCAGGTCTTGGAATGGTTCCTGGTGTACTTTCACTTGTACCAACTGCTAAGGTTGGACATATCGGAATGTACCGTAATGAAGAGACACATGAGCCGGTACCATATTACTGCAAGCTTCCACATCCAATTGAGGAAAGAACTATTGTTGTAACAGATCCGATGCTTGCAACAGGTGGTTCGGCAGTTGATGCAATTGACCAGATAAAGAAGGTTGGCGGAAAGCAGATTAAGTTCATGTGTATCATAGCTGCCCCAGAGGGAGTTGAAAAGCTTCATAAGGCGCATCCAGATGTTCAGATATACATTGGACATCTTGACAGAGAGCTTAACGCAGATGCTTATATTTGTCCAGGACTTGGGGATGCCGGAGACCGAATCTTCGGAACTAAGTAAATAATTATGGGCATGTAATTGCTTTGCGTTAAGAGATATGATAGTGTGTAAAATGCGGCTCCCAACGGGAGCCGTTTTTGTAACTTATATTATTTAATTAAGGAGATTTCGATGAGCAAGGAGGAAAACAGAAAGAATTTTTCTAAATATGTATCGCAGAATATTCTCGGAATGATAGGGTTTTCATGCTACGTTCTTGCTGACTCGTATTTTATATCTATAGCAAAGGGAGCAGACGGACTTACAGCATTAAATCTTGTTATGCCATTATATAGTATAATATTCTCAATTGGTGAGATGATTGGTGTTGGTTCAGCTATAAGATATGCAATCAGTAAGATTAAAAAAGATGCAGATGCAGATGATTATTTCTGGAATGCATTAATATGGTGTATAATGTCAAGTATGATATTCGTTTTTGCCGGAATATTTTTCTCAGCAGATATCATGCGTGTTCTAGGAGCTGATGAACATATTGTAGCAGTTGGAAATAATTACACTAAGATATTCATGTGTTTTGCACCTATGTTTATGTGCAACTATGTGACTAATGCATTTGTGAGAAATGACGGAGCCCCGGGAATTGCCATGAGTGCAACACTTTTTAGCAGTCTGTTTAATATAGTGTTTGACTATATTCTCATGTTCCCGATGAATCTGGGAATGGAAGGTGCAGCACTGGCAACAGCTTTGTCGCCGATTATAGGTATGGGAATATGCAGTATACATTTCTTCTCTAAGAAAAGCAGTGTCAGGCTTGTTGTGTGTAAGCCTTCAGTAAGAAAACTTGTGGCAGGAAGCCAGCTTGGTGTATCGGCATTTGTAGGAGAGATGTCATCAGCGGTCATTACACTTGCTTTTAATTTCGTAATTCTTAAGCTGGCTGGTAATGTCGGAGTAGCTGCATACGGAGTTGTGGCGAATATTGCAATTGTCACAACTGCGGTATTTAATGGTGTTGCACAGGGAAGCCAGCCTCTTATAAGCAGTTGCTTTGGCAGGGGAGACAGGGATGGATGTACACAGTTAAAACGAATGGGATATATAACAGCATTTGTACTTGCGGCAGTTATGTATAGCATATTGTTTATATTTGCAGGACAGTTTGTTGCAGTGTTTAACAGTGAAGGTTCAGAAATGTTAAGGCTTTACGCAACAGAAGGTGTTAAGTTATATTTTATCGGAATATTCTTTGCGGGAATTAATATTGTAGGTGGCGGTGCATTCAGTGCAACAGAGGATGCGTTTAAAGCGGCAGTTGTTTCTGTGGCAAGAGGATTTGTGCTGATTTTAGGTGCAGTTTTTGTAATGTCAGCACTTTTTGGAATGACAGGAGTATGGCTTGCGTATGCTGTTGCTGAGGGAATAACAACATTTATAATGCTTGTAATGGTGCTAAGAGTGTGATAGAATATTTGCGGACAAAATTATCCCAGAGATTGGGAAAATATGAAAGGAGTCTATATAATTATGAGCAATATTGCAGACAAATTTGAAGAACTTGGAGTAATTCCAGTAGTAGTATTGAATGATGCTAAAGATGCACTTCCATTAGCTAAGGCTTTAGTTGATGGTGGTCTTCCTTGTGCAGAGGTTACATTCCGTACAGCAGCAGCTGAGGAATCTATCCGTCTTATGCATGAAGCATATCCAGATATGGTACTTGCAGCAGGTACAGTACTTACAACAGAGCAGGTTGACAGAGCTGTAGCAGCTGGTGCTTCAGTTATCGTAAGCCCAGGATTTGATCCAGAAATCGTTGATTACTGTATTTCTAAGAACATTCCTGTTATGCCAGGTATCGTTACACCTTCAGAGCTTGCTCAGGCTGTTAAGAGAGGCCTTACAAGAGTTAAATTCTTCCCAGCTACAGCTGCAGGTGGAATTAAGATGATCAAGGCTATGTGCGCAGCTTACACTAATGTAAGAATCATGCCTACAGGTGGTATCAACACAGCTAACCTTGAGGAATTCTTATCATGCGATAAGATCTTCTGCTGTGGTGGATCATGGATGGTTAAGGGTGATATGATTAAGGCAGGAGAATTTGACAAGATTAAGGATATGACAGCAGAGGCTGTTGCTCTTGTTAAGAAGATCCGTGGCTAATCACCAGTGATTGTTAATATCAAAGATACATATAAACCCCGTATTCTGTTTTACAGGATACGGGGTTTTGTATGTATATTATGTTTTTTAGTGAATTACAGATTAGAAAATATATTCTCAATTTCTTCATGAGGAAGTACAAGGGCAAATCTTACATGACCTTCTCCAAGGCTTCCGAAGCTACTTCCAGGTGTACATAAAACGCCAGTCTTATTAAGAAGTTCCATAACATAATCAGCTGAACTGGTATAGCCGTCAGGAATGGCAGCCCATACAAACATTGTGCCTTTAACATCAGCAGGTTTAAGTCCAAGCTTCTTAATTCCGGCAACGAGAGCATTTCTTCTTAACTCATATTCAGCACGGTTGTCAGCGACATATCCTTGCGGACCGTTAAGTGCAGCAACAGCAGCTTTCTGATATATAAAACTTGTTCCATAGTCGAATTGTGAGCGGACAGTTTTGAATTTGCTTACGATTTCACGGTTTCCGATAAGAAATGAAAGGCGCAGACCAGTAAGATTATAAGTCTTAGAAAGAGAGTTGAATTCAACTCCGACTTCCATAGCACCTTCGTGGCTTAAGAAAGAGCCACCAATCTGTCCGTCATATATAATCTCAGAATATGCGTTGTCGTGAATAATAATGATGTTATATTTCTTGGCAAATGCGATGAGTTTATCGTAGAATTCATCAGGTGCAGTAGCACATACAGGATTCAGTGGATAAGATACAACCATCATTTTGGCTTTTTTTGCAGTATCTTCATCGATAGAATCAAAATCTATAAGATAATCATTCTCTGGGAGAAGATTGTAATAAGCAATCTGTGCGTCACACAGGAATGGTCCAATCTCGAATATAGGATATCCCGGATTAGGAACTAAGCATAAATCACCAGGGTTGCACAAAGCAAGGGCAATATGAGCCATGCCTTCCTGGGTTCCGAATACAGAGGCGACTTTATCAGGTGTGATAACGGTGTTGTAACGGCGTTTGTACCATTTGCATACAGCGTCAAGCAATTCATCAGTATCACCAAGTGAGTACTTGTAATTCTCAGGGTCAAGTGCTGCCTCTGAAACAACCTTCATAACAGATTCATCAGGCTTGAAATCAGGAGTTCCTACAGTAAAGTTATATACCGGCTTTCCCTGTGCAAGTCTGTCATTCTTTTTCTGATTAAGTATATTAAAAATGTTGCTGCCAAAGCGGTCAGCTCTCTTAGAAAATTCAATATTCATATGTATACTCCATTTCTTTAAATGCGTATATGCATGCATTTTATTCAGACCCGAAATATAGAAAAATTTCAAGCCTATCGAATAAGATACTAGCATAATTAACAAAAGTCAATTTTAAGGTGTATTTTTTGGTGAAAATGTGATAGTTTTATATATGTAAGTAGAAATAAATAAGATATGGCGGTCTGCAAATGTTACATACAGGAACATTAAACGGTAGAATGCAGACAGAAAGGAAAGGTAGAAGATATGTCAGTACAGGATTATCTTAGTGCAGTAAAGATTGGTAAAAAAGAATATCATGCGTGTGTAAATAAGGGTACGTACCCATATCTTCCGGTTTTGGAGGATATTATTGATGAAAACAGTATTGACAGAGAAGTTAGTCTTGGAAGTGACCAGATTCCGTTAAGACTTGTGGTTGGAACATGTACAGCAGGTAGAACTACTGCATTTGCAGACAACTTCATGCCTATACTTGACTGGGGAACAGAATTTTCAGCAAAGTGGGCTTCGCTTAGCGACAGTCAGGTGAATGAAGGAATAAGAGACGATATTAAAGTATATGAGTACATGAATAAGTTCTATGTGCTTGAAGGTAATAAAAGAGTCAGTGTACTTAAATATTTTAAGGCGGTGACAGTAAGTGCACAGGTTATAAGAAAGATACCTAAATACAGTGATGATCCTGATGTTAAGATATATTATGAATTCATGGATTTTTATAAATCTACCAAGTTAAATGATATATATTTCAGTAAAGAGGGCAGTTTTACAACTCTTATGGAGCTGGTTGGAATTACACCAGGAGAACCAATGGATGAGAATGATAAGAAAGACCTTGTTTCGTGCTATCTTAATTTCAGGCTTGCTTATGAATCAAGAGGAGGGGATAAGTTTGATTTCCCAACAGGAGATTCATTTTTACGCTTCATTCATATTCACGGATATGATGCTGTTAAGAAGATGACTAAGTCTGAAATGGCAAAGAATGTCGCCAAGACATGGGCTGAATTCGAGCTTCTTGATGACAACAGCGAAGTGGAACTTAAGATGACGCCGGCAGCAGCACCTAAGAAGAATATATTAAGCTATCTGCTTCCAATGGGTGGAGGAGTTAAGAAGCTTAAGGTTGGATTTGTGTATGAAAAGACACCGCAGGATTCAGAGTGGTGTTATACACATGAGCTTGGAAGACAGTATATTGATGATACATTTGGTGACCAGATAGAAACATATGTTGAGGAGAATGTGATACCGGAGCAGAATGATGAGGCGGCAATTAACAGACTTATAGAGAAAGGATGTGACCTTATATTCGTGACATCTTCGGCGATGAATATGGCTGGACTTAAAGCTGCAATAGCACATCCGTCAGTAAAGATTCTTGATTGTTCTCTTAACATTTCACATAAATATATCAGGTCATATTATGCAAGAATGTTTGAAGCAAAGTTTATAACAGGGATTATTGCAGGTTCACTGGCTGATGACGATAATGTTGGTTATATAGCTGATAATCCGGTTTATGGGGCATGTGCGAATATAAATGCATTTGCATTGGGAGTAAAGTTTGTTAATCCAAGAGCCAGAATTTACCTGAAATGGTCGTCTGTAAAAGGTATCAATATTGAAGAAGAATTCAAGAAAGAAGATATTCACTATATTTCTGACCAGGATATGATAACACCACAGTGTGGTTCAAGACGTTTTGGATTATATAATAATGAAGGCGTCGGCAACAGACAGCATATAGCAATGCCTGTATGGCACTGGGGTGTATTTTATGAAAAGCTTATACAGAGCATACTCAGCGGCTCATGGAAGAAAGATGAGGATTCTGACAGCGGCAGGGCTCTTAATTACTGGTGGGGCATGTCATCGGGAGTTGTTGATTTAATCTGTTCTAACAAAGTTCCGGTAGAGACAAGAAGACTGGTTGAACTATTTAGAAAAGTTATCTGTAACAATGAATTTGAACCATTTTCTGATGAGTTATATGACCAGAACCGACATCTTCAGAATAAAAAGGGACATGAGATGATCCCGGAGGATATTATCACAATGGATTGGCTTCTTGATAATGTAGTTGGTGATATTCCTGCAATTGATGAGCTTGATGAAAGTGCAAGAGCAATAATGGTAAGTCAGGGAATTACGAGAGAATAAACATAAGTTGGGATTGAGTTGATTATGAGAATACTTGTATTAGCAGATGTTGAGTCTAAATATTTATGGGATTATTTTGAAAAGGAAAAGCTGGATGGAATTGATCTTATATTGTCTTGTGGCGATTTAAAACCGCAATATCTGTCATTTCTTGCTTCATTTTCAAAGGTGCCTATTCTTTATGTCCATGGCAATCATGATGACTGTTATGAGATTGCAC
>ERZ773276.2457-NODE-2457-length-11362-cov-17.530910_pt1 | contig 11362 bp, 9 predicted proteins | sample MGYA00511386_ERZ773276 | MGnify/ENA primary metagenome ERZ773276 (study PRJEB29015, sample SAMEA2737778) | human gut metagenome | biome: human gut; feature: human-associated habitat; material: faeces | place: China | collected 2012 ...
TTTCCAGCGGCTGGCTGATGCTGCGGTCGGCCAGCTCCCGCCGCCCGCTGCCGCTGACCGCCAGAATGCGGTCCCTGTCGCACACAAAGGCGGTCAGTGCAAACTGGCGGCTGAGCACCTCTGCCAGCTGGGCGGCAAGGGTGTTCACCTCGCCCATGGGCGAGTACTTTTTAAAGATCACTTCCCCGTCGCCGGTGGTAAAGATCTCCAGCGGGTCGCCCCGCCGGATGCGCTGGGTGCGGCGGATCTCCTTGGGGATCACCACCCTACCAAGCTCGTCGATGCGGCGCACGATACCGGTTGCTTTCATTATTTTGCCCTCCTTGCGGTTTCCTTTGTATGTAGTATCTGTCAGCGGCGGCAAATTATACCGGCAGCGCATTTTTTGCTTTGCCCGCCGCATTGCGTTCCGGGCGGGGTTCTGCTACAATAAATAGGAATAAACCCAAAGAAAGCAGGTGTCCGCATGGCACACATCCTTATTCTGGGCGGCGGTGCCGCCGGACTGGCCGCTGCGCTGGCGGCTGCACAGGCCGCGCCCGCTGCCCGCGTCACGGTGCTGGAGCGCAACCCCAAGGTGGGCAAAAAGCTGCTGGCTACCGGCAACGGCCGCTGCAATCTGGACAACACCGCCATTGCGCCGGAAAAGTACTTCACCGCCGACCCCGCCGCGCTGCGGCCCCTGCTGGCGGCGGTGGATGCCGCCGCACCGCTGGCGTGGTTTGAGCAGCTGGGGCTGTATACCCGCACCGATGAAGCCGGGCGGGTGTACCCCTATTCCAATCAGGCCGCAGACGTGCTGGCGCTGCTGGAGCTGCATCTGCAGCGGCACACCGTACAGCTGCGCACCGGCTGCACGGTAAGCACCCTGCGGCAGAGCAAGGGCGGCTACGCCGTACAATTTGCAAACCCCGAGGGCGATATGGAAAGCCTGCGGGCAGATGCCGTTATCTGCGCCATGGGCGGCGCCGCCGGGCCGCAGTTCGGCACGGACGGCTTCGGCACCCGCTTTGCCGCCGCCTGCGGCGGGCAGATGCGTCCGCTTTACCCCTGCCTGACCGCCCTGCAATGTGCAAGGCCGAACAAGAGCCTTGCGGGCATCCGCGCCAAAGCCGCCGCCCGCCTGCTGGACGGCGACCGGGTGCTGGCAGAAGAAATTGGCGAAGTGCAGTTTACCGACTACGGGCTTTCCGGCATCTGCATCATGCAGCTGTCCGGCCTGCTTGCCCCCGGGCGCAGGCCGAGAGACCCTGTCGTGGAACTTGACCTGTTCCCGGAACTGAGCGAGATGGACCTGACCCGTCTGCTTGCCCGGCACGCTATCCAAACCGCATCCGACACCCTTGCCGGGTTCTGGACAGGGCTGCTGAACGTCAAACTGGGCTACGCCCTCTGGGAAGCTGCCAATATGCCCAACAACCGCTCGGTCAAGCAGATGCAGCCCCTTGCCCACACCGCCAAGCACTGGCGGTTCGAGGGGCTTACCCCCTGCGGTTGGCGGCAGGCGCAGACCACCGGCGGCGGGCTTGCCCTGACCGAGGTGGAACCGACCTTCCAGTTCAAGGGCTGTCCGGGGCTGTACTTTGTGGGGGAAACGCTGGACTGCGCCGGAAGCTGCGGCGGCTTCAACCTGCACTGGGCGTTCGGCAGCGGCCTTGCCGCCGGGCGGGACGCCGCAAAGCACCTTTGCAGCCGAAAACGGTAACAGAAAAGGGACGAGGGAAAGCCCGCGGGCTTTCCCTCGTCCCTTTATTATCTAAATCAGGCAGCCTTGTTCTCGCCCTTGGAAAGCAGCTTTGCACGCTCCAGCGCGGGGCGCAGTGCCAGATACAGCACCACGGCGCAGGCAGTGGAAGCCACACTGTTCACAAAGGTGACGCCGCCGGCGATCTTGGTCAGTGCCTGTGCCACGGTGTACTCCTGTCCAAAGATGTACACGTTGCGGAAGTAGCCAAGGAAGGGGTCGGTGAACACGTTCAGCAGCAGACCGGAACCCGCAGAGACGATCACCTTGACCAGATACCCGGCGCTGTGACGGTCCTGATCCCGCAGCTTGAACACCTTATGTGCCACGGCACCGCAGGTGATGCCGATGATGAACTTGAGCACGAAGGTGGTAATAGCGTAGCCCGGGTCACCGGCAAGGATATCTGCCAGCGCCAGACCGATGGCACCCGCCAGACCGCCGGATACACCGTCCAGCAGCAGCGCCGTCAGGGCGGTAAAGGTGTTGCCCAGATGGAACGAAGAACCGCCGTAGAACGGGATGCGGAAGAACAGGTAGGCCACCAGACTCAGCGCAGCCATCACGCCGGTAAGCGCCAGCTCGTGCACCGTAAAGCGGCGCTTGTACAGCACACTGAAAAACAGGATCAGGATAACGACGACTGCCAGCAGCAGCCACATTGCAGTAGTAGACATGATACTTTCCCTCCAATCGCGCCGATAACCCCACAAAACTACTTGACATTTGGGTGTCCGGCGGGTATGCTCCTATTATACGCAGAACTGACCCCATGAAAATACCCAGAATAAAGTTTTTTTATGGGGTCAGTTTGACGCAATACCCAGATGGGAGGGACATTCTATGGTACATCTGACCACGGCACTGGACCCGGCTTCGGCGGTGCCGCTGTACGAGCAGCTTTACCGCAGCCTTGCCGCCGAGATGCGGGCGGGCACCCTGACGGCGGGCACCCGGATGCCCGGCAAGCGGCGGCTGGCGGCGGAGCTGTCGGTCTCGGTGAACACGGTGGACACCGCCTACCAGATGCTGGCAGCCGAGGGCTATCTGACCGCCCGGGAGCGCAGCGGCTTCACGGTGCAGGAGTATCTTGCCCTGCCGCAGGGGGTGCAGCCGCCCGCCACCCATCCCACGCCGCCGGCAGTGCACCCCGCCGACACCGCCCCGCCGGTACAGTTCGATTTATCCACCCGAGGCGTGGACCCGGGGCTGTTCCCCTTCCGCACATGGGCGCGGCTGCAAAAGGAACTGCTGTACTCCGCGCCGGAGCTGCTCACCCCCGGGGATGCCCGGGGCGATGCCGCCCTGCGGCAGGCGCTGGCAGGGTATCTGGCCGAGTACCGGGGCGTGCAGTGCGACCCGGAGCAGCTGGTGGTGGGCGCAGGGCTGGAATATCTGCTGGGGCTGCTGGCCCCGCTTCTGCCCGGCCCTGCCGCCGTGGAGACTCCCGGCTACCCCCGCGCCCGGCAGGTGCTGGAAAACAACGGCGTGCCCTGCCGCTGCCTGCCGGTGGACGCGGACGGGCTGTCCCTTGCCGCCCTTTCCGCCAGCGATGCGGCGGTGTGCTACGTCACCCCCAGCCACCAGTTCCCCACCGGGGTCACCATGCCCGCCGGACGCCGGGCGGAGCTGCTGCACTGGGCGGCCCGCGCCCCGGAACGGCGGTACATCATTGAGGACGACTACGACTCCGAGTTCCGTTTTGACACCCGCCCGCTGCCCAGTTTGCAGGGCATGGCGGGCGCAGACGGCCCGGTGGTGTATCTGTCCACCTGCTCCCGCAGCCTTGCCCCGGGCATCCGCATTGCCTACATGGTGCTGCCCCGGCAGCTGCTGGGCGCGTGGCAGGCCAAGTACCGGCTGTACTCCGGCACGGTAGGGCGGTTTGAGCAGCAGACCTTGGCGCGCTTTATCACCGGGGGGTATTTCACCCGGCACTTAGCGCGGGAGCGCACCGCCTACAAAGCCCGGCGGGATGCACTGGTGGCGGCGCTGCGCACCTCCTTTGCACCGGAGGAGCTGACCCTTGCGGGGCTGCACACCGGTCTGCACCTGCTGGCGCAGCTGAAAGACCCGCCGCCGGACGCCGCCCTGCGGGCTGCTGCCCGGCAGTACGGGGTGCGCTGTTCCCTACTGAGCGACTACGACCTGACCGGCACGGCGCACTCTGCCGCCGGGACGCTGGTGCTGGGTTATGGCTCACTGCCGGACGCAGACTGCGCCGCCGCCGGGGAGAGGTTGAAAAAGCTCTGCACCGCCGCCCGGGAGGCATCAGACACCGTATAGTGTCCGCCTGCCCAGTCCCCGGGCAGGGCGTCGGCGGTGATATCCACCGGCTCGGCGCTGGTGGCTAAAAATTCCAGCGTGCGTTCCAGTGCAGCAAGGTCTACGGCGGTCAGGCTGGTCAGCAGACTGCTGCTCACCTCCCGCAGACCCTGCGGCAGGGTGGTGGGCAGCAGCTCCAGCGCCTGCCGGAAAAACGCATCCCACACCGCCGCCCGGGCGGCGGCGCTGCGCCGGGGCGAAAGAGCAATGTCGGCATCCAGCGCCGCTAAAAAGCTGTGGGCATCGGCGGCGGAGATGCCCTGCACCCCGGTGCCCTTGCCGTACCGCGCCAGCTGCTCCGGTGTGAGGGCCCCGGTAAAACCCACCCGCACTGCGCCGTACCGCGCCGCAAGCTTTGTCAGCACCGCTGGGGCGATGGCAAGATAATCGGTATCCTCCGGCAGGGCGAACACCTCGCCCAGCGCCTCTCGGCAGCGGGCGGGGCCTGCGGCGGCGTAACAGTCCGCAAGAGGGACATTTTTGCCCCCAAAGGGCACTTCCAGCGCGGCGGGCATCGCCAGCAGATGGATGCAGTTCTGTCCGGCGTTCAGGTAAGCCAGCACAAAGCCCGGGGTCTCGTCTGCCACGCACAGCAGCACGGTGCACTGGTCAGCGGCTTTGGGCAGACGGACGGGCACCCCGCTCTGGCTTTTTGCGGCCTGCCGCAGGCTGCTGCGCAGCTGGGCGCGGCTGAGCAGCACTGTGCCGCCCACCAGCGGCAGCAACACCAGCAGGGCGGCGCACAGCGCCGCCCAGAAGGGACGCCAGCCGCTGCGTTTTGCGTGTTTCATGGCTCTGCCTCCTTTTTGTGCATAAAGCATAGCCCACCGGGCGACCCTTTATGCAGAAAGGCAGGGATGCTGTATGGATAAAACAAATACCCCCAACGAAAAAGACCGCGAGGAACAGGAGGACTTCTGGCTGACGCTGGAACCCCTTCCCGCCCCAGACCCCGAAAAGCCCTCCGCACCGCATGAGGACTAAGGCTGCTGCATAGGATACGGTAAAAAGGGGGGATGGGATGCCAGAGCGGTTCATGCGGGGAATCGAGGCTTTGAACGGCATCGTGTGGGGGCCGATGGGGCTGGGGCTGCTCTTCGGCACCGGGCTGCTGCTGACGGTGCGCACCGGGGGCTTCCAGCTGCGGCGGTGGGGCTACTGGATGCGGCACACCCTCGGTGCTATCCTGACCGACCGGAGCGTCACCGCCCATACCGCCCGTGAGGAACAGGCCATCAGCCAGTTCCAGAGCCTGTGCACCGCGCTGGCGTCCACCATCGGCACCGGCAACCTTGTGGGGGTGGCCACCGCCATCCTTTCCGGCGGGGCGGGGGCGGTGTTCTGGATGTGGGTCATGGCGCTGCTGGGCATGATGACCAGCTACGCCGAGAACGTGCTGGGCATCTACTACCGCCGCAAAGACCCGGCGGGCGGCTGGCGCGGCGGGCCGATGTACTACCTGCGGGACGGCCTTGGCGGCAAGCCGGGGCGGGTGCTGGCGGTGCTGTTTGCCGCGTTCTGTGCGCTGGCAAGCTTTGGCATCGGCAACCTGAGCCAGCTCAATTCCATCGCGGGCAATCTGCGGGCGGCCTTTGGCGTGCCGGAATCCGTCACCGGCGCAGTGCTGGCGGCAGTGTCGGCGGTGATCTTGCTGGGCGGGCTGAAGCGTGTGGCTGCGGTGGCGGAACGGCTTGTTCCCGCCATGGCGCTGCTGTACATCGTGGGTGCGCTCACCGTGGTGGGGGTGCATATCACCGCTGTCCCGGCGGCGCTTGCCGCCATCGTAAAGGGCGCGTTCGGGCTGCGCGCCGCCGGTGGGGGCATCGTAGGCTACGGGCTGTCCCAGGCGGTCACATGGGGCTTTAAGCGGGGTGCTTTTTCCAACGAGGCCGGGCTTGGCTCCTCGGTGATGGTGCACGCGGCTTCCAACGTAAAGGAGCCGGTGCAGCAGGGCATGTGGGGCATTTTTGAGGTGTTTGCGGACACCATGGTGGTGTGCACCCTGACGGCGCTGGTGGTGCTGACCTCCGGCTTTGTGGATCTGGACACCGGGCGCATTGCCGCCGGGGCGGCGGGCAGTGCGCTGGTTGGGCAGGCCTTTGACGCCGTGTTCGGCACGCTGGGGTCAAAGCTCATCGCAGTGTGCATCCTGCTGTTCGCCTACTCCACCACTCTTGGCTGGAGCTGCTACGGCTGCAAAGCCGTGGAGTATCTCTTCGGCGCAGGGGCAGGGGCGGGCTACCGGGTGCTGTTCGTGGCGCTGATGCCGGTAGGCGCGGTGATGCGGCTGGACCTTGCGTGGACGCTTTCCGACACCTTCAATGGCCTGATGATGCTGCCGAACCTCATCGGCGTAATTGCGCTGTCCGGTACGGTGGTACGCATCACACAGAACTATCTTGCCCGCAAGCTGCACGGCAGCCCCGCGCCGCCGCTGTTGTCGGCGGGTGAGACGATGCGGAAGCCATTTTAAATCGTCAGCCCTGCCCCTTGTCCCGGGGCGGGGTTTGTGCTATGCTAAGGGGTAGAAGCGATTTTTTGCGCTGAGAGGAGGAGCCCCATGGCCGCCGTAAAAACACGGAATACCGCTACCCTTATGACCGAGGGCAGCATTGTAAAAAGCCTGCTGCTGTTTGCCCTGCCGCTGATCTTCGGCAACCTGCTGCAGCAGATGTACAACACCGCCGACAGCATCATCGTGGGCAATTTTGTGGGCAGCAATGCCCTTGCCGCCGTGGGTTCCAGCGGGTCGCCCATCTACCTACTCATCGGCTTCAGTCAGGGGCTTGCCGTGGGCGCGGGCGTGGTGGTGTCGCAGTATCTGGGCGCGGGCGACCACAAGGAGACCCGCGAGGCGGTGCACACCTCCCTTGCCATTGCGGTGGTCATGGGGCTTTTGCTGACGGTGGGCGGCGTTGCCTGCGGGCGCGCTTTGCTGGTGGCCATGAACACCCCCGCCGAGGTGCTGGCCGACGCTGTGACCTATATCCGCATCTACTTTGGCGGGGTGCTGTTCAGCGTGGTGTATAACATGACCGCCGGCATCCTGAACGCCGCCGGCAACTCCCGCCGCTCGCTGGTGTATCTGGCATGGGCGTCGGTGACCAACATCGTGCTGGACTTTGTGTTCATCGTGGGGCTGCGGATGGGGGTGGCGGGCGCTGCCATCGCTACCGACTTAAGCCAGCTGGTGTCCTGCGTGCTGAGCCTGCGCTTTTTGATGAAAAGCGAGGACGCCTGCCGGGTGGAACTTTCCGCCATCCGGCTGCACCGCAAAATGGCAGGCCGCATCATCCGGGTGGGTCTGCCCACCGGCATCCAGAACATGGTCATCTCCTTTTCCAACGTGCTGGTGCAGGCCAGCGTGAACAGCTACGGCGCCGCCGCCATGGCGGGCTTTGCAGCCTACATGAAGATCGATGGCTTCAACATTCTGCCGGTGAGCAGCATCAGCATGGCAGCTACCACCTTTGTGGGGCAGAACTACGGCGCGGGGCGTCTGGACCGGGTAAAGCGCTCGGTGTGGGTCACCCTTGCTATTGGGGTCATCTACACCCTTTGCACCGGCGCGGCGCTATTGGCCGGACAGGACGCCATTCTGCACCTGTTCACCGCCGACGAGGCCGTGGTCACCTACGGCAAGCTGGCCATGCGGTGGTTCTGTCCGTTCTACTTCCTGCTCAGCATCCTGCACGGCCTTGCCGGTGCCGTGCGCGGCACGGGTGCCAGCATCCCACCCATGGTGGTGCTGCTGGTCTCGCTGTGCCTGTTCCGTGTGGTGTGGATCCAGTTTTTGCTCCCCTTCTTCTCCGGCATCGAGGGCGTGTTCATCCTCTACCCCGTCAGCTGGGGTCTGGGCGCATTGCTCATGATCCTGTATGCGTGGAAGGGCAAATGGATGGAGTATCATACATAACATTTTTACAAACAACGACCCGCCGCACTGAAAGAGATGCGGCGGGTCGTTGTTTTTCAGGTACTCCTGTCGGGGCAGCTTACCATGCAAAGCCCACGGAGTCCATGTCGATCTTCTTTTCCATCAGCCCCAGACGGCTCTCGATGAAGTTGACAGCCATATCCGGCCACTGGGCGATCTGGGTGTAGTAGTCCACATAGCCCTTGGTGCCAGTGCCCAGACCCACACCGTGGGGCGCATCAGGTGCCAGATAGAAGCTGAAGTCCGTGAAGATATTTGCGCACTCCGGCAGAGAGGGCAGCATCATCGCACTCAGGCCATCTTTCTGACCCACAACACCAAAGACCGGAGGCAGGTTGGGGTTCTTCGTGAAGTTCAGACCAGTGACGAACAGTCCGTAGATGGGAATCGCCACATTCAGGTCAGCGCTCTCATGGTCCACAGCATCGCAGACGTAGCTGGGGTAGACCTTATCCGGGGTATTCGTAGTGCCGAACTGGTCGGCCACCACCTGCATTACATTCATGCCGCCGGCAGAGAAGCCCACAGCGATCATGATATCGGTCTTGCCGATGTGTTTTTCAGAGGCGTTGTGGCGGATGTAGCGGATAGCACGGGCCAGATCCAGCTGCTGATCCACAGCGGCATAAGGGTTGACGCGGCGCTGCAGCACAAAGGCGTTGTAGCCGTTCTTGTTGAAGAACTCGGCCACCGGGTAGCCTTCCACCACGTTGTTGCGGTGGGTGCTGCCGCCGCCTGCAATAATGATCACGTTGCCCTTCACCTTGCCCTGATCTCGCAGCAGGTACGGGTTCAGGAAGGGACGGAAGCCCTCGTTATCGTAGCAATTTTCCCAGTTGGTGGGCAGCGGAGATTCCACGGCCATCTGATCTCCCCAAATTTCCCAAACGGTGCTCTTGGGGTCCTTGATCTGGCGCAGCGCCTTGCGGGCATTGGTCAGAGCAACACACATATCGTAGTGGGAGGCGTTGATACCGGGCACAGCTGCACCATCCACCTTCTCGTACTGAGCACGGGACAGCTTGTGGAACAGCACATAGAACTTGTCAAAATCGCCCCGGAAAGCAGCCGGATAAAAGGCCACCTCGCGGGAGAGACGGAGTTCCTCTGCCACCATGGCCTGCACCTCAGCATCGGTGTGCACGCCAGCGTTTTCAGCAAAGGATGCGGGCGCCATGCCAGCCACTGCGCCCATGGTCACAGCAGAAGCGGCAGAAAGCTTCATAAAGTCTCTTCTGTTCATCATCATTTCTCCTTTTAAATGCAGACGGCTCATTTGTGCAGAGCAAAGCCGCCCAAAGCTGTGCAGCAAACGCCCTGCTGCCGGGCCCGATAGACATTCCAGTTGTATCATGCCATCGAAATCTGCACAAATCGTACCACAATATAACGAACTTGTAAATAGATTTTGTTGTTTTTGTGTGAAATTGATATATTAGTATGTCAGTTCTTGTGAAAATCAACAAGCATGAGAATGGGTACAAAAAAGGACTGCCATGCACTCTGCACGGCAGTCCTTTTTATCTTATTACAGCTTTTCAAACACCAGAAAGCGGAAGGCGATGGTTGTGGTGAGCTGCGGCAGAGCCGCAAGGCGGGCGGCACCGTCGCGGGGCGTTTTCCAGTAGTAGGGGGTCATGGCAAACAGGGCTTCCAGCTGGGCGGCGGGCACGGTGATGGTTCCCTGCACCTCACGCTCATCAATGGCGCGGAAGCCCGGGTACTCCACCTGCTGCACCGGGTTTTTGTAGGGCTTTTCGTAGAGCACGGCCTTCATCTGGTACAGATGCTCTGCCCCCGGCACGACGTAGATCATGTGCCCGCCCGGGCGCAGCACCCGGCTGAACTCCTCCTGCGCAAAGGGCGAAAAACAGTTCAGCAGCACATCTGCCCAGCCGGTGCGCACCGGCTGGCTGAAGCTGGACGCCACCGCATACTGCGCGGCGGGCAGCGCCTTTGCCGCCAACCGCACCGCGGGCTTTGCGATATCGAACCCGGCCAGCTGCAACGGCTTTTCTGCCGCCGCGAACTGCTGCGCGATGCAGCGGTCGTACCAGCCCTCGCCGCAGCCTGCGTCCAGCAGATGCAGCGGGGCGTCCTTCGCGGCGGGCACGCCGTGGGTAAGGCACAACTCCCCCAGCGCCTGCCCGAAAATGCCGTAATATCCGGCGTTCAGGAAGGCGCGGCGGGCAGCTACCATCTCCTTGCTGTCCCCGGGGGCTTTGGTTCGCATACTCTGCACCGGCAAAAGATGCCAGTAGCCCTCCCGGGCGCGGTCAAAACAGTGGCCTTTTTCACATTTCAGGTCATTCTCCCCTTGCAGCGCGCCGCCGCACAGGGGGCACTGCCACGGGGCAAAGGCTTCGTTCCGGCTCATACTTCTTCGCTGTGATCCTCAATGGGTGCAGTGGCACCGCCGTGGGCGTCCATATACTCCTCAAAGCTGGTGTACTTCTGCTGGGGCGGGCGGCGGCTGATGAGCACCAGCCCCGGGTCCTCGTCCCGGGCGGCAGCATTGCGGCCGCGGCGGGCAGGCTCGGCCTTGGGAGCGCGGGGTGCGCTGCCGGTGCGGCTCTGATTCCCGGCATTGCCGCGCTCGTTGCGGGCAGGGCGGGCGTTATTATTCTGGGCAGCGGGGCGGGCATTGCGCTGTTCACCCCGGTCGCTGCGGTCGTTGCGGCGGCTGCCGCTGCGGTTTGCGTTCTGGTTATTCTGGGGCTCCTGTGCGCTGCGGATGGCGGGTGCTGCCGGAGCAACAGGAGTCTTGCGTGCCGGGCGCAGCGGAGTAGCCTCCGGGGCGCTGACAAAATGGGGGTCAAATTTGGGCTGGACGTTGCTGCCTCGGGCGGGGGCGGCATTCTCGCGGCGGGCGCGGGGCGCTGCCGCTTCCTTGGGGGCGTTTGCGCCCCGGTTGTTGGCGCGGCGGTCGTTGCGGGCTCCGCGCTTTGTGTTGCTGTCTTGCATCAGTGTTTCCTCTTTTTTCGGTTTTGCAGGCACCGCGTTCTTTGCAGCCTTCGGCTCCTGCTTCGGCGCGGGCGCAGCTGTCTTTGCAGCTTTTGCGGGCGCAGTTTCGGCCTGTTTTTTCGGCGCTTCGGCCAAGTTTTCCGCTTCGGGGCGGGGCTTTTTGCCGCGCACGGGCAGCACCGGGCGCACCGGGGCGGGCACGCCGTCCCACGGATGACCGGATACCACCGGGATCTTGCGGCGGTTCAGCTTTTCAATGCCTGCCAGATACTCCTGCTCCTCCGGGGCGCAGAAGCTGACGGCGGTGCCGTCCGCACCGGCGCGGGCGGTGCGCCCGATGCGGTGCACATAGGTCTCCGGCACCTCGGGCAGGTCGTAGTTGAACACATGGG
>ERZ773276.2466-NODE-2466-length-11309-cov-57.748090_pt1 | contig 11309 bp, 10 predicted proteins | sample MGYA00511386_ERZ773276 | MGnify/ENA primary metagenome ERZ773276 (study PRJEB29015, sample SAMEA2737778) | human gut metagenome | biome: human gut; feature: human-associated habitat; material: faeces | place: China | collected 2012 ...
GGCGTAATCTGGATTTTTAAGCGAAGTCTAAAATCCATATTACGTTATGGATTTTCATTCGAAATCCTTGGTACAAAATTACGTATTCTTTTTTATACCTGCAAATAATTACCGACATTTTTTCTTTTGAGGCTCTATTTTCAGCCACATGATAATCATTGCCTTTTGATGTTGGTGTTTGCGAATAAATCTATATCCTACTATATATTACTCTTTTGCGTAATTGTACGACAATCCGGTTTTGACAATGAATCACCTCTCGATTACTTTAATTTTTATCTCGAACCGCTTAAAAACCTACTATCTATGCCTTGTTGCTTGGATACGTTATTTATATTGTATAAGATAATATTGAAATAGTATTATGTTATATATTGAATTATATTACGATATATATTGTAAGTTATATTTAAATATTATTTTAACAATAATATTAATATTCTGTTTCATATTATTACTTTATATATATTAGTAGTTAATATTAAAACTAATATTATTTATATGTTAAAAGTTGATAAAAGGATTACTTTTTATATTGATTTTAAAATATAGTTGTTATATTTGCATCGTCTTATATATAACAAAACTCATGGGGAAGATAATTTCATTCGCAAATCAGAAAGGCGGTGTTGGTAAAACTAGCCTTTGCGCTATCTTTGCAAACCACCTAACAGCAAAGGGGCAAAAGGTATCTGTTAAGGATATGGATATTCAGATGTCCTTGTCAGGTCACAGGGAAGACGATCTTAAAGTAGATCCTGAGGCTAAACCATCTTGGAATGTTGAGTTCGTCAATCCTATGGATTCAAAAGAAGTGGCTGCCAAACTGCAAGCATGGAAAGCGGATGATTCAATTACCTTAATAGACGCTCCCGGCTCTCTTGCTTTTCCTGGACTTGTACCAATTTTAAAAAATGCAGATATTATCGTCATTCCGATGACGTATGATCATGACGTACTGCGTTCTACTCTTGGTTTTTTGAAAGTTGTTCTTGGCACCTTACAAGTGAAGGCCAAACTTGTGTTTCTGCCAAATAGAATTAATGTCAGTGAGGGAACGCAAGAGGAGTTAACCCAGCAACGGCATAATGCAGACATATTGAAAAAGTATGGTATTTTGGCTCCACGTATCAAACAGAGTGTCAAGGTTAAACGTTATTCAACCATTTATGAAAACGATACCTATCTTGAAAAGGCTGTAGCATACGCCTTCGAACCCATTGTAGAACTCATAAAAAAATAATCAGATATGGCTAACAAAAAGAATTCTAGTACTTTCGAGATTGACGATTTCAACATTGCTAATGTAGCTATTGCTGCCAATGGCGGAGAAAAAGCCATTGAGACCGTAAAAAAAGAGACTCCTAGCAAGGATCCAGAGACAAAGGCGGTAAAGGTAAAGAATGTAAGTGAAAAACCTTCCAACCGTCCTGAACTTCCTAAAAGTTTCCAAGACAAATTTTTCGACAACATTTTTAGCTATGACCGTTCCCCTGATAAGGGTCGTCCAGTCTACATTTCATCGGACATCCTTGACAAGTTACAGGCATTGAGTGAGAGACACTATAAGAGACTTTCTCTCCGTGCTCTTGTACAATCCGTGTTGGCTTCGTTTCTCTCTTATGACACGGACAGTGCCGTTGAAACATTCCTTGCTAAGATTAACTTTCAAGTACCTACAGATAAAGAAATTGAAGCTCGCAAAAAAGCAGCAGAAAAGGCTAAGGAAAGAAGAGCCAACGAAAAGTAAGTATTAACTTACGATATATATCTAAAATTAGTATTAAGTATATGTCAAGAGATAACTATGAAATTATTTCTCCCGGTAGGCCGTTAAATAATGACTTGGCAGAGAAAAAGGTATTGGCGATGTATTATTACCATCCCGATACCCCTACATCCTTATTGCGTCTTGATGATTTCTATAATGTAAAATATAGAAAAATTTTTAGTTGCTTTATTGCAATTCAAGAACAAGGTAAAACGCCTTCTGATACAGTTCTGTTTGAGTATATCATTAATCTTCCTAAATCCGATGAACAAGGACATCCTACTTACAATCCTACCTTGGAGGATCTTCTTGAAATATCTGATGTTCTCGAACCGGATGCGTTCAACAATTTCAAAGAGAATATTGCAATTTTAAAGGGGTATGCCAAGCTTAGAAAAGCAAGAGATCTTTTTGTTAAAGGTCTAAGCTCTATCACTCCAGGTAATCCATTCAATCTTGATGAAGTACTAGAGGAACTCATTCAGTCTGCGGAAGCCATAGAAAGAGGGTCATACAACGAGTTTTCATCCGACTTGATTCCAGTCACAGTCGAAGACTTAAAAGAGCAACTGAATAAGGAAGGTGGAGATTTACATACTGGATATTTCTTCAAAACGGACAATAATCCGGAGGACAGCGAATTAGTTATCCATGACAGAGCTTTGACTTTTGTAGCAGCTCCTACATCACATGGAAAAAGTACGATGCTGGAAAACCTGGCATTAAGAATTCTGCAATATCATCCCGACAAGAAAGTATTGTATCTTACATATGAGGAAGACAGTACATCTGTCATAACCTCATTCTTGACAATTTATTGTGCCATGCATGGTGCATTACCTTCCAAGGGAAAGATAAGAAGCACAATAAAGGAAGACTTGAAAGGAAACGAAAGGTTCATAGCGTCAGAAGCAAGCAAAAGGTACAATTCTGCTAAGAAAGACTTTTTCAATCTTCTAGAAAAAAAGAGCCTAAATATCCGCTATAAGGATTACGATATAGACAAGCTAATTTCTTATGTCAAATACATGAGAAGTAATAATGCCTGTGATGTTGTAGTCATAGACTATATGCAGCTGCTCTCCCTTTCTGACAGCGTCAGGTTAAGCAGACAGGAACAACTAAAACAAATTTGTTTGAAGCTGAAAGATCTTGCTGTAAGCGACAAATATGGTCTGCCGATTGTCCTTGCGGCTCAATTCAACAGAGAGGTCATAAATCCTCTCAATCTCGTATCAACGAAGATTAGGGAAGCCGGTGATATTGAGCAAATAGCAAATACCATCGTTGCAATGTGGAATTGTGGGTTTACCTCACAGTTCGACAAGTCATCCACTCCTGACCAACTTAGGTTAGAGTATAATGGTTTGGAAAATGTAAACCCAAACAAGATTTTCGCAAAGATCATTAAGCGTCGAGGGCAGCAACCGAATGTAAAGACAATGTTCGAATTTGACGGCAGCACTGGTCTTATAACGAGCAAAGAGAATATACCTTCCACTAATAATATCGGAGAAGACGAACCATTCTAAAATAAATGTTGTTCAACAATTCAAAAGAAAATACAGACATCCTTCTTGAAAGATTGCGTGAGGACATCTACGAGAAAGGATTCCGTGCTATAGAAAAGAAGCACGTAAAACTTATTATGGACAGTGAAGAACCAGACTTCATGGCTTCACTAGTCATCAATGGATGGGAAGAACCACGTAGACACTATGCTAATCCTATTTTATCAGAAAGACAGTTCAATAAGCTGCTCGCCTTAAACAGAGGAAACGAGAGGTTTAAAAGAGATCTTCTTATTGGAACAACCCTTGCTAAATTTGAGGCACAGCTTGATGCTGTGCAATATAGATATAAAACCTCTATATTGACAGTTGTGTCATTTCTCAAAGATTACATAGAAAGAGAAAACACAAGAAGCATTTTCTCCGCAGTAAAACACATTCTTGGAAAAGAAAATAGCCAAAAGCTCAAAGATCTTCTTGATGAATATAACGAGAGTGCCACAAAAAGTAAAAATATTGTTTTCAATGATGATAATGTCTACAAATTAAAGGCATACGATGGAGATTTCATTATAACAAACAAAAAGAAGTATATCAACGAATGGAATAAACTTTGTCATAGCGTAGAAGACATATCCATGACATATAAGACATATCTTCTGTCTATAAAGGGGTGGATTCTTGATTATGATGCCATGCTGTTTACTCCTACTGATATAATACGGCAAATAGACAATCCTGTCGTCACATTTGACTTTGTGAATATCCCAAAAGAATATACTTACGGCTATCGAGGAGAACTTAAAGAAAATGGCATTAATGAATCTGAAGATAGCTTCAGATTGGCTGCTTTTCGTCAATACTCAAATGTCAGTATTCTCAATGACACAGATGAGTATGTAAGAAAATTATTAACTAACATGGTCAAGAAAGAGGAGGAAAGTTTATGAATGATATTATAGACAACGACTTCCAAGAGAAAAAGTCATTTGATTCCGACCTTGCATCTTACTTGTCCGAGAACAAGTATTTTCCAGATTTGGGTTATGTGGCTGCAAGTGTTCCTGGAAACATGGGGGCGGCTGCCGTCCAATTGGATTTGTTCAGCGAGTTAAGCCCAAAACAACAAACAGAGCTCAACAAGAGTGATAATGCATATATGATAAACCGTCAAGGTAGGAGAATAGTAACTACGCGGGTTGAAAAGAAATTGATATATGCTCTTAGTGTCTGGGTGTCGCAATACAAAGACAAGCCTTTCTTCAAGAACTTTGTCGAACAGCTTCACAGTGAAGAAAAAATAAAATCTAATCTTGAATTCCCCATAGACCTTAAACAGTTTGCCAAACTCATGTATGGCAGAAACCATCCTACACAATTGCAAAGTATCAGGGAAATCTTGGAAAAGCTCTCTGACATGAGACAGGTTATTAAAATAACGAGAAATGGAAAAACGGCGACAATCGTAGCACCACTTATCCATTTTGGAGACACTGTTGTGCTTTCAAGCGAAGGAAAACTGGAGCCAGACATAATGCAGGTAAATATAATTTTCGGAAAACTATTTTTCATAGATTTCTTTAAAAGATACTCATGCTTCCCGATGCGTCTTTTCGAAATTTGGAATAAGAAAGGCTCTGGCACAGATTCAGATCTATTTGATGTATTGCTAGAAACTCTACTTAACCATCGTTGGCAGCATATAACTGCGTATAATACAGCAGGTAAACAATTGAGTGCGGAAATAAAACGCTCAGGGAAAGACCGGCTAGACAAGGCTTCTTTTGACAAGGAAGTCGAAAAAAGGAAACAATCCGCATTGTATTATAGAGAACCTATGGCGAATATATTGGAAAGAACAGGCAAGACTTATTATATCAAACAACGCAAAAAGGGAAAGTTGAAGGAAGTTCTCGACTCTGTAGGTAAGGCACTCACCGGTCCGTATGTAGGAATAATAGATTATTTCCATTATGACGAAAAAACAGGAGACCTTATTATGAGATATAATGCCAACTACGGCAACAAGAACTTCTTTTTGGAGCAGAAAGAAGAGCTTAAGCAGCTCGCAAATGATGGCGCACATTCCGCAAATGATGGCGCACATTCCGCAAATGATGGCGCAAATCCCGCAAATGATGGCGCAAAATAGGCGTTTTTACACATTATATATCGCGCGCGCGCATTAAATTTCTAAATCTCTAAATAACTAAAGAGATTTAGAAGAAGAAAAAACGGCTTTTTATGAGCCGTTTTTCTCTCCCTTACGCGTTGTTTTTGTATTCTCACAAATGATGGCGCAAAGTTCGATTAACTTAACCCTTAATCGAACCTTGTTGCACCTTAAAAACTTTAGATGAAATGATAGAGTTTAAGTTCGATTTTTTATATCTTTGCGAAATAAACTAAATCGAACCTTACGCATATGAGTAATATAGGATATGCAAGAGTATCTACACGAGAGCAAAATCTTTGTATGCAGATAGTAGCATTGCAGAAGTTTGGCTGTGAGAAAATATTTTCTGAGAAAGTGTCTGGAGTAAAAGAACGGCCTGTGCTGAAAGAATGTCTTGGTTATCTCCGGGAGGGCGACACGCTCGTTGTTTATAAATTCGACCGAATAGGGCGATCGCTGAAAGATCTCGTGAATATCTTTGCTGACCTGCACCGCCGTGGCATTATGCTAACATCGATAGAGGACCATGTCGATGCGTCCTCACCATCTGGCAAGTTGATGATGAATATTTTCGCCAGTCTTGCCGAGTTTGAGCGTGACCTTATCATTGAGCGTACCAGGGCGGGGCGTGAGGAAGCCCGGCGGCAGGGTCGTAGCCTTGGAAAGAGAAAAGGCGCCGGCATCAAGCAGGATAAGGTAGATGCGTGTGCTGCGCTATACCGCCAGGGGATTGCCGTGGATGTCATCATGCGACAGCTCGGCATAAAGTCGAAGTCAACTGTCTACCGTTATTTGAAAATGCGAAAACTGGAACCAGGTAGAAAATAGTTATTACACATTTGTGTAAAATTTTTGTTTTGAAAAGTACTGGATACAATCGATGTAAGCGAATATAGTCAATAGTATAACCATAAAGCGTCTAAAACTGAAATTTATATTAAGATTTAGACGTTTTATGGTTATTAATTACTACCTTTGCAAAAAAATAAGATTATGTTGATAGGCAGGAAAGAAGAAAAGAATGAATTGCGTGATGCTTTGGCTAAAGATGAAGCACAATTCATTGCGGTGTATGGACGTAGGCGTGTTGGTAAGACATTCCTCATTCGTGAAGCTTATGGCAATGATTTTTGCTTTCAATTCACAGGAGCTGCTCATACTTCTACCAAAAAGCAATTGGCAAGATTCCGCCTTGAACTAAAAGCACAAGGGCTTACCGATGTGATGCCAGTTATCTCAAGCTGGATGTATGCTTTCAGTGAACTGCGGCGTTTCATAGAACTGCAGCCTAAAGGGAAAAAAGTTATATTCCTTGATGAGCTGCCATGGATGGATGCACCGCGCTCTGATTTCCTTTCTGAATTTGAAGTGTTTTGGAATGGTTGGGCATCAGCACACAGGGACATTGTGCTGGTGGTATGTGGTAGCTCTACATCGTGGATGGTAAAGAAAATATTCAAGAACAAAGGTGGGCTGTATAACAGACTTACACGCCGTATATATCTTAGGCCGTTCACGCTTGGCGAATGTGAGGAATTGGTACATTCACAGGGAATTGTTATGAGTCATCAGCAGATACTAGATGGTTATATGATATTTGGCGGAATACCATTTTATTGGAGTCTTCTTCGACCTGGCAGAAGTCTAGCGCAGGAGGTAGACAGATTGATATTTTCCGACATGGGTGCGATGCACGACGAGTTTGACATGCTATATGCCTCGCTATTTAATCATCCTGATTCTTATATAAGGATTATAAACATATTGGCTGGGAAGAAGAACGGAATGACACGTGAGGAAATTATCCAAGAAGGGAAATTTAAGAATAACGGAAGATTTTCCGATATGCTTAACGATTTGGAATGGTGCGGCTTCATACGCTCCTATTATCTGCCTGGCAAAAATGTCAAGGATCGTGTGTGGCAGCTTATGGACAACTACACAATTTTCTATTTTTCCTTTCAGAAAGATAAGCATCAGCCGGCAGACTTTTGGGAGACAGTGCAGGGAACGCCTCTGTACAATACGTGGTGTGGACTTGCTTTTGAGAGAGTGTGTATGCAGCATGTTGACCAAATAAAGCTTAAACTCGGCATCAGTGGTGTACTTACATACCAGTATGCTTGGCGTTATCAAGGCGACAAGACACTTGGGCTGAAAGGAGTGCAGATAGATCTTCTTATCGATAGGAATGATGGCATCATTGACCTTTGTGAGATGAAATATTCCAAAGAGGAGTATGCTATTACGGAAGCCTATTCCCGTGAGATGGCGAGAAAGGCTTCCACATTCAGTCAGGTTTCAAAGACGCATAAGGCAGTGCATACGGTGATGGTTACGACATATGGTCTTGTACCGAACGCATACGCCTATGATGTACAAAATCAGATTGTGATGGATGACCTCTTTGCATGAAAACAATATAAAGACACGATATGGCAAGCAACAGCACATTAGGAACGGCCAAGGCGGCGAAGAACGACGAGTTCTACACGCAGCTGCCCGACATTGAGCACGAGATGCAGGCGTATGTGGACTACGACCCCGACGTGTTCCGCGACAAGACGATACTCATGCCGTGCGACGACCCGGAATGGAGCAACTTTACACGATACTTCGCCCTTAACTTCCAGCTCTTCGGCATCAGAAAGCTCATCTCCACGAGCTACGCGCCTGACGCCAAGGCGGCGAAGTACGGGGTGCAGCCCCCACTCTTCCCTGAGGACGAGCAGGACCCGAAGTTCGACCGCGACAAGTGGCAGACCCACGGGCGCATCTTCGTTCTCGACCGAGACACCAACGGCGACAACCGCATCGACATCGACGACCTCCGCTGGGAGTACCTTGACGGCGACGGTGACTTCCGCTCGCGTGAGATTACACAGTTGCGTAACGAGGCCGACTTCATCATCACCAACCCGCCGTTCTCCCTCTTCCGCGAGTTTCTCAAATGGATCATCGACGGTGGCAAACAGTTCTCTGTTATCGGAAACATGAACGCGATAACCTACAAGGAGGTGTTTCCGCTGCTCATGAATAACAAGGCATGGCTTGGAGCGACTGGCAACGGATGCGACATGGTGTTTGGTGTCCCCGAAGGCGCAACTGTGGCAGAGAAGGACAGACAGAAAGCGGAAAGACTTGGGTACAAAGGTAATTATACGCGTTTGGGTAACTCATGTTGGTTTACTTCCATCGAGCATGGCAAGCGCCACGAGCCGTTGCCATTGATGACGATGGCGGACAACCTGAAGTTCAGCCGGCACAAGGACTTGCGCGGACGGAAGGAGTACCAGCACTACGACAACTATGATGCCATAGAGGTGCCTTATACCGATGCCATACCCTCCGACTATACTGGCGCGATGGGCGTGCCCATCTCCTTCCTCGACAAGTATTGCCCGGAACAGTTCAAGATAACTGGCATTACAAAGACTTGGTTTGGCGGTGCAAGCAAGACTTATCCCGAGCAAACGCAAGTAAGCAAGGACGGCAAGGAAAGTACAGTTACGAAACTCAACGATGGTGCGACTTTGGTCCTTGACACACCTCCTGAGAATGAGACCTACTACAAGGTGGGCGGCAAGCTCTATACACAAGTTTATGCACGCATTCTCATTCAGAAGATCACAACGCCCTAATCATGGGGTCAGAACGCCGTTCTCATGGGGTGAAAAGCCAATGATCAAGGGGCGATAAGGCCTCTCCCGAAGTTGTAATGCTATAGAAAACGATTAAACGCTAAGCAGCGAAGGATTGAACGCTACGTAGAAAAACATCATTCATTAGGCAGAGAAATAAAAACCGAAAAAATTATGAATACAGAACTGCATACCGACATCACCATCGGCGACATCTGCAAGGGATTCGTCTATAACGAGCAGGAGGGCAAGGGACTCTTCGGCATGAACGGACGGCTGATAATCCAGCCGGAGTACCAGCGCAACTACATCTACAACGACGGACGCAAGGACGTGGCGGTCATCGACTCGGTGCTGCACGGCTATCCCCTGGGCCTTATCTACCTTAACCGCCGTCCCGACGGGCTGCTTGAGGTGCTCGACGGGCAACAGCGCATCACGTCCCTCGGCCGCTTCCTCACCAACAAGCTCACCGTGCGCTATGACGGGCGCGAGCAGAAATATTACTCGCTCAACGCCGAGCTGCAGCAGCTGTTCTCCAAGACACCCCTGACACTCTACATCTGCGAGGGCACGGAGGAAGAGATAAAGAAGTGGTTCAAGATTATCAACATCGCCGGCGTGCCGCTCAACGACCAGGAGATGTACAACGCCATCTACAGCGGTCCGTTTGTCACCGCGCTGAAGGCCGTCTACAGCAACTCGCTGAACCCGATGCAGCAGAAGTGGGGCACCTATGTAAAGGGCGACCCGAAACGGCAGGAGGTGCTTGCCACAGCCCTCGACTGGGTGAGCCACGGCAACACGGAAGGCTATATGGCCGCGCACCGGCAGGACACAGATATTACACCCGTAACCACTTGTTTCGACAGCATCATCGACTGGGTGAGCGCGACCTTCCCCACACCCCACAGCGAGCAGAAAGGGTTGCCGTGGGGCACGCTCTATGAGAAGTACCACAACACGCCTTACAACCCCGACGAGGTTGACCGCCGGGTCTCTGAACTGATGCAGGACGATGCCGTCACCGACAAGCGCGGCATCTTCGAGTACGTCCTCGGTGGATGCGCCGACCCGAAGCTGCTCAACATCCGCCTGTTTGACAAGCGCACCATCAAGACGGTGTATGAGCGGCAGACGGCGGAGGCCAGGGCAAAAGGCGTCTCCAACTGTCCCTACTGCGCCATGTCATCCGGCCCCAGCCACGACCGTATCTGGAAGCTCACCGAGATGGATGCCGACCATGTGACGGCATGGAGCCGCGGCGGAAGCACAAGCATTGACAACTGTCAGATGCTCTGCAAGACGCACAACAGGGCGAAAGGAAACAGATAATAAAGGCGGCAGAGGCTTGCCTCAAATAATAACCAAACTTTTACAGACAGGTTTATTCCTATCAGCAAGTCTGTCGGAATCCTGACAAGCAATACAACTGTATCTAAAAGTGAATAAAAGAAAAGAACAAAAGGTGTCGAGAAACTTTACGGAGCGATAAAAGATCTCTGCAAAAGGCTATAGTGGACAACACTGCTATAACAAGAAAAGTCTGGCAGATATTATCAGTCTCGCTTTATGTATTTACTAAGGGTACAATACCCTATAAGTAGAACCTACAATCAATTGACACATAGTTAACTTTTTTTATTATAAAATAAAAGCATCAGACTTGGAAATCCACTAACTTTGTCCTCGTGCTAATGACTGGTTATTGGAGTCTTACCGTGCCGATTCCATGAACTCAGTCGTCATAGGAACATTCCACAGAATATTTTGGTATTATTACAATAAAAAATCAGACAACAATGTACGATAGAATCTATATACATCCCGTACGCAGAATGCGCTCAGAGACTATAAAAGAGAAAAACAGCTATTTCCTTTGTCCAAATGACACTGTCCTAACAGGCCGCTGCCATTCTGGTGATGAGAATGGCAAGACATGGTATAAATACAGTGCACTGGCAGCTTTTGATGAAAACGGCAATTCTGTTCAAGGAGACATAAAAATAGAAGATATTCAATGGTCTTCCTGGATAAAGGAATCATCAGGAAATGGCTTTGATGCAGACAATAACCGCATAATAGTCGGAAGAGAACACAAGGGAGATGAAAACGGAAACACCAGGTATGCTATAGGAAAGGTTACTTTCAACGGGAGAGAAACTTGATTTTTCAACTTCCTAAAACGGTGTTGTTCAAACATTTCTACT
>ERZ773276.2474-NODE-2474-length-11295-cov-2.677847_pt1 | contig 11295 bp, 9 predicted proteins | sample MGYA00511386_ERZ773276 | MGnify/ENA primary metagenome ERZ773276 (study PRJEB29015, sample SAMEA2737778) | human gut metagenome | biome: human gut; feature: human-associated habitat; material: faeces | place: China | collected 2012 ...
AAAGAACGTAACGCTCGCCCCGGTCCTTCTCGGAAAGAAAACACAGAAGGAAGCCGACGAGATGATGCGGGAGCTTTTAAACCGCGTTGGTCTTGCGGATAAGGAGAACCAGTTCCCAAAGAAGCTTTCTGGCGGACAGAAACAGCGTCTTGCGATCGTGCGCGCGCTGGCGATGGAACCGGATGTTATGCTTTTTGATGAGCCGACTTCCGCCCTTGATCCGGAGATGGTAGGAGAGGTTCTTCATGTTATCAAGGACCTTGTAAAGACAGGAATGACTACTGTGATCGTAACCCATGAGATGGGATTTGCGAGGGAGGTCTCCGACCGCGTATTCTTTATGGATGGCGGCGTGATCGCGGAGAAAGGCACTCCGGATGAGGTCTTCAATCATCCGCAGAACCCGAGGACACAGGAATTTTTAAGCAAGGTATTATACTGATGAAAGAACAGCGGGAAAAGCTGTTTTAATAGGAACTATGAGAAGCGCGCTTTGCGAGCTTCTCAAGTTATCGCGGCAGTCGCCAAGGTCTCATGCAAGCATGGACTTTGGCTCGTTGCTCGCGTAAGTCATATCCCGCTCAGGCAGACTTTTGAAGTCTTGCCTGGCGGGATTTTTGAAAGGAGAACATGACATGTCAGCATCCAAACAGACAGCATTCGATTATATCGACGAGAAATCAGGAGTGATCACCGACGTATCCGATAAGATCTGGGACTATGCGGAGCTTTCCCTGAGAGAGTACAAATCCGGTGAACTTTACGCAAAGGTATTAAAAGAAGAAGGATTTACTGTCGAACATCCCTTTGACAACATTGAGACTGCATTCCGCGCTTCCTACGGTTCCGGAAAGCCGGTGATCGGTATTCTGGCTGAGTATGATGCTCTGACAGGCCTTTCCCAGATCGCCGGATCAGAGACCAGAAAAGAGCTTGTCGCAGACGGAAACGGCCACGGCTGCGGCCACAACCTTTTAGGCGCGGGTTCCATGGCTGCGGCTTTTGCTATAAAAAAATATCTGGAAGAAAAAGGTGAGGGAAGCGGTAAAGTGATCCTTTACGGCTGCCCTGGTGAGGAAGGTGCCGCTACAAAAGCATTTATGGCAAGAGACGGCGTGTTCGCGGAGTGCGACGCGGCTCTCACCTGGCATCCGGGCAATGTGAATCAGGTTACTTCCGGTACCTGCAACACCTGTATCCAGACAGAGTATAAGTTTACCGGTGTTGCCTCCCATGCGGCGGGCGCACCGGACAAGGGACGTTCTGCCCTCGACGCGGTGGAGCTTATGAACATTGGCGTCCAGTTCTTAAGAGAGCATATGCCGGACAGCGCGAGGATCCATTACTCCATCACAGATGCCGGTGGAGATTCTCCGAACGTGGTACAGCCGAAGGCACAGGTCCTCTACATGGTTCGCTCCATCTGGGTAAAGGACGCGCTGGAGCTTCAGGAGAGAGTCGACCGTATTGCTCTTGCGGCATCCATGATGACAGATACAAAGATGGAGAAGAAGTTTATCGATGGCTGCTCCAATACCGTTCCGAACAAGGTCCTGGAGTCCCTTATGTGGGACAACTTCAATGATCTCGGTGTCTGCCATTACACGGAAGAAGAATTAAAGTACGCGAAAGCCCTCTACGATTCCGTTGAGATGAAGTCTGATAAGCTTCCGGGAGATGCGACGGAGGACAGCAGCGATATCTACGAATATGTTGATGAGAAGTCCAAACACGGCACAACACCGATGAATGAGTTCCTTGTCCCGTATCTCTACTATGAGAAACCGAGAATGGGATCCACGGATGTCGGTGATGTGAGCTGGTGCATTCCGACGGCGCAGATCAACACATCCACATTCCCGGCACAGGCACCGGGACATTCCTGGCAGAATGTCTCCTGTGGACGTACATCCATTGCCCACAAGAATATGCTGTTAGCGGGAAAGGTCATCGCGGCTACCGCGATCGATCTCATGGAGAAGCCGGATGTTTTACAGGCAGCGAAGGACGAGTTCAACAAGAAGATGAAACGTTATGGCGGCTATACCTGCCCGGTTCCGCAGGGCGCAGTTCCGGTCATCCCGGGTGAGAAGATGTAAGAGGCGACATGGCGGAGTCTCTGAAAGAAAAAGAATAGAATGACTGTAAGTCCGGCAGGACGGGGGAATGCGGAGATACTCTGCAAAAGACCTGGCCTGCCGGGCTGTTTTATCTCAATGGGAGATGAACGAAAAAATTTCAGAAATTTTACATATTTTTCAGTAAAAGGACAGGAATCGTGGTTCTAAAATGCCTTAAAATATGATATACTATAAAAGTATATTCTTAGGACGGAGAACAAATGTACGCCCGTGGGAATGACGGGCTGCGCCGGAAAAGGAGGCGGTCAGGTATGAATATCAGGGAAACGATGGAACAGTGGGAACGCCAGAATCTGAGTCCTTATGCGTCGTTAAGCAGTGAGACGCTGGGGCGTGACCGGGAGGAACCGCTCTGCGATATCCGCCCTGCCTATCAGCGTGATCGTGACCGGATCCTGCACAGCAAGTCATTCCGGCGCCTGAAAGATAAGACACAGGTTTTCCTCGCCCCGGAAGGTGACCACTACCGGACGAGACTGACCCATACGTTAGAGGTATCCCAGATCGCGAGAACGATCGCAAAGGCACTCCGGATGAATGAGTCCCTGACTGAGGCGATCGCCTTGGGGCATGATCTCGGCCACACGCCTTTCGGACATGCGGGGGAATACATATTGAATGAGATCTGCGAGGACGGCTTCGCCCACTATAAGCAGAGCGTCCGGGTGGTGGAGATCCTGGAAAAAAAGGGACAGGGGTTGAACCTCACAAAGGAAGTCCGCGACGGAATGTTAAACCACAGAACGTCCGGAAATCCGGCGACCATGGAGGGAAAGATCGTGCGGTTCTCCGATAAAATCGCATACATCAATCATGATATCGACGACGCGATCCGCGGAAAGATCATTACCGAGCGGGATATTCCGAGAGAATACGCGGATGTACTTGGGGATACCGTAAAGGACCGCCTGAATATCATGATCCATGATATTATCAATAACAGTATGGACAGGCCGTCGATCTTCATGTCCCCGGATGTGGAGCGGGCCATGCGGGGCTTGAGGGAATGGATGTTTGAACATGTGTACCGGAATCCTGCCGCAAAGGGCGAGGAGGGAAGAGCCCAGCAGCTGATCGTGACACTTTACGAATACTACATGAAGCATGTGGACGAGCTGCCGGAAGAGTACCTGGCGATGATGGAGCTTCGCGGGGAGAAGAAAGAGCGGGTCGTCTGTGATTATATTGCCGGGATGAGCGACGGATATGCCATCGACCGGTTTGAAGAATTATTTGTACCGAAAGGCTGGAATGTCTGAGAGACGGATCCGGCGGATCTGCGAGGTTTCTGAGAGGAAAGTGCAGAGCGGTTTTGCGGAAAATACATATCGCGGGAGGGATGAAGCGTGTATTACCCGGAAGAAGTGATCGAGGAAGTACGAACAAGAAATGACATCGTGGACATCGTGTCCCAGTATGTGAATTTAAAGAAAAAGGGCGCAAACTATTTCGGATTGTGCCCGTTTCATAATGAGAAATCCCCGTCCTTTTCCGTTTCACCGGGAAAGCAGATGTATTACTGCTTCGGATGCGGAGCAGGCGGAAATGTCATCACCTTTGTGATGGAATATGAAAATTATACCTTCGTGGAAGCTGTGAAGATGCTGGCGGACCGGGCGGGGATCGCCCTGCCGGAGGTGGAATACTCAAAGGAGGCGAGAGCTCAGGCGGACCTGAAAAATACGCTCCTTGAGATCAACCGTCTTGCGGCGAACTTCTTTTATTATCAGTTAAAGCAGCCGTCAGGAAAGGTCGGATATGACTATTTTAAGGAGAAACGCCGCCTGACGGACGATACGATCCGCCACTTCGGTCTTGGGTATTCCAGTAAGGTGCCGGATGACCTTTACCGGTATATGAGGTCGAAGGGATACAACGACGATATTTTAAAAGAGACAGGTCTTTTCTTTATCGATGAGAGGGGAGCCAGAGATAAATTCTGGAACCGTGTCATGTTCCCGATCTTAGACGTCAATAACCGTGTCATCGGTTTCGGCGGCCGTGTAATGGGGGACGGGGAGCCGAAATATTTAAACTCCCCGGAGACGAAGATCTTTGATAAGAGCCGGAATCTCTATGGGCTGAATTTCGCGAGAACGTCCAGGGCGAAATATATGCTGATCTGTGAAGGCTATGTGGACGTGATCGCTATGCATCAGGCCGGATTTACGAACGCTGTGGCATCTCTGGGGACCGCGTTTACGTCCCAGCACGCGATGCTTTTAAAGCGCTACACGGATCAGGTAGTCCTGACCTACGACAGCGATGGGGCGGGAGTGAAGGCGGCGCTCCGCGCGATTCCGATCTTAAAAGAGGTTGGAATGTCCATCAAGGTTTTAAATATGAAGCCCTATAAGGACCCGGACGAGTTTATCAAGAATCTTGGGAAAGAGGAATTCCAGAAGCGGATCGACAATGCCGTCGGAAGCTTTATGTTCGAAATCTCCGTGATCCGGAGCCAGTACAACATGCAGGACCCGGAGTCGAAGACAGGGTTTTATAACGCCATCGCGAAGAAGCTTCTGGAGTTTCCGGAAAAGCTGGAGCGTGATAATTACACGGAAGCCGTTGCAAGGGAGTATATGATCCCGGAGACGGATCTCAAAAACCTCGTGAACTCCATGGGCGGACTCATCGGAGTGACCACAAGGGAGCGGGAGTACGATAAGGAGCGGACCCGCCAGAAAAAGGAGAAGGAGGACGGGATCCGGAAGTCCCAGAGACTGCTTCTCACCTGGCTCATCGAGCGTCCGCAGCTTTTCGAAAAGATCCGCGGCATTATCACACCGGAGGATTTTGACGACGAGCTTTACAGAGAAGCGGCATCCATGGTCTTCGATGAATATGAAAAAACAGGAAGCGTGAACCCTGCGCAGATCCTGAATCATTTTATCGAGGGCGAGGAACAATACAGGAAAGTGGCGGCCTTATTCCACGCGAGTCTCAGCGAGTCCTTAAATAATGAGGAACAGAGGAGAGCGCTCTCGGAAACCGTCAAAAAGATAAAGAAACACAGTCTGGAGGTAAAGGGAAAAACAGCAGATATCAGAGAGTTACAGGAAATCATCAGGCAGCAGTCAGCACTGGCTGTCCTGAATATCACACTTGACTGAGAGAAGCAGAAGTCAAAAGGCAGACACGAGGAACGTCAGGTGCCGGGAAGGATGGAATTATGGAGGAAAAGACACTTACATTTGAAGAGAAGTTATCAAAACTTCTGGAACTCGCAAAAAGTAAAAAGAACGTCCTTGATGAAACGGAAGTTCTGGATGCCTTTGCGGGGGAAGAACTGACACCCGAGAAGCTGGACCGCATATACGACTTCCTGGATAAAAAACATGTCGACATCTTAAAAATGTCGAACGATGATGAGATGGATCCGGATCTGTTTTCAGAGGATGAAGATGCAGATCCGGAGGATGAGATTGATGTGGAACATATCGATCTATCCGTACCGGAGGGGATCGGTGTAGATGATCCGGTCCGGATGTACTTAAAAGAGATCGGAAAAGTGCCGCTGCTTTCTCCGGATGAGGAGATCGAACTGGCAAAGAAGATCGAGCTCGGTGACGAGGAGGCAAAGAAGAAGCTTGCGGAGTCGAACCTGCGTCTTGTGGTGAGTATCGCAAAACGGTATGCCGGACGGGGCATGCAGCTGCTCGACCTGATCCAGGAGGGAAATCTTGGACTCATTAAGGCAGTCGAGAAGTTTGATTACAGGAAAGGCTATAAATTCAGCACCTACGCGACCTGGTGGATCCGTCAGGCGATCACCCGCGCCATTGCGGATCAGGCGAGAACGATCCGGATTCCGGTACACATGGTGGAGACCATCAACCGTCTTGTGCGGACCCAGAGACAGTTAGTCCAGAAGCTTGGCCGTGAGGCCACGCCAGAGGAGCTCGCGAAGGAGCTCGATATGCCGGTGGACCGCGTCCGTGAGATCATGAAGATCTCTCAGGATCCGGTGTCCTTAGAAACTCCGATCGGCGAGGAGGAGGACAGCCACCTCGGGGACTTTATCCAGGATAATAATGTGGAAGTCCCGGCGGATGCCGCGACCTACACGCTGCTCCACGAACAGCTGATGGATGTGTTGTCAACGCTCACTGAGAGGGAACAGAAAGTGCTGCGCCTGAGATTTGGCCTGGATGACGGAAGACCGAGGACTCTGGAGGAGGTCGGAAGACAGTTCAACGTGACGAGGGAGCGGATCCGCCAGATCGAGGCGAAGGCCCTTAGAAAACTGCGCCATCCGAGCAGGAGTAAGATCTTGAAAGATTATCTGGATGAGTAAAAAGATATGGGAAGCAGGAAAAGACCTGTGCAGGAAAAGGCAGTCAGGGATGGCCTGTCTGTGTGCTCCGGGGCGAAGTTAAACTGCCGGGAAATACAAAAAGACGGCTGCGAAATCGAAAAGCAGTCATGTAAAAGAGAAATGGAGAAATCAATATGAAATTATCAGAACGCCTGGAGCTGGTGCTCTCGTTTGTGGAACCTGGGGAGTCCGCGGCAGACGTTGGGACGGACCACGGACATGTTCCGGTGGAGCTTGTCAGGAGAATGATCGTAAAGAAGGCCGTGGCTATGGATGTGCGGAAAGGCCCGTTATCCAGGGCGACGGAGAATATTGCCCTGGCTGGACTTGCGGATAAGATCGAGACGAGACTTTCTGACGGTGTCGCAAAACTTCAGCCCGGTGAGGCAGATTCTGTCGTGATCGCGGGAATGGGCGGCGAGCTGATCATTAAGATCCTGGAAAACGGAAGACATATGTGGGATTCAGTGAAACAGTGGGTCTTATCGCCGCAGTCGGAGATCTTTAAGGTCAGAAGATGGCTTTTTGAGAACGGTTTTGTGATCCGGAAGGAAGATATGGTCCTTGAAGACGGGAAGTTTTATACGGTGATGGATGTGCGGAGAGAGAAAGACGCAGATTCTGAGGGAAAAACAGTGGATCCGGATGTTTTAAGCCTTTCTGAGGACAGCCGCATGCTCTACGGCGATTATCTGATCCAAACGAAGAATCCGGTTCTTCTTACATATCTGAAGGAGGAAGAGGCGAAGCTTCTGCGGTTCATCGAGGATCTTTCCGCGAAAGCGGGGGATTCCGAACGGGCGGCAGAGCGGCTTTCCGAGTTGAAATTACAGTTAAAAGAAAATCAGGAGGTACAGCATGAAATGCAGGGAGATCATTGAAATCTTAGAGACGCTTGCGCCGAAGTCCTGTGCCTGTGACTGGGATAATCCGGGACTTTTAGCGGGGCGGATCGACAAGGACGTGAAGAAGATCCTTCTGACGCTGGACGCGGATGATGCGGCGGTGGATCGGGCGAAGGAGATCGGGGCAGATATGCTGTTAAGCCATCATCCGCTGATCTTTAAGCCGGTGAAGCATGTTTCGGACGAGGATTTTATTGGAAGACGGCTTGTGTCCCTGATCCAGTCGGATGTGTCCTACTATGCGATGCATACAAATTTTGATTCGGCGCCGGGGTGCATGGCGGATATTGTGGCGGACCGGTTGAATTTTACCGATCAGAAGCCGCTGGAGGCCATGGGAGAGATTTCCGGGACGGAGTACGGAATCGGTAAGACAGGATCGTTGAAAGTGTCTATGAAGGGCTTGGAGCTCGCGAGAGAGGTTAAGAACCGGTTTGGACTTCCGTTTGTGACCGTTTATGGAAGTGAACTCTATGAGGATACTCCAATTGTGAAGGCAGCTACCTGCCCGGGGGCCGGCGGAAGTGAGCTTAAGGAGGCACTGAAGGCAGGCGCTCAGGCATTTATCACCGGAGATATCAGTCACCATGAGGGAATCGACGCGGCAGCTCAGGGGATGATGATCATTGATGCGGGTCATTATGGGCTGGAGCATATTTTCATGGATTTCATGGAGGGATTTTTGAAGGAGAAGTTACCTGATGATATCGAGATCATGAAGATGGCGGTGAAGTTTCCTGCGGTCGTTGTGTAGGTAATTGGCTTCGGGGACGCACCGGTCAGCCTCAGCCCGGGGGCGGAGGCTGACCGGTGCTATAGATCGAAGTGAAATGGCTGTTGCTGATGTTGTGAATGTCATCAGCGGAGAGGTTGTGTGAGGTGGTTTTATGGCAGTTGTTAAGGTGAATGGAATCGAAAGATCGTATCCGGAGGGAACAACCTATCTGGAGATCGCGAGAGATTTTCAGGATCAGTATGAGAATGATATCCTGCTTGTGCGGGTCAATGGAAAGCTCAGGGAGCTTGAAAAGACTCTGGCGGGAGATTCTGAGATTTCTTTTATCACAGCGAAGGAAAATGCAGGTTATAAGACGTATGAGCGCAGTGCGATCTTTCTGATGCTGAAGGCGTTTTATGAGGTAATTCCGCGAGAGAAGATCAGGAAGATCCAGATCGACTTTGCGCTGGGAAACGGTATTTATGGAGAACTTGTCGGGGATATTCCGGTGGACGAGAAGCTGCTGACTTCAGTGAAAGTACATATGGAGAAACTTAGGGACGCAGCGATCCCGGTGAAAAAGCGGAGTGTCAATACAGATGACGCGGTGGAGCTCTTTGGAAAGCATGGGATGCATGATAAGGAGCAGCTGTTCCAGTATCGTCGGGCGTCACGGGGGAATATTTACAGCATTGGGGAGTTTGAGGACTATTTTTATGGATATATGGTTCCGGACACCAGTTATGTGAAGTATTTTGACCTTGTTCCGTGTCATGCGGGATTTTTGCTCCTGCTTCCGGTGAAAACGGATCCGAAACATGTGGAGCATCCGGCGATCCGGGAGAAGCTGTTTTCGATCCTGCATTCTTCCTACCGCTGGAGTGACAGCCTGGAGGTACCGAACGTCGGCGCATTAAATAAGATGATCGTGGACGGCAGAGGGCAGGATCTGATCCTGATGCAGGAGGCGCTGCAGGAGAAAAATATCGGTCAGGTTGCTGAGAAGGCAGTGAAGGATCCGGACCGCAGGATCGTGATGATCGCGGGACCGTCTTCGTCCGGTAAGACAACCTTCAGCCACAGGCTTTCAACCCAGTTTGCGGCGCTGGGATACAATCCGCATCCGATCTCCGTGGACAACTATTTCCGCAACCGGGAAGAGTATCCGCTTGATGAGAACGGGCAGCCGGATTTTGAGGCGCTTGGGTGCGTGGATATTCCGCAGTTTAATGAGGATATGAACGCTCTGCTCTCCGGTAAGACCATCGAACTTCCACGGTTTAACTTTAAGACCGGTAAGAGGGAATACAAAGGCGAAATGCTGAAGCTTGGAAAGAAGGATATTCTCGTCATCGAGGGCATCCACTGCCTGAATGACGCGATGTCCTCAGAACTTCCGAAGGACAGTAAATTTAAGATCTACATCAGCGCCCTGACTCAGTTGAATGTGGATGAGCACAACCGGATCCCGACAACTGACGGACGACTGATCCGCCGGATGGTGCGGGACGCGAGAACAAGAGGAACCTCCGCGTTAGAGACGATCGAGCGCTGGCCGTCGGTGCGCCGCGGCGAGGACAAGAATATCTTCCCGTACCAGGAGAGCGCCGATGTGATGTTTAACTCCGCGCTTGTGTATGAGCTTGCGGTATTGAAGCTTTATGCGGAACCGCTGCTCTTCAATATCCCGAGAGACCGGGAAGAGTATGATGAGGCAAAACGGCTCCTCAAATTCCTGGACTATTTCCTTGCCATCGACAGTGATGTGATCCCGAAGACTTCGATTCTCAGGGAGTTTATCGGGGGAAGCTGCCTGAACGTGTAGTTGTATCCGTTTTTTTCTGTGGTATTTTCATAGGAGTGTGCATCCATATGGACATTATCTGTAAAAGCCGTAACGAAAAAAATATAAACACACGTCTGGACATCAAAATAAATATATGCTAAAATAAACAAGTTCTGAGTAAGACAGATGGTCGCTGCTGCAGTTCTAAGGGATGCAGGAGAGGAAAGTCCGGGCTTCAAAGGGCAGGGTGCCGGATAACGTCCGGCGAAGGCGACTTCAGAGACAGTGCAACAGAAATAAACCGCATGGAAACATGTAAGGGTGGAAAGGCAGTGTAAGAGACTACCGCCTCACTGGTAACAGGGAGGGCACATGCAAACCTCACTCGAAGCAAGGCCAAACAGGAAGCATAAGGCGGCCCGTCTGCTTCCGGGTAGGCCGCTTGAGCCGTCCGGTGACGGACGGTCTAGATAGATGACCATCCAACGACATAACCCGGCTTATCGTCTTGCTCAGAATATTGAATAAGGAAAATGATGAAGACCGCTTTCCAGGATCTCGGGTTGAGATTTTGGGGAGCGGTCTTTTGAAATCTTATGATAGATACATAAATGCAGGAAAAACTGTAGCTTTTTTGTCACCTGAAATGCGACACAAATACTAATATCTGTGATATGATAGAGAAAAAGAAGGTCTGCAGGTGAACCTGCGGTGAATCAGGGGGTATTATATATGCGTGAATGGATGGATTTAAATGATGATGGAGAAATCGATGCTTTCGAAGCAGATAATGAAAGATGAAATGCTTTGTACCAGTCGTGAAGAGCATATAGCATTGTTCGGGGATGCCGTGGATTTTGATGATGATAGTGATGAGGATGATGATTTCTAACATTGTGTTTGATTGGAGATAGTGATAGTTGCATGGCAGGCTGGGATTTAAAATGTGGTTTAATAACAAAATATGACTTAGATGAAGAGTATATATGGTCATTGTTCAACTATGTATTTTCAGATGAGTGCAGAAAAAGAAATACATATAAATTTGGCTTGATTAAGGCAATTTTGGATAATGTTTTTTCGGGAAAAAGCAAAGAACAAGGTATCTATTATACGTATGAGCAGTTATTTGCCAAATTTGCAGAAAACTATTGGAATTTAGTTGTTAAGTACCATTTGTGTCAAATGAGAAAAGATGGAAAATCGGAGTATTCAAAGATAGAAAAAATTTTCCAGGAAGCAACAACGGAAAATCCGTTGTTATCCATATTAGAGTTTGCATCTATTGAAGAAGGAAAGAGAACAAGTATAATTAAAGTGGTTGTGCAGGAATGCAAAAAGAATGTTATTGGGGCACTGTATAATGATTTTGATGGAACGATTTATTCATTTGATTTGAAAGAATCTGGCCTTACATTGAATCCCTG
>ERZ773276.2493-NODE-2493-length-11242-cov-67.245106_pt1 | contig 11242 bp, 7 predicted proteins | sample MGYA00511386_ERZ773276 | MGnify/ENA primary metagenome ERZ773276 (study PRJEB29015, sample SAMEA2737778) | human gut metagenome | biome: human gut; feature: human-associated habitat; material: faeces | place: China | collected 2012 ...
CTGTCCATGGCCCGGCGTTTTCAAAATATAGTACGCAAGGAAAAGGCAGAGGAGACAGATGCGCCCAAATGCTATATTATCGATGACACGACCGTGTCCAAAACAGGATTGCACTTCGAAGGTCTTAGCCGTGTCTTTGATCATGTCCTCGGCAAATGCGTCCTCGGTTACAAGTTGCTCATTCTGGCATTCTTTGACGGGCGCAGCACATACACCGTGGACATGTCCATACACCGGGAGTCCGGAAAGAAGGGTGACTATAGCCTGTCAAAGAAAGAACGTTCCATGCAGTTCCACAAAGAGCGTATTGAAGGCAACCCGGACTATGAACGTTTCAAGGAGCTGGATACCAAGAAGAGTGACAACGTGATAAGAATGATAGAAAGGGCCTATAAGGGTGGCCTTCGTGCCGCTTACGCACTGATGGACACATGGTTTGTGAAACCGCCTCTGGTTTGCACTGTCAGGAAGATAGGCGGCGGAGCCATACATGTCGTAGGCCGTCTTGCCATGGGAAAGGACAGGTATGCAGTCGGTTCACGACATTACAATGTCCATGAGCTCATCGCCTTGCATGGGCGTGAGGCCGTTGTGTGCCGCAAGTACAAGTGCATGTACTTCGAGCAACGGGTAATGATGGGCGACACCTGCGTGAAGATATTCTTCATCAGAGTCGGACGGAATAAGAATTGGGACGCTATCGTCACAACGGACACCCACATGAAATTTGTGGAAGCCTTTGAGATATACCAAATACGCTGGAACATTGAAGTGCTGATAAAGGAGTGCCGGCAATATCTTGGACTTGGCTCATACCAGGGAACGGATTTCGACGAACAGATTGCCGACTGCACGCTCTGCCTTATGACACACATGGTACTGACATTGGGACAGAGGTTCAACGAATATGAGGCGCTTGGCGAGTTGTTCCGTGCGACAAGGCGAGAAATGTTCGAACTTACACAATGGCGTCGTACACTAGAGATTATCAAGAATCTACTTAACGTGTTGGCCATAAATCTTTGTATCAACGTAGCCGACACCATGGAGGATCTTATGCAAGGTACACAAGTCATCAGTGAACTCGAGGCTATTTTGAACATTTTGTCACCTTCCGAGGCCGTGACTATGCACTAATACAGAGTGTTAACTTTTATTTTCAAAATGTTAATCGTTTGTCAGTCAACATATTGCAATGTGCGATTATTCGCGGAAGCCTGTAAAATGGCAAGTGGGAAACTTTAGCTACTTACTAATTTCTCCAGCGGTAGTAGCCTTGTCCACCGTCGGGGGGGGTACCCCCCCGACCCAACCTCATCGCATGTCGCACCGTTAACAGAGTAATACGACCAAAACGATGCGGATGATTTCCATCGAAAGAAATTTGCTGAATAGCTGCATATGAAACAACTATTCACTTCTCATAATGCCTCCTCTGCAGTATGAAAGGGGAAACATATAGTAAATTCCCACGCTCTGTCTCAGTTAATATCAAAACTGAGCTTGACAACGATCTCTCTTGGACGAAGCTGATAAGTATTGAGGGTCTGTCGGCTTTGTGTGATGGTCGTACGCTGGAAGGACTTCTTATTGAAGATGTTGGTTAAGGCAAGGGACCATTCCGTGTGGCTGCGCTTCCAGTCGAGGGTGATGTCGGCGAAGTATTGCGATGGGAGGCTATGGTCACCGAAATGCATATACTCGTTGTTGCAGGAAAGCGTGACGGCATCAGTGATGAAGAAGAATGCCTTGAGCATGTGTTTCCAGTTGGTGGTGTGGTGCACGGACGAGGCATTGTCCTCGGACAGCTTCTGACGTGTGACATCCATGGACGACTGCCCCTCGACAGAGAGCCAGTCGGCAGGACGCAGGGAATAGTCGACGTAGACGTTGGTACGCCGAAGCTGTGCCGGCGTGACAGCGTCGAGCAGCAGCAATTGATAGTCGGTGTGCTGAAGGCTTCCACCCACGGCCACAAAGCTCTTTGCCCAGTTGAAAGTTTTGCTCAGCCTTGCGCGCAGCGAGTAGGTTGTCGTATGTGTGGTGCTGTCGGTAGCTTCCATCGTGTAGATGATATCATGCAGTCCGTAACGATAGAGAGTGGCTCCCGACGTGCGCTGCCATGACGGCTGGATATAGAAGAAAAAGCCAGAAAGGGGATTGGCGTATTTCAGGGATGCAGCAGTCGTTGTGGCATGTGTGGCACCTAAGCGTCCTTGCGTGGTCATGAGTGTGCGGTAGTCGTTGTAGACAGGGATGTCTGACACGTCATAGAGTCCCAATGACTGATGAGACGAAGATAGAGAAAGCGTGGCAGTAGTCAGCGACGAGAGCTCACAGCGATAGCTCAACTGTGGATCCACCCAAATGTATCGTTTGACGCGTTTGTCGTAGGACTGTCTGACGCCCTGCACCTTCGCTCGCACCGTCACCAGATGCTGATTGCTGCTGAAGACAAATTCGGGCAGCCAGCGAAGGACCTGACGTTCGTATTTGCCCTTTGTGTCGGGTATGCTGTCAAAGCCAACATGGATATCTTGGCTCAGATAGTCTGCGCCAATGGCATTATCAAGGCGAATCCATCCGATGGAGATGCCGTGATGGAGCATCGTGCGAAGGTCGAGGTTGTGTATGCCGACGCGCTCAGACAGACTGTCAGCAGTAAGAAGGCGTCCGGGCAGGTAATGCCAGTTGACGCTCGTGGTCCATTTCCAAACGCGCTTGTCGCTGGTGGTATGTGACAGTTCGAGCACGTCGGTCAGACTTCTGCGCCTTGGCTCCACCCATCGGCGCACCGGCATACCATTGACAACAGCAGAGCCATCGCCTTTGTTGAAGTCCATATAGCCACGGAGGTTGTTGCGGATGTAGGAGGACTTGCCATTGTATTGGTAGTTGAGCTCACCTTTCCACTCACTGCGTTTGTTGGACATGTCACTTCCTTCGGCAACGACGGGCAATCCCGGCAAAGAGAGATAGGTGGTCGTGGTGGAGCTCTGCTGATCAGTTTTGTCAAGGAAGGCACTGCTCTGTAAACGCAACTCCGAGACGGGGCCTAGCTTGAAGAGCCAATTGCCGGCCACACAATGGCTGTCGTTGAAGGTATAACGGTTTCTCTCAAGATTGGCCAGAGAACTTTGGCTTAAAGAGAGTAATGCGTCTGGATCCTCTGTGCCGTCATTGTCCTTGATGAGATCCTTGACCTCTCGGCTGATGTCTTTGCCCGTATTATTGTTTTTATAGAGCATCAGCGTTTGGAAACAGCGACCTAACTGCAGGGCCATGAGTCTGTTGTCATAGACCAGCTTGTCGCCCCAGCCTGCGCCGAGATCTGTCGCCCCGCTCCACACGTCGCGTGCATCGTCACGAAGCACAAGGTTCAGGGCAGCCTGGTCACTGAACTGCACACCGCGCAGCGACTTGACAGGCTGGTGATTCTGTAGTACCTGGACAGAGACAATCTTGTCAGCCGGAATGTTTTTATTGCCCATGCCATACTGCCGTCCAAGCAGGTCCAGTCCCTCGACATAGTATTTATTAATCGCCTTGCCCTGATACTTTACGGTACCATCGCTGCTCACTTCCAATCCCGGCATCTTGGCAATGACGTCGCCAATACTTCTGTCTTGCTTTTGCCGGAAGCCGGCAACGGAGTAGGTCAGTGTGTCGCTGTGACTTTGTATACGGTGGCTTTTGACGACTACCTCCTTGAGGTGGTATGCCTCAGCCACAAGCGTAAAGGTCATGCCGTCAGACACACTCTTGTGCGGTGTGACCAGCGTGCGGTAGCCAAGTGCGCTGACGCTGACAGACACCGTAGAGTCAGGCAATTGAATGGTGAAACTGCCATCATCTTTAGAGATGGCATAGGTCATCATCTTGTCATGGGCATTGAGGGTGGTGACATTGGCATAGCCCACAGCAGCCCCTTTGCTGTCGCGTACATAACCTGACAATGTCTGTCCCTGAACAAACAGAGGCAAGAACAACAAGAGTAGCACTAAGCTACTCTTCCATAAAAATACAAGTCTTCTTTTTGTAAATGAGCGGTTTTCCATCTGGTCCCCAGGCACGATCAATAATACCAAAGCGTTTGTTAAACTCTTGTGGATTGGCTGCATCTTCTATCATTAGCTGATGAAACTCTTCCCGTGTGGTAGCAATGGCCTTCTTATCTCTTGGCCGCTTCATGAGACTGTTTCCTTTTTTGATCTCTATGGCCTCAAAGCTAAAGATGCCACTATTGTCATGAGCATAGAGAATCAATCCTGGGAGACCATGTAACTTCCAAGGGCCGGCTTGAGAGGGTATAGAAGGCGCAAAGCATGCTGTCCACACACGACCACCCATCTCTACTTTAGCAAACTGGCAAGGAATGTCAAGTATTGTTGTATCACGCTGCTCCATTGTCCATCGTAGAGTGGGAATTGGTTCCTTATATACAAAGGTCTTGAGAATCTTGTCCGTTACAGTACGAACACCTTGTGAAGGATAGTTTTCAAAAATAGAATAAAACTGACGTGGCGTAGGATATTTTCCCAATTCTAACATAAATTGCTCCCTTGGCATAAGAGTACGCATTGCGGTTTCCGCAAGTTCTTCGCGCTGTCTCTGCCATCTGCCATAGAAAGCGGTCCGATGATCTCCTATTTCCAATACCTTTTCCTCTGTATAGGCATTCGGCCTTTCCATGTAATTTCTAAAAGTAGCAATGTAGTTCACCTGCATGCGCACAGAATCCGTACCCTGAGCACAGAGTGAAAAAAAAGGAAAATATAATAGGAAAATAAAAAGAAATGATTTCTTCACCATATAGTTCAAATGGAAATGCCCAGTATAGAATGATCACTAAACTGGGCAATTGTCTTAGCAATCTTCTCTGGAATATCTATCAATAGCATCTACAGCCTCGTCCGCTGTTGCATCTGTTGCAATCTGATGGACAGTTCCACAGTCTGTAATGATGAACTGTGCAGCTACATCGTTACCACCATTGTCTGCATGTGCTTGTACGCAAAAGCCTACTAAGGCTAAAGCTACTACGAAAATTGATTTCTTCATACGATTTATTTTTTTTAGTTATAAGCGATAGAATTTTTCTATCGCTTGCAAGGATAGAAATTTTCCTTCAAAATAAAAATATTCAGCTTGTTTTTTTTGTATTTATTAGCATTTTAAGCTGCAATACTTTCAAAAAGATACAAAGATAATTCGGAATCTGCTACATAAGTTACAACATCTCGAGAAACCAAGCAGCAGATAATAGGTTCGTACTTTCTTTACAACACCTTTACTCTTGTTGTTCATAATGTGGCCTTCCTAGGAAATTTGAAATGAGATGCGAAACGCTTGATACAGGTCAATTAAACTATGAATATGCAGTTTTTATGCCAATTGGTTTACTTTTTATTTTGTATATTGATGCTGATTTTATACCTTTGCAAACCGTAATCAATAAAGGAAAGAATGTTCAGGATACTTATCGTCTTGCTCGTCGGGTGCGTGCTGGGCTTTATGCTGCGCCGCGTGCCGCATATTCACAAGGTAGAGACAAGTGCTCATTATACTATCTGTGCCCTGCTTTTTGTCTTCGGACTGGGTTTGGGCTCCAACGACTCGCTGATGCACAACATCGGCTTCTATGGTCTGGAGGCCGTGGTGGTGGCGCTGTTGGGTATGGCGGGCAGCTTTGGTGCTGCCCGTCTGTTCAACCATCTCATGCAGAAAAATTCGGAGGGTAAGGCATGAAAGGAAACCTACTCTTGTTCGTTTCGCTGTTGACCGGTATTCTTGTAGGCATGACCGGTGTCACTCCCCATTGGTTGCTCAACCCTCAGTTGCCGATGCTGCTCTTGGAGTTGCTCATCGTGCAGGTGGGTATGGGCATAGGATCTATGGAACATCTCGACCGGCTGTTTGCCGGATTCCGTTGGGAGATGCTGTTGCTGCCGGTGTTTACCATTGCTGGAACCTTGTTGTTTACCGCCACGGCGGTGCTGTTGTTCAGTGGTCATTCGCTGAGCGACTTTCTTGCGGTGGGCAGTGGTTTTGGCTATTACTCGCTCTCGTCGGTGCTCATCAGTCAGGTCAAGGCGGGTGCCGTCGGTTCTGCCGCTGCCAACCAACTTGCCACGATCGCACTGCTGGCCAATATCGTGCGAGAGATGGTATCGTTGCTCAGTTGCCGCTTTGTCGCTCACCGTGGCAGTGGGTGGGCTGCTATCAGTGTGGCGGGCATCTCTTCCATGGATGTGTGTCTGCCTTCCATTCTGAGCAGCACGGGCAACAAGCGCTATATGCCCATCGCCATCTTCCATGGCCTCTGCCTGGAGGTGAGCGTTCCGATACTCGTCACCTTCTTTTGCAGCGTGAATCTATAGGGGGGAAAAGAAAAGTATATTATTTGTCCGTGGTTAGTAGATTAAAGAGATGGTAGAGAAGCTATTGTGGAAAGGTTGAATTCAGAGTGAGGAATTCAGCCTTTCCACAATAAATGTTCTTCAATTCTTATTAGATGCCGTGAATATTAATAACCTTTATTTTGTGTTAAATTTGGGTTGTTTGCTACATCCGAAGTTGGAATTGGCAACCATTGATGCCCATTTTTCCAATTGAGTTGAAATTTCTGACATCTGGCTTTAACAGAGTTAGTATAGCCCTCGTCGGTTCCAAGTCCGTACCGACGCATGTCGAAAAACCTGTCATACTCGAAGCATGTCTCTTTTTCTCGTTCAATGCGCAGTCGCTTTTTGAACGCATCCAAGCTTTTTAGACAGTCCTTATGAACACTTTCAGCCAAGGGATAGAGATTGACACGTTCACGAATCATGTCAACGTACTTAGTTGCTTCCGGTATAGCACTTGCACCTTCCGACTCTATGAGACATTCTGCATAACAGAGGAGAATGTCACCATAGCGGAGAATACGTTGGTTGATTGGTGACCATTGTGTCACCTCTGAAGCTTTTCGGTAATAGTCTGTGGTGTATTTTCTGCACCAACAGCGGTTACTCCAATGCGAATTGTCCCATTGGGTAATTTCCATATATACCTTTTCTCCGGGGAAGTCTTTAAACAGATCTGGGTAGACGATGTTGTCCCTCAGTCGTGTGTCGTAATGCCCATCCCGCGTCTTTTCATCTTTGTACATATCAACCATCCACTGGTATACAGAGTAGTCTCCCCATCCCCCCGGAGATGCAGCAAGGAACTTCTCACGATAGGATGCAAAACAGCATTCGGATCCATCGTTGGGTATACTCCAATAGCCACCCCAATTTTGAACTTCGTCTGAGTTCTGGGTCTCCCAAATGGATTCACAGTTGTTTTCTGTATCATGGCGGAAGTTGTCTCTGTAATTCTTTGTCAGTTGGTACCGACCGCTCTTGACTATTTTTGCAAACTCTTCTTTTGCTTCTGCAAATCTTCCTGAATTCATATAGAGTTTACCTAAGAAACATGTAGCAAAGTCTTTGTTGACTCTTCCTGGTTCTTTCCATTTCTCGGGGAGATAGTTTTGTGCAAATTTTAGATCTTTCTCTACAAAGTTACAAATCTCTTCAAAAGTAGCTTCCTTGGGCTTATCATCAGGTGATGATATCCAGTCCACAATAGGGGCTTTTTTGTAAAGCATGCCCAAATAGTAATAATTCATAGCACGCAAGGCTCTTGCTTGAGCTACAACTTCATTTTTTGTGGTCTCATTATCCCATGCTACTTGATCCGCGAAAACGATAACCTGATTGCAGCGGAACACACTTTGATAGAGATACTGCCAAGAGTATAAGTTCCACCGTTGGCTGTAATTGTCATATTTTAAATTGACCAATGCGGCCAAGTCTGCATCTGGAGACTGGGAATAGAACTCGTCGCTCTGCCCATCAATTAGAAAGGCATTGAAACCATTGTAAAAGCTGTTGTAGAGGGTGTGATAGGCACCTGTCAGACCTTTCTCAACGTCAGATTGAGTTGTCCAAGACGTCTCAGATACAAGAGCATTAGGATTGTTGAGGTTTAGCAGGTCGTTGCTGCAAGAGCCCAATGAAAGAGCTATAACAGTGACCAAAGCCAGTATAACTAAATTTTTCATTGAAAAAGATATTTAAAATTTTACGTTCAATGAGAAGATGATCGATTTTGGAGAAGGATAACTGCAGTAGTCCACTCCAGGCTCGAAAAGAGAAGTTGGTTGGAAGTCAGGATCGTAACTTTTATACGAAGTGAAGGTGATGAGGTTCTGGGCAGTCATGGAAACCTGTATGTTGTTGATCCATTTGCTTAGGAAGGCAGGCTTCCAGTTGTATCCAAGCGAAATGCTGCTAATGCGGAAGAAACTGTCGTTTTCCAGCCAGCGGTCGCTATAGTCCAGACTGTTTCGTTCGTCGCCATAGAGAGGACGGGGATTGTGAGAGTGGGTGTTCTGAGGTGTCCAATAATCATAACCGGCCATCAGCGCATTGCAGTCCTGAAGACCATCGGTATACCATCTTGTTACATTGTAAGCCTTTCCACCGAATTTGCCATAACCGATAATACCAAGATCCCAAGCCTTGTACGATACACTAAAGTTCAGTCCTAACTCCAGATCGGGCCAAGGGCTCCCACAGATCTGGCGGTCTTCCGGCGTGATGGCACCGTCATCGTTCGCGTCGACGTAGCGTATGTCACCCGGCTTGGCATTGGGCTGGATCACCTTGCCCGTGGATGTCTTGTGGGCTTGCACTTCTTCAGGACTTTGGAAGATACCGTCGGTCTTTACCAAGTAGAACATGCCAATGGGTTTGCCCACTCTTGAAGTTGTCCAGCTGGTGTATTGCTCTGTCTTGCCATAGCCAAAGCTTAAGAGCTTGTTGTCAGAGTGGCTGATGTTGGCCGAGAGCTGATAGGATAGGTTCTTGTTGATCTTGTCACGCCAGGTAGCGGTCAGCTCAAAGCCTTTGTTCTGCAGCGAGGCAGCATTCACGAAGGGATTACCGCCAGCGTTGCCTGTCGTCATCAGAATTTCCAGTGATGTGAGCACATCATGGGTCTTGGAGATATAGTATTCAGCTGAGAGTTGCAGTCTGTTGTGCAGGAACATGGCGTCAACGCCGATATTGGTCTGCTCCATACGTTCCCAACTCAAGTCGTGGTTAGCGAGCTTCTGGATGCTCTGTCCGTGTGTGATGCCACCTCCGTCACCATTGAAAAGATATTGAGGATAGCTGTTGACATACATCTGATAGTCGTAATATCCCACATTCTGGCTACCGAGGTTACCCCAGTTTGCTCTAAGCTTGAGGTCATCGATCCATTTTGCGTGGAAGAACTTCTCATTGCTGATTCGCCATGCCATACTGACAGAAGGGAAGGCTCCCCATTTATAGCCTTTGGCGAATCGCGATGAGCCGTCAATACGGGCTGTTAATGTCAGCAGATATTTGTCGGCATAGTTGTAGTTGACGCGACCCAGATAGGAGATCAGGGCAGCCTCGTAGATATGGCCGGCAGCTGTGGCGTCAGTAGTTCCGGCTGACACCACGGTGAGAAAGTCTGTAGGACTGGTGCTTATGAGGTTTTGCTGTGAACCACTGCCATCCAATACTTTGGTGTACTGGTAGGAAGTGCCAAGGACGCCATCGATATGGTGTTTTCCTAATTTCTTGTTGGCAGAAAGAGTGTTTTCCACCAGATAGGTAGTGAATTTGTTATATCCTGTCGAGGCCGAGCTGTTGGAATCAGATCCGTTCAGCGCTGCGGCATAGCCATTTGACCAGCTGTTGGTGGTAGAGGTATACATGTCCACGCCCAAATTGAGCTTGTATTTGAGCCAAGGCATGATGGCGGTCTCGATATAGCCAGAGCCTCTGAGAAACTGTACTTCAGATTTATGTCCGCCGTTGTGGACACAGGCTATAGGATTATAGCCGAGTGCGCGGGCATGCGTTAGATTTCCTCTTCCAAAGCCATTCTTAGTAGCGTCTGGACCGTTGTCATAGATGGGAATCGTTGGGATCATACGTACTACATCAGCTAATGCGCCTCCCATTTTGCGAAGTACATTAGCTTCTGCATTGTTTAATTGGGTCTGGCCAAAAGAAAAGGTTTCTCCTATTGAAAAGATGCCTAATTTGGCTGTACTGTTAAACCGCCCAGTGTATCTTTCTAATCTGCGTCCAATAGTAGTGCCACTGTCATTTAGATAATTAAGAGACGTGCGGTAGCTCGCATCCTTAGATCCGCCAGAGAAACTTAAATCGTAGTTCTGACGTATACCTGTCTTGAAAAATGCATCTTGCCAATCGGTGTCGTTGTTCCAATGGTCCAGTCTGGAAGTGATACCTTCAACACCTTCAGCAATGGCATTGTCAAAAGCAACATCATAGACTTTTTTCCACTCATTGGCGTGGGCAAATTTCAGTCTGGGCAGATATTGCGCAGCCAGCTGTGTGCTGAACTCGAATTTCGTCTTTCCTTCCTTGCCCTTCTTGGTGGTGATGATGACGACACCGTTTGCGGCGCGTGATCCATAAATGGCAGCGGCGGATGCATCCTTGAGAATTTGGATGGACTCAATGTCATTAGTGTTGAAATTGATGTCGTTTGAAGATGGCATGCCATCGATAACGTAGAGCGGATCGTTGTTGGTCAGATTCGCTGTACCACGGATTTGAATCGAAGGAGCACTTCCTATCTCACCGGATGACCTAACGGAAACACCGGCAGCAGCACCTTGAAGCATGTCACCTATGGATGTATTAACCTTTTGCTTGTATTCGTCAGGCTTAACAACAGAAACGGCACCTGTCAGATCGGCTTTTTTCACGGAGCCGTATCCGATAACAACAGTTTCGTTGAGAGTTAAGTTCTCATCCTGCATAGTGATGTTGAGATTACTGCGTCCATGGACATTGATTTCTTGTGTCTTCATGCCAACGTATGAAACTACAATGACAGCATCCTTGCCTACGGAATTAAGAGTGTATTCACCATCTAAATTGGTTACAGTGCCATTTGTAGTGCCTTTGACAAGAATGGTAGCACCGGTGATGGGCTGTCCCTCTTTGTCATAGACGTTGCCCTTAAGCGACTGGGCAAAAGCCCCCAAAGAGTGTAGGAAGAGGCTGATAAAGAGAAGCAGGAAAACGCTTGCTCTTCGGTTTAAGGCTAAAAATTGCTTTTTCATGTTGTTTAGGATTGTAAGTATTGACTCAAGTTTCGCAAGTGAATGAGCATACGCTCAAGCTGCATTAATATTGTATAG
>ERZ773276.2497-NODE-2497-length-11222-cov-11.461449_pt1 | contig 11222 bp, 10 predicted proteins | sample MGYA00511386_ERZ773276 | MGnify/ENA primary metagenome ERZ773276 (study PRJEB29015, sample SAMEA2737778) | human gut metagenome | biome: human gut; feature: human-associated habitat; material: faeces | place: China | collected 2012 ...
CGTCAAACTTAAGAACCCTTGGGCCGAAGGCCCATCCATCTTAAGAACCTTTCCCCTCTGAACCCGGGCCGCCTGCGGCGGCCCCCATAGAACTTTTCCTTGACTGGATAGAGAAAATCCCATATAATCAAGTAAATAGTATACTATGTACTCAAAGGAATGAAAAATCATAAGGAGAAAAGCATGGCAAGTTTGGAAGATATACTGGTAAAGAAGCATCTGAAAAGGACGAAAGCGCGGATTATGATTTTAAAAGTCCTGGAGAAGAGCCTGCCCCTTACGGCAGGAGAGGTGTATGAACTGGTACGGGGCAAAGATACCCGCCTCAGTCTGTCCACGGTGTATCGTAACTGCGAAGCCCTGGCGGAGAAGGGGCTGCTCTATCGGTCTACCACCATGTCCGACGGCCTCACCCGCTATGAATATGCCCATGACACGCCGGTGTACTATGCCATCTGCCTTTCCTGCCACCGTATTTTCCCGGTGGACGTGGATCTGGAGAAAGGATACCGGAAGCACATGGACGAGGAATACGGCTTTGAAGTGGCGGAGCCGAAGGTGGAAATCTACGGATACTGCCGCGAATGCCGGGCTTCCGGAAAAGCAGAGGAGCATAAGGGGAAAATGGAATTATTATAATGATAAAGAGAATCTCGGGAGGACTGCCAAATGACCATCATTTGGGAGTCCTCTTTTTCTTGGGCACCCTCTTTCTCAAAACTTGACAGACTGAAATAGAGAAAACCATTCTCAAAATAGATGGTATAGAGAAAATCATTCTCAAAATTAAAGAAGAAGCAAAAGAAAAAGAGCCCTCTCTATCGCATCAAAAATGATGAAATAGTCCTATTTGAGAATCAGCCTTCTAAAGAATCATTCCTCATTTAATGAGAAAATCATATATTTTATCAAAGATTATAGTATTGTTTTATAATAGTATACATAACAGAAATTTGTTAATTTCTAATAAATATGATATAATGAGAAAGTCCGAAGGAGTCCTGCCTTTTGGACAGGAAAAAGAGAGAAAAAGAAGAGCAGAGGAAACACGGTCACTCGCGCAGACATTCTTTTTCAGGATTTTTCCCCTATGCAGGATCATATCTGTTTATATAAGGAGCGAAGAACTATGAAAAGGATTCTCGCAATCGCAGCTGCTGCTGCACTCACCGCTGGCGTTTCCGCTTTCGCAGCAAATCCATTCTCCGATGTTTCCACCGATGACTGGGCTTACCAGGCCGTATCCGACCTCTCCGACCAGGGCGTGGTAGAAGGCTATCCGGACGGCACCTTCAAAGGCGAAAGAAACATTACCCGTTATGAACTGGCTCAGATCATTGCCCGCCTCATGGCAAAAGAAGACCAGCTGAACGCTGAACAGCGTGCAACCCTGGACAAACTGGCTGGCGAATACGCTGACGAACTGGCAAACCTGGGCGTTCGCGTTTCCAACCTGGAAAAGAAAGTGGGCAACCTCTACTGGTCCGGCGATGCTCGTATGCAGTACCAACACAACCTGGACGGCGCTAAAGACCATACAGATACCTGGAATGGCCGTATGCGTATCAACGTGAAAGGCCAGGTCAATGATCAGGTAACTGTCAATGGCCGTTTCGTGAATGAAATGGACTTCAAAGACAGCGATTCCAGCAAAACCACCATGGACCGCATTTACACCCAGTGGACACCTAACGACAAGACCACCGTTAACATGGGCCGTTTCGGTGTAGCCCTCGACCAGACCGGCACCTTCTGGGATGAAGACGGTATCTTCGACGGCGTCAACGCAGCCTGGGACAACGGCAAAATCGGCGTAGAAGCAGGCTATGGCCGCTTCAAGGATGCCGGAAACGAAGTAGCTGAAGACAGTGAAGACGGCATGTGGAAAGACAGAGCTTCCACCGAAGCATGGTATGGCAAACTGACCGGCCACTTCAATGACCGCGCAGACCTCTCTGCCTTCTACCTGGAAAATACCCACAAAGCAAATGGTACCGAAGGCATTGGCTACGATAGCCCGAAAGCCCATGTATGGGGCGCCGGCACCACCGTTGACCTGGGCGGCAACTTCAACCTTGACGGCGACTTCGTTCAGACAAAACTGAACAAAGGAAACGGCCATGCCAACCTCTGGACCGCAGGCCTCACCTACGGCGCTGTGGACACCGACAAACCAGGCACCTGGCAGCTGGGCGTTCACTATGTGAAATCTGACTATGGCGCTATGCTTCTCGGCAACTCCGCTCTGGACCTCACCGACCAGCTGGACTATGGATATGATAACGACGCAGACGTTCACTTCTGGGTAGCTCGCGCAGGCGTAGCACTCCAGAAGGGCGTAGAACTGGACGCTTACTACAACTTCGCAGCCAAAGCATCCGGCGTTGATGGACAGCATGTAGACGATCCCGACGACACCTGGGGCATCGAACTGAACTACGCATTCTAATGAGAATGAAAAAAGAGAACTCCTTCGGGAGTTCTTTTTTTGTGGCCTTTTGAACATAAGACCCTTTCTCCCCGCCCCCTGGACAAAAGGGTTCTGCATAACCGCGGCGGAGCCGCGCCCCTTTTCTTTAGAATCTGCGGCGTCAGCCGCCACCACCACCCTTTGAACCCTTTGAACCCTCTGAACCTTATGAACCTTTTGAACCTTTTGAACCTTCACACCGAAGGTGTGTCCAATGGTAAGAAGCCCAAATGACACAGGCCGTCGATTGGCGGTCGGGACAGCGATGGAGTGCCACTTCGATGCTCTACCTTGTACACCCTTTTGCCTCTTCGAGGCATTTCCCCTCAAGGGGAAACGAGAGCGTTACGGGGATAAATCTTTCTGCCATATGGCATGATAAGCATTCTGGTGATTGGCTCACTGTGTTCGCCACCCCCTATCCGGCTGTGCCGAACTGCCCCCTATGCAGGGGGCAGAATAAAGCTCTGAAAAGCAGTCCTTTCATAAGCAGCTCACAGCATAACGGAGCTTTATAGTGCCCCCGCTTGCGGTGGCAAGGGAACTGGATTCGCAAGGAACCGTAGGCGACTGAGAATCCAGTGACACGCTTCCCAGAGGGGCGGAAAGGTGGTGCCGTAAGGCACCAAAGGGGGGCATTTCCAACGCCCGCAGGGCGGTTGTATGGTTTTATATAAACTGGCGCCTTCTATAATTTAAAGGCGCCCACCACAACCCTCAGCGGCAAAGCCGCTGTCAAACTTAAGACCCCTCGGGGCGATAGCCCCGTCAACTTTAGAACCCTCAAGCCCGAGCGGAAAGGCGCTCAGGAGCGGGAGGAGAGGAGAAATTGATACACTTCTCTCCTGGAGAGGTGGTATTTTCCTGCGGCCTGCCGGGCTGCTTCTTTTAAGGGCAGTGTTTTGGCCAGTTCCAGTGCTTCGTCCTGCCAGGAGGTTTCTTCTCCTTCTTTTTCTTCCATATCCTGGTTCCAGCCTTCTACGAGAATGACGTATTCTCCTCTGGGGTCTTCTTCGTCCATGTGGCTTCGGATGGAAGAGAGTGTGCCTCTTTCGAAGGTTTCAAATTTCTTTGTCAGTTCCCTGGCGGTGACGGCTTTTCTGTCACCCAGAGCTTTCATCAGAGTGTCCAGGGTTTCTTTAATGCGGTGAGGCGCTTCATAGAATATGAGGGTCACCGGGACGCGGCTCATGTCCTGGAGGAGTTTCTTTCTCTTAGCCGTGATTTTCGGCAAAAAGCCGATGAAGGCAAACTGCCGGGCGTCGAGGCCGGAGGCCACGAGGGCGGTTAAGGCAGCGTTGGGACCGGGAAGGGGAACGATGGGGATGCCCGCTTCGATGGCCAGGCGCACCAGGTCCGCACCGGGGTCGGAAATGACAGGCATGCCGGCATCGCTGACCTGGGCCACCGATTTCCCTTCCTTCAGCAGGTCTATGATTTTTGGGCCCGCTTCTTTTTTGTTATGTTCATGGTAGGACACCACGTGGCCCCCTATGGAGAGGTGATCCAGGAGGATCCGGGTATGGCGGGTGTCTTCGCAGGCGATAATATCCGCCTCCTTCAGCACGTCCACCGCCCTCTCCGTAATGTCTGCCAGATTTCCTATGGGTGTGGGCACCAGGTAGAGGGTGCCCGGTTTCACTTCGTTCATATGTCTTCCTTCCCGTATATTTCCAGTATTTCCTTCGTATAGGATCCGTCGCTGTTATGGATGAGAAGCGGCGGTTCCACTGCCATTTCCGGATGGCCTCCATACTTCCATTCCAGAAGTACCCGCACCGCATGATGGCCTTTTCTTGCATAGATGAACCGCATGCGCTTGGGCTCCATGCCGTACTTCCTTCCCAGGGAAATGAGATCCGCCGTGCGGTCTGCCCGATGCACCATGGCCAGACGGCCGCCGTATTTCAAAAGGTAGCGGCTTGTATAAAATACTTCTTCCAACGTGGCATTCAGTTCGTAGCTGGCGCTGGCCACTCCCCGGCTTTCGCTCATTTTGCCGCTTCCCACTTCCCGATAGGGCGGGTTCACCACCACCAGAGAAAAAGAACCGGAGGGGAAATAGTCCTTCACCTTCCGGTAGTCGCAGGGCACCACGTGAATCACCGATTCCTTCCCGTTGCCTTTCACGTTTCGTTCTGCCAGATCCGCCATGATGGGATTCACTTCCAGGGCCGTAATGTCCCTGCCGCCCAGAGCTGACATGAGAAGGGCGATGACGCCGGTACCGGTGCCCAGGTCACAGATTTTATCTTTTCCTTTAATAGCGGGATAATGGGCCAGAAGCACGGAATCGATGGAAAAGCAGAACTGGTCCGGCCGCTGGATGAGCTTCATGCCATCCCGCACCAGATCGTCCAGCCTCTCCCCTTCTTTTAATTTCCAATCACTCATTTTCTTCCTGTTCCACAGCGTCCCAGGACAGAGTTTTCGTCTTCTGCCCGTCCAGCTGTACTTTTACCGTATGTTTCTGGCTGTTCACATAGAGCACCTGGCCGCTGCCTTCGTCGGTCATGACCTTCATGCCCACCCGGAAGCGGGGTCCTTTCCCCTGCATGGCGCAGCATCGCCTCTTCCGGTTGTCTCCCTCGTACATGTCATTTTCAAAGCGCAGGCAGCACATGAGTCTGCCGCAGACGCCGGAAATCTTGGTGGGGTTCAGGGACAGCCCCTGGTTCTTGGCCATTTTAATGGAAACGGGGGCGAAATCGCCAAGGAAGGTGGCGCAGCAGAGAGGCCTTCCGCAGGAGCCGATACCGGATACCTGCTTGGCTTCATCCCTCACCCCTACCTGCCGCAGTTCGATGCGGGTATGGAAAACAGCAGCCAGTTCCTTCACCAGTTCTCGGAAATCCACCCTGCCATCGGAGGTAAAAAAGAAAACGATTTTATTTCTGTCAAAAGTATATTCTGCCCGGAGAAGTTTCATAGGCACTTTGAACTTTTCAATCTTCTTCAGACAGATATCAAAGGCCGACTTCTCCCTTTCCCTGTTCCGTTCCAGCTGGGCCATATCTTTCATGGTGGCCTTGCGGATGGCCGGCTTTAAAGGAGCATCTTCATCAAGCACCGGGTGCCTGGGTATGATCACCACGCTGCCGTACTCCAGTCCCCGGGACGTTTCCACAATCACCCCGTCATCCAGATGGATATCGAGATGATTGGAATCAAAATAATAAATTTTACCTGCCGGCTTAAAACGGACGCCGATTACCTGATCCATTCTTTTTCGCCTTTCTGTATATGTTCCAATGTAATGAGAATCATGTCCCAAATATTCTTTATATTAATATAACGAGCCACTGCCGTTTCCGCCGTCTTCAGCGCCAGCAGTGCCTCTTCTCCTTTTTCGCCCTGCCAGAAGGGAGCTATCCGCTTCTCCCTTGCCGCCACAGTGACGCAGCGAAGGGATGCAGGATTTCCCGTTTCCGCCAGCACATAGATATCCCGGCCCACCAGCAGAATCCAGCGGAGCATTTTCAGAAAATCCTTCCGTTCCTTAAACTCCATGGATGAGAGTGTGGAAAAGGGCCTGTCGCTTCCTGTCACCGTTTCCCAAAAATCCATGGCGCTTTCGGGCTGGGCGCTGCCGCCCTCATCGCAGACTTCCAGCGTAATGCCCGGATTGCCTTCGGACAGCTGAAAGAGTATCTTTTCATCCATGCCTCTGGGAAAATGGATGTCTTTCCTGCGATGGATAAAGGAATCATAGTCGGTTTCCGACAAAGGCAGGAATCCGAACCGCTCCCCCCTGGAAATAATGGTGGGGAGAAGGGCATCCAGGTCGTGGGTGATCAGGATGAAATGAACATTTCCTTCCGGCTCCTCCAGCGTTTTCAGCAGAGCATTGGCCACAGGGTCCATCATGGTCTGGGCCTCATCGATGATGCACACATGGGGTTTCTCGTCGAAAGATGCCATGGCGGAAAGGAAGGTCCTGAACTGCTCGATTTTAAGCTCCATACCTACGGGATGGAGGTACCATACCTGTTCATCGGCCAGGGTGAGAACAGGCGTCTTCTGCCGCTCTTCTTCGGAAAGCTCAGCCAGCTCATTCATGAGCTTCTCTGCCTTCCCCGTCAGGATTCCTGAAAGATCCAGGGCCGCCGTAGTCTTCCCCAGCCCCTCATCTCCGTAGAAAATCAGAGTATGGGGCAGCCGGTCTTCTTCCAAAAGCCGTTTAATCTCTTTCTGTACCTTCTCCTGCCCCTCCACATGGGGAAAGAATCCTGCCATACACGCCTCCCTGCCGGATCTTACCGGACTTATGATTATTCTACCATGACTGCCTTAAGACTGCAAAAGGGGCACGGCTTTCCGCGCCCCTTTTGCAGAGGGTTCTGAAGTTTGACCGGCCTGTGGCCGGAAGGTTCGGGGGGAAAAGGTTCTTAAGTTTGACGGGGCTTTCGCCCCGAAGGTTCTTAGGTTTGACAGCCCTTTCGGGCTGAGGGTTGTGGTATCGCCCTGAGGGCGATGAGTATAAAGTCAACGTTACGGGAATATCTTCCTTATGCTTTCGTCACCCTAAACATGGCGGTGAGTTAGCCACTTCTGGTGGCTTTTTTCCCCCCTTGGTGCCTCTTTTTCCTCGCTCGAAGGGCGGTTGTACGGTTTTCCCACGGGCGAAGCCCGGTTTTAAAGTTTTTCTTTATATTGCGCCGCAGGCGCCACCACAACCCTCGCGGCCAGAGGCCGTGTCAAACTTAAGCCCCTTTAGAACCTTCGTCCCAAAGGGCCGTCAACCCTCACGCCCGAAAGCCCATCAACCTTTACACCGAAGGCGTGTCAATAACCTTTTCTATATCCGTAATCCGATCCACATAGGGCACTTTTTCCCTTTCAAAGAGGGCGGCTTCCTTTTTTCCTTCCAGTCCGGTCAGAATGCCGATGAATTTCGTGCCCGCTCTCCGGCTTCCCAGCACGTCGGAGTAGGAATCGCCGCAGACGTAGACTGCATCGCCTGCAGCCGGTTTCATTTCTTCCTTCAGATAGGCTTCATAATTTTCTCTTTTCCTGCCGAAAAGGGCGCAGCTGAAAATGAAGGGCGCCGGCTTGTCGGGCACAGGGCAGTGGAACAGGCCTGCTGCCTCCACCGCGTCCGAGGCAGTAGCCAGGTACAGGGGATCAAATTCCTCATACCAGTGGAAAAGCCTGAAAGGAATTTCCATTTCCTCCCGGGCCCTTCCTGTGGCCACGGCAATGGCAAATCCTTTTTCCTTGAGCCTGATGAAAAGGGAGCGGATAGCCTCCGCCGGCGCCAGAGGCACCTCCCGGGACAGGAACCCCTCTTTGCCGCCGCTCCAGGGCACATGGTGAAGAAGGGAAATAAAAGTATCGTCTCCCAGATACCAGGCCTGAAAGGCTTCGGTGTGGATGGTCCAGAAAGGAGAACGAAGGGCTGCCCAGTCCGCTCCATTTCCAAAATCACCGGCCATGGCCTTCTGAAGGCAGGTCACCACGTCCTCCCCTTCCAGGTCCTGTGGAATCACAGCCTCCCATTTTGCCAGGATTTCTTCCGCTTCAGGCACCGGCAGTCCCATAAGGGCAAGGCCCGCTTCCTTCATGTCCGAAGGCTTTTCCAGCGTAAGGCATACCTTCTCCCCACCGGACCGTTTCTCATAGGTCAGCGCCATCAGCCAGAGCGCCGTAATAAGCCAGCAGTGCACCATGTCCCAGTTGGAATTGATGCCATGGGCTTTCAGAAATGCAAGAAGCCGGTCCTGTCCCCACACCCGGCTCCGGCAGGAAGCAATCTGTCCTTCTGTCACATAGCGGGCATCAAAATCTTCCCCCTCCAGGGGAAGGCCCATATAATCCTTGCTGTAAAGCAGCTCCCACACCGTGAGGGCAGATACATCAAAATACCTTTCCTCCGAAAGGAGCACCCCGTCCACATCAAAAATCACCTTTTTCATCCTGTTCCTCCTGTATGAAAAAAATGGGACTCACCCCATTCCTATTTTTATTCATTTTATCATATTTCATAGAAGGGCGCGAAAGACCGGATCCCGAAAGAAAGAAAAGACGCCAGCCCCGAGGCCCATTTCACCTTTACTTATGATATACTGTTAGTAACTTATTTTATAAGGAGGCAAACCATGAACATTTTAGTCACCGGCGGTGCCGGATACATCGGCTCCCACACCGTGAGAGCCCTTCTGTCTTCCCGCCGCTTCACACCTGTTGTTTTTGACAATCTGTCCACCGGCCATGCAGAATCGGTTCCGGAAGGAACGGTACTGGTGAAAGGGGACATTCATGATATAGATTTTGTTGCGGATACCCTGAAGAAATATAACATTGAAGGAGTCATCCATTTCGCTGCCTATTCCCTGGTGGGCGAGTCCATGGTGGATCCGGCCAAGTACTACACCAACAACGTGGAAGGCACCCTTCATCTCCTTCTTGGCATGAAGAAGGCAGGGGTAGACAAAATCGTCTTCTCCTCCACGGCTGCCGTGTACGGGGAACCGGAAAAAACGCCCATTGAGGAAGATTTCCCCCATAACCCCACCAACGTCTACGGCCGCACGAAACTGGTCATTGAAAACATGATGAGGGACTTCACCAATGCCTACGGCCTTCACTATGTGGCCCTGCGCTACTTCAATGCCGCCGGCGCCGCTCTGGACGGCTCCATCGGAGAAGACCACAATCCCGAGTCCCACCTCATTCCCCTCATCCTGAAGACAGCCCAAGGTGTCCGCGACCACATTGCCATCTACGGCACCGACTACCCCACCCCCGACGGCACCTGCATCAGGGACTACATCCATGTCCTCGATCTGGCCGACGCCCATGTGCTGGCCATGAAATACCTGGCAGAAGGCGGAAACAGCACCTACTTCAACCTGGGCAGCGAAAAGGGATTCAGCGTCCGTGAAATCATTGAAACCGCTAAAAAAGTGACAGGCATCGACTTCAAAGTCACCGAAGAAGCCCGCCGCAGCGGCGACCCTGCCATCCTCATCGCTTCCTCTAAAAAATGCAGGGAAACCCTGGGCTGGCACCCCACCCATTCCACCACAGAAGAAATCATCGCCTCCGCCTGGAAATGGCATAAGGAACATCCCTACGGATATAAGTAACAGTGCCTTCAGCGCTGAGGGTTCTTAAGTTTGACCGGCCTGTGGCCGGAGGGTTCTAAGGTTTGACAGCCCTTCGGGCTGAGGGTTGTGGTATCGCCGCCTTTGGCGGCGATGAGTATAAAGTCAGCGTTACGGGAATATTATCTTCCTTATGCTTTCGTCACCCTAAACATGGCGGTGAGTTAGCCACCTTTGGTGGCTTTCCCCCCCTTTGGTGCCTCTTTTTCCTCGCTCGAAGGGCGGTTGTACGGTTTTCCCACGGGCGAAGCCCGGTTTTAAAGGTTTTCTATAAACTGGCGGCAAAGCCGCCCACCACAACCCTCACGGCCAGAGGCCGTGTCAAACCTTAGAACCCTCGGGGCGGAAGCCCCGTCAAACCTAAGAACCCGCACGCCCGAAAGGGCGTGTCCATAAAGCCGCCCACCACAACCCTCGCGGCCTGAAAGGCCGCGTCAAACTTAAGCCCCTTTAGAACCTTCGGCCCAAAGGGCCGTCAACCCTCATGTGTGCATTCTGCATAGAATGCGCAAGTCAGCCGAAGTTGGCCCTTAACCTGCCCATAAAAGGGCCTTCCTATTGTCGGCTGACCGTTCGCAGGCCGTGTCCATAAAGCAATTACAACATACAAAGGAGTACATATATGCAGAAAATCAGAAAAGCAGTCATTCCTGCAGCAGGCTTCGGCACCCGTTTCCTTCCGGAAACAAAGGCCATGCCCAAGGAAATGCTTCCTATTGTAGATAAACCGACCATCCAGTATATCGTAGAAGAAATCAGGGCCAGCGGCATTGAACAGATCCTCATTATTTCCGGCCATGCCAAAAGAGCCATTGAAGACCATTTCGATTCATCCCCGGAACTGGAACAGCACCTTTACGAATCGGGCAAAATGGATCTTCTCCGGGAAGTACGGAAAGTGGCTTCCGTGAAAATCCACTACACCCGCCAGCAGTATATGAGAGGACTGGGAGATGCCATCCTCTGCGCCAAAGATTTCATTGACGGCGAACCCTTCGGCGTCATCCTGGGGGACGATGTGGTATACAATGCCAATGGCGAACCAGCCCTGCGCCAGCTCATGGACCAGTATGAAAAAACCGGCGGCACCGTCATCGGCTGCCAGGTCGTGCGTCCTGAAATGGTTTCCTCCTACGGCATTGTAGACGGAAAGCCGACAGACGATCCGAACCTGCTCAAGGTCAAAGATATGATTGAAAAGCCTTCCATGGAAGAAGCCCCCAGCCGCTTCGCAGCCCTGGGCCGTTATGTCATCACACCGGAAGTATTTGACGTGCTGGAGCAGACAAAGCCCGGCAAAGGCGGAGAAATCCAGCTCACCGATGCCCTCCGCGTCATGGCCAGAAACGGCAGTGTCTACGCCTATAACTTTACAGGCAAACGTTACGATACAGGAAATAAGCTGGGCTACCTGAAAGCCACCGTAGAATTTGCCCTCCGCCGCCCGGACCTGGGACCCCAGTTCCGTGAGTATCTGAAAAAACTGCTGGCTGATGAAAAATAAAATAAAAAAGACTGGTCTATGACCGGTTTTTTTTATGCTGAAGCCCCGAGGGTTGTGGCCGCCTGACGGCGGCAGGTTGTGCAACAAGGTTGCGGAAAAAGGTTCTTAGGATTGATGGGCCCTTTCGGGCCCAAGGGTTCTT
>ERZ773276.2505-NODE-2505-length-11195-cov-3.685548_pt1 | contig 11195 bp, 10 predicted proteins | sample MGYA00511386_ERZ773276 | MGnify/ENA primary metagenome ERZ773276 (study PRJEB29015, sample SAMEA2737778) | human gut metagenome | biome: human gut; feature: human-associated habitat; material: faeces | place: China | collected 2012 ...
CAATATAGAGCATTGGGGAATGCCATTCCTCCGGTTATGTTTTGGTATGTTGCAAATTGTGTATGCAAGTATTTGGATATAGATAATGCTTAGTTAGTTGGCGTAAATACTGATAGATATGGTATATAAATAATTAGTTTATAACATTTTAGAAACATTATAGTATATGATATAAATTATATGTTTGATAGATGTAGGTTAATATACATATACAAGGATGGGAAGAAACAGAAGCTGTCCTTGAAGTGATTTATGGATTTTTCGACATTTACTCTGATTTTGTAAGTATCATCCCACTCTTTAGAACCACGTTCCGCACCGGGATAGGCTCTGAGATTTTTTTAGGGATAAATGTAAATCATTCTTCCGCATGAAGATGTGGTGCAGGGGTTATCACAATGACAGACACGGCGTTTTGATTTGTCTTCACGGTTGTACTCCCATTTCATCTTTGGACAGACAAATTTCATCGTAGGAAGCTTGCTTTTTAAGTGGAATTTGCTGCCTTCCCGTTTCATTGGAAGCGAAGAATCATGTGGACAGCAAGATATACCATTCTTATTAAAGGTGTAATCAACATTATTCATTGAAAGCTTTACTTTTAAAGGAATAAAAGCTTTTTTGAAATTAAAATCCTCGAATAAGGATTTGTAGATTTCAATGGTATCAAAAGAGGCATCACCAAGAAAAATATCAGGTGTTATATCGTGATGTCTGAGTTTGAAATCGCTTAAGGTTGGCAAGAGAGCTTTAGAATCTGCGAGAGATTTATCTTTATCAGGAGATTTTGATTTCTTTTCAACGTGAATATCCGGATGAGAACAGGAACGTAAATATCTGGAATCTGTAAAGAATGATGCCCATTTTAATAAATACTATGAAGGAATATTTATTCTATTCAAAACCGGACTTAGAATCTCAGAGTTTGTGGGATTAACATTAAAAAATATTGATTTTACCAATCATAAAATTATTGTGGATCATCAGCTAATCAGGACAAGCAATATGACTTATATGATTGAAGCACCAAAGACAGAGAGTGGTATCAGAGAAATTCCTATGACACCGGAGGTTAAAGATGCATTTAGGACGATTATTGAAAATCGTAAGAAACCTAAGGTTGAACCAATGGTGGATGGTTATTCGGGATTCGTATATCTGGATAAGAATAATATGCCGTTGGTTGCACTTCACTGGGAGAAGTATTTTCAGCATATCTTACAGAAATATAATAATATTTACAAAGTGCAAATGCTGAAAGCGACACCGCATGTATGCAGACATACATTTTGTTCCAATATGGCGAAAAGTGGAATGAATCCAAAGAGTCTGCAGTATATTATAGGACATTCTGATATCAGTGTCACATTGAATACTTATACACATGTGAAATTCGAGGATGCTCAGGAAAAAATGCGTGAGATAAAGGCTGTATAAAAGTACGGGGCAAAACAAGAATTCATACCCCCATTTATACCCCTAAATCTAACGATATTATGTCAGATTATAAGAAGATATGCGATAAAGCAGAAATACAAGAATCCTTAGAAACCCAGTAAAATCAATATATACAAACTTATGCGAGGTTATACGAAGATGATAAAAATATTATTTGTATGCCACGGCATGCCAGTTTTACTATAATGCATGACTTTGCAAAATGGGGCAACACAGGGCAAAATGTGTAGCAAACCCACATAAATACTACGGTTTCAACTACTAAGGGTTGAGCCGGAGAGGGAATAAAGTCAAATAAACAGCCACTTTTCGTTAGTAGTAATCTACTACGAAGGGTGGCATTTTTGTACATAAAAACATAAGAATAGTGTTAAATAGTAATAATTAGTAATTATTAGTAGTAAAACTGGTTAAAACACAAATAATAGTATTGAGAAGAATATGAAAATATGATAAAATAGTAGTGCTGTTTGAAAGGAGAAATGTCTTGTGAATAAGAATGAACGTTGGGTCTCCATGGAAGAGATTTGTAATCATCTCGGTGCGAGTAGAGACACTGTGAAAAAGATGGTTAAAATGCAAAATATGCCTGCATATAAGTTTGATAGAAAATGGAAATTTAAGATTAGCGAAGTTGATGAATGGATGCACAGGCAGAATTGTATAACAAGCGAAGAAAGAGAGGCAGATAATGATGTTAAAGACAATTGATTTGTTTGCTGGGGCAGGTGGCTTGAGTCTGGGTTTTAAGATGACAGGACAATTCGAATTGGTTGCAGCAGCTGAAATAAATGCAAATGCAAAGGCAACATATAAGAAGAACTTAGTTGGAAATGATGATGGTTTTACATTCATTGACAATGTGGTGGGTTATGATTTTGCACAACTTAGTGAAAAGGTTGGAGGCGTTGATATTGTTATTGGTGGACCACCATGTCAAGGCTTTTCAAATGCAAATAGGCAAAAGAATCATTTAATTAGTATGAATAATGGATTGGTGAAGGAATACTTTAGAGCAATTAAAGAAATAAGACCTAAAGCATTTGTAATGGAAAATGTAAGTATGTTACGTTCGGATACACATAGGTTTTATGAATCTACAAAGGACAATGAGGAAATACAAACGTTAATCAATGCAGGATTTAAAATACCAAAGAGAGAAGATACATTATATGTAGCAGACTGCCAATATGAAAATATTGATTTTTCATTAATTGGCGAAGTAGATTTTGCAAGATTTACAATTCCGAAAGACTTGTTGCAGCTACTTAGTGTGTTGGGAAAGAATATAGGTAATGAGAAAAGATTTCCTACATATTTGGAAAAGCATTCAGCAGAGATAATAAGACGTATTGATGATACATTAAATACAGAGGGAATTGATGAAACAATCGCGGCGCGTTTGACAATAATAAAAGATTCAATTTCTGAGGTGTCTTTACCAGATAATAAAGAAGAAAGTGATTATAAAGATAAGTTGAATGAATTAATGCTCCAAGTATCAGAGCAGGAAGAAGTAATTAGGTATATTGTTTCATTACAAAAGATGATTGAAACGATGGAGGAAATTAGGTCTAATGGATTGATAGGACATTATTCGGTGGATGATACAGGTTGCTTAGTATATAGAGTTAATTCATATTCGGTTAACGACTATGTGAATGCCATTTTAGGAGGCGAATACATTCAAAAAGGAGATACCGTAAATGCAGAATGGTTTGGTGTTCCACAGGAACGAAGACGTCATATAGTTATAGGAATTAGAAGAGATTTATATGGTGATGTGGAGTTGGAGTTACCAAAAGCACCTGATAATTTAGTGGTGCCAACTGTTGGACAGGCAATCATGGATTTGGCAACTTATGAAGTTGGGTATGATAAAGAATTTGAAGAAGTAACATACACAGGTGAAGAAGTGCTAAGTGATTATGCCAAGCAAATGCGTGAAGGAAGTGTTTCTGTAAAGAATCATATTACAACACAAACAACAGAAACAGCATTAGCGAGATTCAAACAAATACTGCCAGGGAATAATTTCCACAGTTTATCTAAGGAAATGAAATCGACATATTCAAAGCCAGAGAGAACGCAGAATACAATTTATTTAAGGTTAGAACCTGATGCACCATCTGGTACTGTAGTGAATGTAAGAAAATCGATGTGGATTCATCCTACGTTGGACAGAGGAGTTACAGTAAGAGAGGCTGCGAGGTTACAGTCATTTCCGGATAGTTTTGAATTTGTGGGAACAAAAGATTCACAGTTTCAACAAGTTGGAAACGCTGTGCCTCCGCTTCTTGCTAAAGGAATAGCTGAGAAGTTATTACAATATATAAATGAATAAATATTTATTGAGCATTTGTAATATGTATATAGCATATTACAAATGCTCTTTATGTATGCGTGTATATTATAGATGTAATTGTGTATAGTATTTTAAAAATGCTATAGAATATAAGAAATATTATTTTATATATAAATTGCATCATTTGACAAATGCTACAAAATATGATATTTTTATTGTAATAATAATGAAATATATTTTGAATGTTGGTTGCATTTGAATGGAGTATGGTATATGGCGGCAAAAAAAGGACTTGAAAATGAAACTAAACGAGACAAATTTGTGAGATTAGCTGAGGCAAGAACAAATAAGATTATTGACATGGTCCAACTATTGGGAAATTGTAGCAACACAAGTCAATATGAGTACTCACAAAAGGATGTGGATAAAATCTTTAAGGCTATTCAATTTGAATTAGACGAGGCTCGAAAAAGATTTAGTAAGCAGAATAGTGAGAAAGGTAGTAGATTTACTCTCGATTAAGGAGGAGAACTATGTTTGGCTGGAATAATAATTATAAGTGGATTTTTTCGGAACTTGGGGCTTCAGATAAGGTTGGCGTTAACGATGCCGGAATAGGAATTTTCAAAAGACAGCCTTATAAAGGGTTGGCAAAAGAAATTCTACAAAATGTAACAGATGCTAAGGATGATAGATTGCCGGAAGATGTTCCGGTAAGAGCTAGATTCGAATTAGTATATGTTGATAGAGATGATATTCCTGATTATCAAAGATTAAATGAAGTAATTCATAAGTGCCATGAATATTACCACAACGGAGATGATGGGGCAAAGCTCAAGGTGATATGTGATGCTTCGGAAAAGTATCTTGTGCATGAAGGAAAGGTTCCTGTTTTAAAAATTAGTGACTACAATACATATGGGCTTCGTGGGGTACATGAGGAAAAAGGTAGTAACTGGACTGGACTTGTTAGAGAAAGAAGTGCAACTAATAAATCAAATGGCTCAAGTGGAGCATTTGGTGTCGGAAAATTTGCACCTTATAATTTTTCTGCATTTCGCACGGTTCTGTACTCTACAAAGACTAGAGAAGGAGAAATAGCGTTCCAAGGAAAAGCTATATTAACAACCTTTAGCGAGTTTGATGAAGACAAACAGAAAAATGTTTTAAAACAGAATATTGGACTATTTGCAGATATAGACAGTGATAATTATGATGCGGTATTTTCTGTTGATGATATAGCACCTGTTTTTAGACGTGATGCTGTTGGCACTGATTTGTTCGTGCTCGGATTTGAAAAAGAGGAAGATTGGATTGAGCAATCAGCAATTAGCGTAATAGAGTACTTTTTCTATTCTATCTATCGTGGGAAGTTGAACGTGGAAATTGTTGAAGGTGATAAAGTCGTAGAGATTAATAAGAGTAATCTCGGAGAAATGATCGCCTACTACGAAGAGTATTGTAAAGAACATATGGAGAATGATACAACATTCAGTTTTACTGCTCCTTCGTATTGGGCTATGCTTACGAATCCGAATTGTAAGTCAATAGTAGGTAAGAATTTTGAATACAATGGTCACAGCATGGGAGAATATGAACTCTATTTATTAGTAGGGGATGAATGCTCAGAACGTAAAGTTTTGGAAATGCGCCAAGCTGGTATGAAGATTCGTGAGGATATCAATTTTAGAATCCAAACCAATTTCACTGCAATATTCATTGCAACAGGTGTTAATGCTGTTTCGGACGAGCCAAAGGATAATATTAGTAGTTTCTTGAGAAAGTGTGAAAATCAAGCACACGATGATTGGGCTGCAGATGAATATAAGGAAGAAAAAGAAAAAGCGAGAGGAATTATCAATAAAATTCATTCGTTAATTCTTGAAGCAGTAAAGGCCGAAATGCCCGATATGGGTGATAAATCTATAGACGCTTTTGGACTAAGTGAATTTCTTCGCAATGAAGACGAGGATGATGAAAAGAAGGAAGAAAAGGCGTTCGCTGACTTTAAGCCGCTAGATTTTGAACTTCAGACTGTTAAAACTAGAAAAAGAAGAAAACAAGCTGACATAAGTATGAAGAAAAATGGTGGCTCAAAGAAACACAAACACCATGAGCCTAAAGATGATGACAATCAGGATAAGAAGAAACGTAAGCGTACTGATAACCATCGTGGTACGGGATTGATTAAAGTATCAGAGGTATATATTTCTAATATAAAAACTCCATACGACACAGAGGCAGGAGAGTACCAAGTTTCTTTTGTTGTTGATGAGGCTGTAGATAATTTAATGATTGCAACTAAAATTTCAAGTGATGATAATAATTTGGCAAGAGCAGAAATATCAAAGGCGACTCGAAATGGTAAGGCTTTAAATATTAAAAATGGAATGGTGGAGTTAGGCACTGTAAACGAGGGAGATAAAGTTGTGCTACGTATGAAAATTGCTGAGCGTGTACGTAAGACTTTGGAGGTGAGAGGATATGCTAAACGTTAGTATTAATTATCCATACCCGGTAATAAGACCATATTCGGAAGATTATATTGATACGGTTTTTGAGGGAGAATTAACAGTAACGCCGGAAAATGATGGTTATTACATTCATCCTAAGTTTTCTATAGCTAATACTGAAATCCAGAGCATGATTGATGAGGGTAAGCTGACATATGCAATAGAAATCGAATGTGTTTCAACCTGGCTTAGAAGGCTAATCAGAATTACAAATAATGTAGTTCAAAAAATAGACTCGACATTGGTTCATGAAACTGTAGAATTGACTCCGTGTATTATTGCGATGGAGAAGATAACCGATTTTACTAATGCTGATTTTGTAGAGGAATATCGTTCAATCAAGTATACAATTAACCCTGGAGACATCGTTGGAATCGGACAAAAAAGAACATTTGATGCGTTTTATCAGAATGATATTATTAAGAATGGATCTTCAATTGTACATTTTGATGGTAGCGATTCTTTGAAGGAATTGAGCTGTGACTTTACAGGTAATCTTATAAATATCACTTTGCCTATAGAACAATTTGAAGACTATAAGAACTGTGGATATAACAAGAAGAAGTACAAGATGCTTAATGCTATTTTATCAATTCCTGTTGTAGTCGAGGCTATTGGAATCATTAGCAATGATGAAAAAAATCCCGATGAGAAAAGCGGTCTTGAGGGTAAATCATGGTATAAAACCATTGTCGCAAATTTAAAACGTTATGCAGAGAATGACGATAGTAAGTACAAGAAATTGTTAGGTAAGCCTTTTACAGCAGCTGAGATTCTTCTTGGAAATAATTTTGTAGCGGCTTTATCCTATCTAAATGATTTAGATTAAGGAGGATGGCATGAAAGTATACTTTTTAAAGCAAAGAGCATTAGATATGTTGGAAAAAGATATTTCTGATAATGTTGAAAAATACCAAGGAACAGAGCAGTGGGCAGAGAATTATTTTATTAGTAAGGATATGTCAAACTATTATTTTGATACTGAAATTGAAGTGCCAGATTATCAGTTGATTATTGGCGGTCCTGAAACAGATTTTCAGAATGCCAAAATTGTATATGAAGCGTTCTCACAGAGAATAAATCCGGTTCAAGCAAGTGATTTAAGATTGTGGGCTTATTTAGCACATATTCAGCACTGGGATTATATGAATATTCGTTGGAAAATTGATGTCCCCGATGAAGAGGACGAAGAAGATGACGATGCACCAAGGGAAGAAGGCGAAGAAAAGAAACCTGGTGCAAATAAGATTTTGGACAGAATAGGCTATAGGTATTTCTTCAAGGCCTCAAAAGGAAAAGCGTTTGTTAGGCAGGGGATATCAAGACTTTTTTGGAGTGTATATTTAACATATGATGCTGATAGTGATAACCCATATGAATACACGGAATATTTCTTTAGCAAGCAGGATATTTTTACTTCAATAACAGAGCGTTCTTATGCAAGAAACAAGGTATTAGTTTTGGCCGCATTAAAGGAACTGAAGGCACATCCAGAACTAGGAAGAACAGAAATTAGACTTTTTTTGGCTAAGCTTAACCAAGCTGGGGCCATAAAGGTTTTAGACTTTCTTGATAAAGCACAGGCTGAAGAACTCTGTGCTGAGGTGATGACTGAAGTAGTTAATGTAAAGGTTCTTCGAGAGGGAAGTAAGTTTCATGCGTTTGATAATCTGACAGGTAAGAAGTATGGACCGAATCTTTCTATTATTGATGGTAGAGTGGTTGCTGTTGGTAAAGTGCTTAATACAAAACCACAAAACTTAATTGGTAAAAAGGAAGGGACTCAGTTTGTCATAGCAGGAAGAAAATACGTAATCAAGGATATACAATAAAATGATTTTTAATAAGGAGTAATCGAAATGGTTGCTTCTTATTTTTTGCCTATTTTCACAAATCATAGCATTAAATTTTTTATTAATAGTACGCAAAAAATCAAAAACTCTCGTTCAAAATCTATCTAACTGTAATTGGGAGGATTGGAGGGGAGAAGAAATTTTTCTTCGGATAGGAAAATGCAGAAATTCGCTACTAATAAAAGTGAGAGGGAAAACGGGTCATTTTAGAAAATTTTGTCCAGGGTGATGCGAAAGATAAAAATTTATCCACCCATTTCAGAAAAAAGTGTCCATAGGAATATGAAAGTGTTGTAACTTTTCACGTCTATGAAAACAACACGGGAGTGAAGAAAAAATGAAACCTAATATCAAGGACAAAGACACTATGATGGTACAAGAAACGGTTGCACATTATAAATTGAGCTGGAGAAAGTTCTATGAATTGTTACATCAAGATGGTTTGGAGTTTATTGTATTCTGTTATAACGGAGGAAGATTGATTCTGCGAACTGAATTTGAAAAATACTTAAATAAACATTCAGAGATTAGAAGGAGGGAACACTGATGGCAGGAAAAGCAGGACTTCGAAGAGATTCAAAGCATAGGGTGCTTAGAAGAGGAGAATTAATAAGAGCAAATGGAAAATATCAATTTAAGTATCATATAGGTGGAAAACCACACTTTGTATATATCTGGAGATTAGAACCTACGGATCCACTCCCGGTTGGTAAAAAGTCATGCCTTTCGTTGAGAGAACTGGAAAAACAGATAGGATATGACCTTGATAACCGATTGGGCCCATTAGGAAAGAATATTACGGTGAATGAATTGGTTGAGAGATACCTCAGAACTAAGGTGGGAATGCGACCGAACACATTAGCCAATTGTAATTTTGTGAGGAATATTCTGAAAAAGGAGTCTTTCGGAAGTCAAAAGATTTCAAAAGTTAAGACATATGATGCAAAACTGTTTCTTATAAAAATGCAGTAAGAAGACGGAAGAGGGCATAGCACGATAAAGACAGTGCGTGGGGTTCTCCGTATGGCATTTCAGATGGCGGTAGTTGATGATGTCCTTATGAACAATCCTTTCCAATTTGAGCTTGCGGGAGTGGTGATAAATGATGCTGTCACAAGGGAGGCAATCACAAAGGATTAGATGCGAAAATTCTTAAAATTTGTACATTATGATGTGGTTTACTGCAAGTATTATGAAGTGATATACATTCTTTTTCATACGGGTATGCGAATCTCGGAGTTTTGTGGATTGACGATGAAAGATATTGATTTAGAGAAAAAAACCATCAATATCGACCATCAGTTGCAGAGAACTTCGAAGATGGAGTATGTGATTAAGCCGACAAAGACAAATGCCGGAACAAGGGTAATTCCAATGACAAAAGAAGTTACAGAAATGTTTCGAGCAATCATTCAAGATAGACCAGAATATAAAGTGGAGAATGTGGTAGGTGGATACACTGGATTTCTTTTTCTGGATAAGAACGGAATGTCGTTGGTTGCCATGCACTGGGAACACAGATTTAACAGTATGGTGGGCAGGTACAACGAGATTTATAAGGTACAGATGCCAAATATCACACCCCATGTATGCCGTCATACATATTGCTCTAACATAGCGAAATCTGGCATGAATCCTAAGACATTGCAGTACCTCATGGGGCATTCGGATATTGCCGTGACACTTAATGTTTACACCCACGTTGGACTTGAGGATGCGGAGAAAGAACTTCAGAAGATGCAGGGGTTGGAGAATGCCAGAAAAGAGATGGGGATTTCAGACAAGGATGACAAGCCTTTGAAACAGAATATGTTCAAGGTGGTTTGATAATAGAATATTGATATAGATTTGTGGCACTCAGGCTTATAGCTTGGGTGCCTTTTTGACTGGTGAGAATATAGTTTATATGGTAAAATATCATAAAGGGGATTTTGACTATGTAGGAGAGGGATGATTTTTATTTTGGAAACCGTAGTAGAAAGAATAGATGTTATGGTAGGAATGAAATGTGGGTGTTTGCAAGTTTTAGATGATGGTGAAGAATATAGAAAAATTATAGAAAAACGCATATCTAATATAGAAGAAGAAAAGAAAAATTTTCTTCAAGCTGTGGAAAAAGGTGAATATGCTCGAAGAGATTGGCATGGGTGGAATGGAGAAAAAAGTATTATTACACCAGCATATTTATATAAGCCTGTTAATTTTGAAGTTTATGGTGATTCGGTTACGATTGCTGATTTTGAAAAAGTTATTTCTAGTTTACATAAAGAAAAGGAAATCATACATTATAAATGTAAGTGCAGAAAGTGTGGAAAAATACGATATTATTCTGAACGAACATTGAAAACAGAACCGAAGGTCTGTTATAAGCCAATGTATTGCTCATCGAAGTTTACTTATTCTATAAAAGCTAGTAATGCTAATTACAATAAAAGAAGGAAGTATGAGGACAATGAAGCAGTATGTTTGGTAGATAATAAAGATAAGATTGTTCCGGCAACAGACTATTGTGATGCATGGAATGAAAAAAGAAGCAAGGAATTAATAAAATTAGCAGAAAAGGATGCAAGGACAATAGCTACAATTCCGAGAAAACTGGCAAAGAATTATAATATTGATTATGTGGGAAGAAGGTACGAGTCGCTTGATGTCCTTGAATGTGTGAACGATTCATTAGAGAGTGTACCTACCCCATATTATACGCAACGACATGAAAAGAAATATCATGATATTACAATATATAAAGAGTATCGTTGCAGATGTTATTTGTGTGGAAAAGAAAAATTGATAAAGTGCGATAAATTTGGCATTTTTCCACCTACTGAATATGGATATAGAGCCTATGGAGGATATTGGAGTGATGTTTTCTGTGATTGCCATGCGATTTCTTCGTTTCAGTGGATTGTAACTGATATTTTGATGAAAAATGGTATTCATTATAGGGTGGAAGTCTCTTTTGATGGTGTGTATGGAATTGATAATGAAACACCGCTACGATTTGATTTTGCTATATATAAAGAAGGAAAGGTATGGGCATTAATTGAATGTCAAGGTGAACAGCACTTT